>OCPQ01000984.1_pt1 | contig 14219 bp, 12 predicted proteins | sample 1538251 | NCBI WGS metagenome assembly OCPQ01 (sample SAMEA2580249, study PRJEB22360) | human gut metagenome | biome: human gut; feature: human-associated habitat; material: faeces | place: Denmark | collected 2008/2010 | reverse complement strand
TGTTATTTATGCCTTCATCCTTCTTGACCAGCTCTTTATAGCGAATGGCATACATAGAATACCAATCAAGACAGGAATTGTAATAAGTAGATATGGTGACCAGATAAGCTTCCCAAAAATACGAAAAATATTAGTTCTGAAAATATCTGTTGAACTTCCTACCAATGGTATTAAATCCAATGCTTTTTGCATTCCATAAGGAAGATATTCTGCAATCATCATTGGTCCATATACAACAGCCAGACTAAGCAGTAAGGTAAGTACATTATTTTTTACAGCCGCTGATATAAACATAACAATTCCGGCAAAACCTATTGCTCCAAGCAGTACAAAAGCATATTCATAAATTTCTGCCTGCAGCATATTCATAGGTGCAACAGCAATCAGCTTGATATTCTGAATCGGCATATCCCATCCGGCAGTTCCCATAAAAAACAACTGTGATATAACACTTGAAACAGCAAGTAATGCAAATAACTCCACTGTAAACGCTAAACCAGTAAGAATTTTGGCAAGAGCGATTTTCCCCCAACCATTTCGAGTCGTCAATACTAATGCACTTGTATTATCATGCCATTCGCCAGCAAATAAAGAGGATAAAACAATACCGAGAAACAAAGCCATCACAACTCCCAAATCCGCAACCGTACTACCAAGAAGCGTTGACCATCCTTCTACCCACTCATAATGAAATGGTTTTTCTACCTTTCTCTCTATCTGATGTAAAAACTCTTTTTCAGCTCCTACCTGACCACTGACCTCCAAAAACTCATCAAGCACCTGCTGTCTTCTTTCATAGAAGCCTGTTAACTTATCCGGATCAACATAGCTTATCATCGTTTTATAATTACTGGTATCTCGAAGCTCCGGATACAATGTTCCGAGCCAACTATTAACTATCTGCCAGTCTGTCTTTTCCAGTTCTTCCTCCATACCGTCAGCTTCCATTTGCTGATAATCACTTACTATTTGCTGCAAGGTTTCATCAGTCAATTCTCCACCAAATGAAAGTGCATATCCCTGACTATCCTTTATTACTGTATATCCATCAAAATTATTGCCAAAAGCACTTGTATAGTCATCTGAACTGCCAAAACCGAACCATTGAAACGAAAGTATGCTTCCAAAAATTACATAATAAACAAAACACAACAACACACATATTTTAACAATTTTCTTTCGCCATAACTTTTTATGCTCTAACCAAAATAGTTCCATTCTATTTCACTCCTTCCTCTGTGGGAAAATAAAATAAATAAAGATCTTCCAATGTAGCTTCACAAGGAACCGCTCGCTCACTAGGCATATTGTCTGAAATAATACGCAATATAATTTCTTTTCCTTCGTGCCGTAAATTAGCAACCGTTGCTTTTGTCTGCCATTGTCTAGCTTCTTGTGGAGAAACAGAAAGCTCCCAAACCTTATCATTTGCCTTGTGAATCAACTCAGGAACCGTACCCTGCAATATAAATTTTCCTTTTTTCATCAATAGCACTTCATCTGCTATTGCTTCTATATCCGATACAATATGTGTGGAAAGAATTACAATTTTATCGCCTGCATACTCTGAGAGCAGATTACGAAAACGGACACGCTCTTTCGGATCAAGTCCCGCAGTCGGCTCATCCAAAATCAAAATTTTTGGATTATTAAGTAACGCCTGTGCAATTCCTACTCTTTGTTTCATACCACCGGAAAAAGTTTTTACTTTTTTGTTTGCCACAAGGCTTAAATCAACTACTTCCAACAATTCAGTCGCACGTTTTTTTGCAACATTCTTCGGTATTCCTTTCAGTGCTGCAATATACATTAAGAACTCCATCGCAGTATAATTTGGATAATATCCAAAATCCTGTGGTAAATAACCCAACACATTCCGGTAATCTGCCCCCATCGAAGTTACTTCTTTTCCATCCAGCAATACCTCCCCTGAGGTTGACTCCAAAACAGCACATAGCATACGCATCAATGTTGTTTTACCTGCACCGTTAGCCCCCAAAAGACCATATACTCCCGGCTTTAAGGTTGCACTAACACAATCTACCGCTATTTTCCTGCCATACTGTTTTGTTAAACGATCAAGCGACAATTCCATACATTTTTCCTTCCTTTCTCATCTCTGCAATATAATGAATTTCATTTATAAAGAACATAGCAAAAATCAAAAATGTAACAATCCACACCCCCACTGCTGATGTTTCATATAACCATGGCAATATTCTTGCTGACATCCCCCAACAAATGCAGGAACCCAGCATTACAATCGCACATATCTGTAAAGTCTGTTTCTTTTGCAAACGGATCAAACGTAGCAACGCAACCATACACACTAAGTACGGAACCAGGCAGTATAGAACCATCTGTCCAATCTCTTTATAAGAATTTTGCAAATAAACTTCCATACACAAAAGAATTGTTATACACACCAAATTAGCAGCCCCAGCCAAAACCAGCTTTGCTAACGTGATTTGGGCACCAGAAGCTCTTGTTACCGCTTCAATCTCGCTCATTCCATAATACTGGCTTTTAAAAATTGCTGGCATGATAGCCAATACAAACAGCGGCATAAAAATTGGTATATTCTTTGGCACGTCTGCAATGCTGGCAATTGTTAAACAAACTATAAATAACGTTACTGCCTGCAAACCAAATATTGGAATACCTTCAAAGCGAAATACATCTGAAAGATAGTGAAAGAAACCTGTCCTCGGTTCTGCCCTAGTCACTTCCTGTTCTCGTACAATTTCAGTGCAAAGCTTAATCGTTTCCTCTAATCTTTTAGGTTGTACTTCCTCTCCTAAAGATTGCTGTAAATAGTCCTTCAAATTTTTATCTTTCATTTTCCTGCTCCTTTCTCATAATTTTTAAAGCATTACGAACCCTGCTTTGTGCTGTTCGCATATTGCATCCCATCACTTTTGCAATCTCTCCAAAACTAAGTTGTTCTCCAAAGCGTAGAATGACTGCTTCCCTTTGTTCTGATGATAAAAAATTCAAAAAATAGCTTATCTCTGCCCTATCCTCTAGCCGAACTATGTCGTTATACTCATGCACTATATTTTCTTCATCTTCTAATGGATAAAACTCAACCTTCCTACTTTCATCAATACATAAATGATTTGCAATTGTGTATAGATAAGCCTTAAATTTCTTTTTCCCTTTATATCCGGATAAATTCTTAAACAACTTCAAAAATGTTTCCTGAGTCAGGTCTTCTGCTTTTTCCAGATTAGAGCAATGCCACCTACAGTAACGTAAAATAGATGTATAATAGCGTTTTATCAATTCTTCTGCTACATTTTCATTTCCAAGTAGAATCTGTTCCACTAATTCGTCATCACTCAACACGCATCAGACTCCTTTCCATTGAATATCTGTATATATATAATAACGGGTTATGCACTTAAAATGATTAAAAGATTCCTCATTTTTTCTTAAAACGAATTAAACTATTAAACCAATATTTTATCTCAACCCCTTTCAGAAATATCAAATAAATCAAACACTACCTTTTTCTCCGCTTAGAGTAATACTTCCCCACACCACACAATCCTGCACCGGAAACTTTGCTTACATTCATACAAACACTTCTTGCACTGGTCATTATACTGTATCCTGTTCTTATCATTCAAAAAGAACATCCACCACCTTTTTTCACCTACATTAAAATACCAACACACCCTTCTGGAGTGTCGAAAACAACCATAGCAAGCACTGCCTGTGTCATGACACAGGCGAAATCCCCCACACTTTCCTATCGTCTGTGTGGTCGAATTTCCATAGGTAAGTATCCCTAACCCTCTCTCGATTTTTCTTCGGTTATTCTTCATTTTACCGTCGAAATGTATTGATCTTTCCTGCCGTTTTTGCTACAATTTGCTACGGGTAATTACACCCAAAATTGAATAAAACATAAAACAGACTGTTGTAAAAATCGAACATTTTACAGCAGTTTTTTTGTACCCAAATTTAGAAAGGACGTGGCACAATGGCAAACCGAAACCGCACCCATCCGGTGCAATTTTATCTCAGCGATGATGAGCAGTACATCCTCAACACCAAATTCAAAGCATCCGGCATGAAGAGTATGTCTGCGTTCCTGCGCAAGCTGATCTTATATGGATATGTGTATGATGTTGATTACAGTTACCTGCGAAATTATAATACGGAGTTGGGACGTATCAGCTCCAATTTAAACCAGATCGCAAAGAGGGTAAACAGCACCGGAAACATTTATCAAGAGGATATAAACGAAGTAAAGGAGTTGATGAATAAAGTATGGCGTACACAAAAATCCATGCTATCAAAGCAACCGTTGATAAAGCGATAGACTACATCTGCAACCCCGAAAAGACCGATGAAAAAATGTTCGTTTCCTCTTATGCCTGTTCTCCGGAAACCGCAGCTTATGACTTCAAATATACTCTCGACCACTGCCGGGAAAACAGTCCCACCAAAGCCTATCATCTGATACAGGCTTTTGATCCGAGAGAGGTCGGTTTTGAAGAAGCGCACCACATTGGAAAGGAGCTTGCAGATAAACTTTTAGAGGGAAAATATTCGTATGTTGTTACCACCCATATTGACAAAGGACACGTTCATAATCACATCATTTTTTGCGCTGCTGACAACATCGAACACAACAAATATCACGACTGCAAACAGTCCTATTACCACATTCGGAAACTTAGTGATGAACTGTGCAAGGAACACAATCTTTCTGTCATCATTCCGGGTGCCCAGCGTGGCAGAAAATACAAAGAATGGCAGTCCGACCAGAATGGTTCTGCGTGGAAAACGCAGATTAGAAAGGACATCAATTTCTGTATCAAGTCGGCTTCCACTTACGAAGAATTTCTGCTTCTGATGAGAGCCAAAGGGTATGAAATCAAAGGGGAAACTTTTGAAGAAGGAGCTGTCAAATACATCTCATTCCGCCCTCTGGATAAAGAGCGTTTTGTGCGTGGCAGTGCGAAGTCTTTGGGTAAGGAATACACAAAGGAGCATATCAGGGAACGCATTGAAAGGAAACGGGAACGAAAGGCAGTGATCCCCAAAAAAGACTACTCTGCCCGCAGACTTATTGACACCTCTGACGAGAAATTTCAGAACAGTCCGGGACTGCAAAGGTGGGCTACCATTGAGAATTTAAAGATCGCCGCACAGAGCTATAATGAGGTTGGTTCGCTTGCAGAACTGGAACACAAAATTGCGGTAAAAACCGAAGCCGTAAAGTCTGCAAAGCAGAGCGTGGTGGAACTGGAACACCGTATCAAAGACCTTGCGGAAATCATCAAATATGCACAGCAGTACAAAGACAACCGCTCCTATCATATCGGCTACAAAAAAGCCAAGAACCCTGACGCATATTTCTGCAGATACGAAAGCCAGATCATTCTTTATGGCGGTGCCAGACGTATGCTTGAACAGGCGGGCATAAACATAAAGAGCTTGAATGTTGATAAGCTGAAAGCAGAATATCAGGAACTGATGAAGCATAAAAGTGAGCTGACTTCCACCTATAAGGATTGTGAAAAGGAAGTGCATGAGCTGAACCGAAAGTTGGAAAATCTCAATCAGTATCTCGGAAAAGATATGCCCACTACTCAAGACATAAAAAGCAAACAAAAATCTTTATAAATTTGATAGTATGTCAACCCATTTTATAGTATAATCAATTCACTACTTAACAAAGGAGCAATCTATTTACATGCTTACATTCATAGATGAAAGTGGATATCCTCGTCCTACAGATTCAACCAAGAATCCTATCCTGCTTGGTGTCTGTATCCATGAGAATGATATTAAACCAATCACAAATCAGATATACAAATTAAAAGATTCTATTTATGGAAAACAGGATGAAATAAAGTCTACAAAGCTTATTCGTGAAGCGACAATTACCAAGAATCGTACAAATAATAAAGCATATGTTGAGGGCATGGTAGACATCATTACCTCTTATGACGCTGCTATTTTCGCTGTAATTATGGACAAGCCAGATGAACCAATTATTGTTCCGGAACATCATCTTCCGAAGCAGTATTACCTTCTTTTAAAAAAGGTTGAGTTTTACTGTAACCATCATCACTATGGCAAAGCAATGATGATATTTGATGAGGTACATGAGGATGCTGACCGAAAAATTGCTGAGGCAATTACAGGTTTTCTGTTCAAAACGAAGTTTGGGCGTTCTTTCCATCACATATTAGAAATGCCCTTGTTTGTCAGCTCTGCTGTAACTCCTGCAGTGCAGTTCGCCGATATATTTGCTGGTATCGTGAGGCATTATTACGAAAATGAGCTTGACCAAAAAGAACCAGAAACAGAATTTCAGGAATGGCTTGTAGCGCTTTTCGCCAAACTACATAATCTTACGGAAAACAACTTCATCCCCAAATCACATTATCTGGAATATGGCTTTCAGAAAATGGGCAAAAACTTCTCCTATCCTGTAAGCGAGAAATTTACTACTTCTGATAATGATGAAAGCCTTCTAAGTGAAGAAATTTCTAATGATTTATCTGAATAATTTTTTGTTTGACTTCATACAAATATGGTGTATAATATTATCAGAGTCATATGTTGTTCCGTCCTGGAGCTGCGTAGGACTCGTAATATTAACCAAAGTGTCGCACCTGCAGTTTAGCAGGTGCGATTTTCTACTATCCATTTATGTAAGGTAAAACAGACTCTATCAAATACCTTGCAAATCCTGCGCTTGTATATGCCGCATATTTTTGATATCCATCTCCTTTTTTTTCATCAGCAAAATCACTAATAGATTTTAAACAAATTGGAATAGTACCACTATCTAATCCATAATTTGTTGCATAAAACATGCCATACGATTCCATATCTAATCCTACGGTTTTTCTAGAATGTTGTTTAATCATATCATCTACAATCTCTGAATTACCAACTACAGCCGCTCCACATGCCAATGGTCCTAATACTAATTTTAGGTCAGTGGGAATATCATCATCCCACCCCTTTCTTATATTATATAACTCCTCTGAATAATCTCTTTTTAGTACACTTTCCATATTAGGATGCAAAATAATATGCTTAGGATCAGGTGAAAATGCAAGCTTACCATTTTCATCGGTTATATACTTACCACTCGAATAATTCCATACCTCCGTTGCTGCAATGATATCTCCCAAATTTTTATCATTGCCAATACCTGCTGCAATACCTACCATGATTATATATAATGGTTTAAAATGATAAATAATACTTTGAGTCAAATTGGTTGCCGCTGCCATGCCCATTTCTCTTTGTTGCGCTATTATCACTCTTATTTTTCTATTCTTTCCGTCAAGTTCCAAATAGTAATAGTCGCTTGCATCATTATCGAAACTTATTCTTTCTATACGCTTATCCTTAAATGTCTTTTTAACTGCATTCATCTCTACATCCACTGCGCATACTATAGCAACATCACATGATAAACGATTGGAAAAGTGTTTCTTTGAATTTTCATAATTTAAGCGATATTTAACTTTACTCTTAATAATATTCTCCCATTCCAATGATTGCTCATCATATTTTAATACCTGAAACTCTAAATCCTTCCCCAGCTCTGTACACTTTTTTTGAAGTTCATCATGTTCTGTTAGTATTACTATTTCCTGTGGTGTCCTTATTGCATCAGTTCCTAATATTTCATCAATAAATTCTAAGCCCGCAATTTCAGATTCATCTTCGGCATACTCTGCAATATATTCACTAATTTTTAAATCCATAACTACTAAATCATAAAAAGAACTTACTAATTTTTCTTTTGCTGATTTAAGATCCAACACATTCTCTAAATCTTCTGGATTAATACCTTCAATTTGACTAATTGCAGAATATAAACGCTTGAGTTTTTTACTCTCATCATCTACAAATAAAATTTTCATTTTCTTTCTCCTTATTTTACATATTTCTTTAGTTCAGACTTCCATTCTAGCGAAGATTGGTCATAATGAATACATCCTAAATAAATATTAGAATAATTCTCTTTCATTTGTTGATCTAGCTGCGCTAAATGAATTTTCTTTGTATCATCTTCAATCACATCAAAAGCCGTAATAACTAACACTTCTACAGATAATTCTTTTCTCTCTATTTCATCCAAAATCTCAATTCCACCAAAAGCTTCAAATTCATTTATTCCTTCATCTTCACCATTTAAGTCATACAAAGGCAAACTCATATCAAGTAGCACCATTTCAAATTCACATTTTCCAAGTGCAAGCATCCCGCCCATTAAAGAATGTGCTACTTCCACCTCATTTTGTGATAATTCATCATTCAAATATTTCAAAATATCATTCTGTTTCACAATCTCATCTTCGATAAATAAAATTTTCATATATCTCCTTTCTTCAAGCAAGAATATTCATAACTCCAAATAAAATAGTAACCGTAAATGTTTGATTTTCTATACTATATAAAATAGAATATGCTGTATTAATATTGTATTGAAAAGTTTTATAAAGTTTATATAGTCCTGTCCCTCCCTCTCTTTGCGAATATTTTTTTACAGTCTCAGTATCCTTTGTTTTGTCAAATATTTCTGCAATTTTTCCTTGAAGTTCCTGTAAATCTATATCTTCACTCAAAGTATTGGAAATTGATAATCTTAAAAAATCAAGACTTTCTACTCGAATTTTCTTCTTATCAAATTCTTCTTTAAGCAACGTTAATACATCTTCATCTTGCTCTTTCTCTATATTAATTGTTAATTCTAGTTCTGCTAAATCTGCTATACCAGAATGTTCCAATGCATTATTGATTAGTATATTAACCGCATCCACAAAATATGGAAAATTTTCACCCTTATATAATGCCACATCATCAATTTTTCTAATCAACTTTACTGAAGACATACTACTATTCAGTTTCGTTATAATTTCTAAGCAAGTATCTATTAAGTCTGTCATCGTAAAATCTAGATATGAAACATCTTTTTTTTCAAATACATTTGCAAACTCTTTTGTCGTTGCTCCTATTTTTGACTTACACAAATTTATGTTGTTGCATATGGTTTTAACCTCATTTTTCACATTCACATCAGAAATCTTTCCTATCTTTTCTAATAACATGGTCAACTCATCTTGGAAGAATGCTAAAAGTTCGACTTGTATTTTTTCACGTAATGCTGCAAAATGCCCCAAGGTATATTTCCATAGTAATTCTATTATTTCATCATAAAATGTATTAAAATCAATAATATTATCCATATCTATTAATAAACATTGATTAACACATAATGTATAGTCTAATATAGACTCATTTTCCTCTCTGTATTTTATGCTTAACCAATTTTTCTTTATATCATCCACCTTTTTTTCTATATTTAGCGTAAATTTAGACAAATACTTTTTTATTTCCTCACTTCCTCTTGTGTTTTTCGGCAAAACTCCATCCCAATATTCATTTATCAAATATTCTTCGCTATTATTTTTCTTCTTTTTTGAAAGTAAATTATATTCTTGAAATACTGTCGTAAGTTGTTTTTTACAATACCCATGCCGTATACGTGAACTCAAAAAAGTATTTAATCCATACTTCTCATTAAACAAGAATTCTTCAGTAATTGTTGTAATAATTCCTTTGAGAATAATCATCTTTTGAGAATATACCACATTTGTTTTGATTTTTTCATTGATTTCATCAACAATCTTTTTCAGATCACTAATATAATCTTCACTATAAATATCATATGATATTAGCCCTTCATCTAAATCTTTCATAGCTAAATACCGATTAAAATCTTCTCTTAATGTGCTCTCATTTTCTTTTTTAATATTATCAGTATCAACATAGACACGGCTTTGATTTATCTGCTTAATTCTATCTTTAATACTTTTTTGCTTTGTAATTGCAGCAATCTCTGCATAATATTTCTTTCTATTTTGTTCATCAATATCAATTAGTACTTTAAGTATTTCAACACGCAACTCATCAGCCTTGTTTCCACCCGGATTTAAAATAATATCTCTTTTTAATATGTGTTGTATACATACTTTACTCAAAAATTCAATCAATACAGCGTTTTTTTCTTCATTGGATACAATATCATCAATACTTTTATATCTGTTATAATCCATATAATTGGAATAAGCTATCCTCTGCTTATTATAATCACTTGGCATACATAAATATGTAAATACCACATACTGAATGCTTCTCTTAATATCCTTTGACAAATGACTATTTACATGTTTTAACACTTCGGGTAAGTCAATTCTTTTTTGTAAATTATTATTCTGCAATATTGCATATGTTACACATTCTACTTCAGCTAAATAATCTTCTTTCTGCTCATATATTCTGATTTTTCTACGAAGAACACGCTCTAAAAAATAATTATCTGTTCGAGAAATCCTTGTAAGAATATCAAGGGCTTCATCATTTTTACTTGCATCAATAAGCTTATCCGCTTCGAAAAATAAACTTCTATTTTCATCTAATATTGCTGTTGGAAATACTCCTATCCCCAATTTATATAGGTATAATTTCTGAGTTATAGGGCATATATTAGCAAAGGAATCTAAAAATTCTGTAACATCCCCATTAAAGCATTCATTATTTACAATATTAGGAGATATACAAACATCATTAATCACGGATAAAAAGCTCATTTTCTTCCTCTGAGGCATAGTTGTCTTTCTCGAGATAAAGCCCATAATTTTATATTCCCAACTAGTAAATCTCACTACCTTAAGATATGAAAGCAACCCCTGAATAGCTTCTGCTTCTTTTCCATTCAAAGAATATACGTCATATAACCATTTACATAAATTTTTCCCAATCTCCATTTTTTTATTTAAAAGAATGTAGGACTTAACTAAAAGAATTATACTCTGAAAATCCTGTGGTACTTTTAATAAGTATTGTTCGCACCGCTCAATATACTCCTGATATTTCCCACAAGTATATAATTCTAATAATTTGTAATACTCTTCGTTATAATCACATATCCGTTCAGGTGTTTCTATCAAATTAAGATTACATAGTCTAAAGTCACTTGTATCAAGCTTCTCTTTATTTCTAATTCCTTCAGTAAACATTATCTGTTCTGCCAAAACAAAAGTCTCATACATATCGACAATAGATAACTGGCTATCAAACATAAATGCAATCTGAATCTTTTCAAGTTCAAATTTGCGCTCTACATTAAATCTATAGTCCAAATACATTCTAATGATAGCATTCTCTTGAAGTATATCATTATAACTTTCTAACCTTTTCTTGTAAGCAGAATAACTCGTATTTGATTCTGCAAAATAACTTTCCAGTTCAAACAAAGTACTTAGCAAAATATTGTTATTCACATTGTTCTGTAGTTCAGATAAATACCTCTTATGCTTTTCCAATCCATATATTTTATCATATAAATACATTCTCTTGGATATACTCCATACAGAAAGTCCCATTTTTTCTTCTATATTATTTATAACATGCAATGCCTCCGCATATTGTTCTGAAAAAAGGAATTTTTCATATTGATTTTTCATATCGATGTAGCTTTCTATATACTGTTTATATTCACAAAATATTCTTATGCAATATGAACGCAGATAATCCACATCTAACTCTGTATTTATCACAATTCGATTACTGCACATATCATGTATGGTTTTAGGAAATAATATCTTTTCTACTCTCATTTTCATCGAAGAATTATTACTTACTGTTCTTATAATACGGAATATATCATCTTTCTCAGCATGAAAAACTATATTATAAAATTTATTTTTATAATTTGTCTTTTCTTTTGCAAACTCAAATAAATATTTTCTTCTATACTTTCTGTTCATATATAGCTTCCTCCAACATTTGTATCTTTATGATATCACTCCACATTTGTCTGCTAAATAGCTGAATCATCTACATTTTCAAAATGAACTATATCTCCAAAATCACAATCCAACTTACTACATATCTTTCCTAAAACAGCCATCGATACATACTCGCCTCTAGTCATCTTTGCAATAGTACTACTGCTAATCCCGAGTTCATTGACCAAATCAATTTTTTTCATATTTTTATCAATTAGCAACTTCCATAACCCATTATATGATACCAACATAAAATTACCTCTTTATCCCTACCTATAGCTATTTTACATCACTTGTCGTCACTCATTTTTAATATATATACATATTTTTATTAATATGTTATATTAATTGTTCGAGAAAGTAAAGTTTTTATTTGTTATACTTTAATATTAAACTGTAATGTGTTCGTAAAGTGAATTTTTAAATTAAATTTGGGGTAAATTCTTTAAATTTTACCAACATTCAACAAACTTATAACTAATCATCTACAGATAATTTCACCTCTATTTCCCTAACATGAATCATAACATCAAAAACAATATACTATATGTCTCATATTAGTAGTCAATCAAATACTTGACATTCGATTGACTACTTTTTCACTCTACCACTTCTAAGTCAACCTCTGCAAATTCCTCATCGGTCATGTTCTGGAGCTTACCTAACACCTGCTTTCCAAGCTCCTCCATATCGCTGTCCTTTATGTGCGGCATTACCTGTCTGATTTGTCCAATCATATCTGCCCTGTCCTGTGTCTCAAACACACACATGAAATTAATTTCTTCTACTGTGAATTTACTCATCTTTTTTACATCTCCCTCTGTGATTTTTTCTCGGTTTCCTTTTCCTGTAAAGTACGCTCCGACTTGTCTCTCTGCTCTATGACTGCCTTTTTCTCTGCCAGCTTCTCCCGTATGGAAATTCTGCCTTTGGTCTGCTCTTGTTCCTTTTTCTCCGCTCCGTTATTCCGGACATTATCAATCATGTTGTAATTCTGTTCTTCAAGCTCCTCCAACTTTGCATGCGGCTTGTATTCTGCCAGCTTGTCAAGCAGCTCCTTTGCCCTTCTCGCAGTCTGAACCGCTTCGCTGTCATCAAGCTCCACACCCTGCCCGAAAATGTCTGTAATACCCTCTCTGACGCCTTCAGAAATTACCGCATTGAGAAAGTCATTCAGATACCCGATATTTCCATTTCTGATGTCCTCAGTGATGTTGGCAACCTGTGCTTCCCTGTCCTCAACCGTATCCTGATACTGATAGGTGCCATAGTCATAGGAAAACTGGTCTATCTCCAAAGCAAGGATAGTTGCCTGCCTCTTCTCCAGCGAACCACGCACCTCAATGTCCGGTAACTTGTCAATCAGCTCCGCTATGACCTCGATTGCTTTCGGATCGTCTGTTATGTCCGGTACATAATCCAAGACCTCCAGGTCAATGACCTTGCCGGAGAGAATATCCATTTCCACATCATCATAACGCTCGGTTCCCTCGGTATGTATGTTGATGCCGATGCTCGGAATCCCGTTCATGTACTCCGGCGGTATGCTTTTCCACACAGCGATTGCTTCCTCCACGCTTGCGATATTCTCATGTAACTCTCCTAGACTGTGAAATTCGCCACACTCTGCAACCGTTAAGGTAACGGTTTTCTCCTGTATGGCTTTCACCACAGACGCTTTCTGCATTGCCTGTTTCTCTGCAAGATAAATTTCCACCTCCGGAAGATAAATCTCCAATGTTCCGGTTCTGCTCTCTATAATCAGGTTAATATCTACCTGTATGCCTGCAATATAAATGCTATCCTCATGGAGCATATTGAAAAGGTCATCTTCTCTGGTGGAGCCTGTGTATTCCACAACCACATCCAAATCCGAGTTTTCCTGCTCAATACCTCTGCATCGGCTTCCGGATACCACCACATCAACAATCTGTGCATCCAGTCCATACTCGTCTATCTGCGACTGCACATACGCATATACCGTCTTTTCAATATCATCTGCACTCTGTCCGTCCAGACTATGAAACAATTCTTCTGTCTTTGCCCGGAAATCTGCAACCACATCCAGATTGTTCTCTCTAAATTCTGCCTGCTTTGCTTCCAAATCTGCCTGTTCCACTTCCTTGGCTTTCTCCGAAAGTTCCGTATAACATCTTTTTCAATGTTGTTAAGGCGGCTCTTGGCTTCCTTGTAGCCATTGCTCTCCACACCAAAAATCAGATATTTTGATTTGATGATGCCATTGTTTCCCTTTGCCGCCTGCTTCTTTAACATCTCCGTATATTCTTCACGAATGTCGTTAAAATCATCCTCCTGCCACGGAATGTCAAACTGTTCTGTAAGTACCTGCTCATTGACCTGCCGGTTGAATAACACCAGTTC
>OCPQ01000983.1_pt1 | contig 14237 bp, 9 predicted proteins | sample 1538251 | NCBI WGS metagenome assembly OCPQ01 (sample SAMEA2580249, study PRJEB22360) | human gut metagenome | biome: human gut; feature: human-associated habitat; material: faeces | place: Denmark | collected 2008/2010 | reverse complement strand
ATAATTGTATACTGTTCCCGAAATACTTTTGATGCGCGGGATCGCATAGCCTTCACTTCCGGTTCTAGAAAATACACAGATCACATAATCTGTCTTTTTTCCAAAAACAATTGCCATGTCATGGTCAACACTTGAAGTTTCTCCTGTCTTGTTTGCAACTTTGACTCCCGATGGAAGCCCTGACGGGATCTTCCATCTTCTTGTCTGTCTCAGAAGAAGGTTCAGCATTGCTCTGGAATAGCTGGATGACACACAGGTTCCATTATAAATACGCTCCAGAAGAACTCCGCAGTCCTTTGCAGAAGATACATTGCTGCTGCCATCACCGACATAAGAAGAAGCGGCCGGATGAAGGCTGTGATGACAGCCTGTCTCAGTGTAGCCTTTGGCACTCAGATAGCGGTTAATCGTCCTTGCACCATCGAGGAAACTTCTGGATTTGCTGTTGTATCGGATCAGCTGATTGCATGCCTCATTATCACTTACTGTGATCATATCTGTCAGAAGGCTTTTTACAGTTGCATTATAGCTTAAATTTCCCCGCTTGATCTGGTCGAACGTCGATGCCATGACAAATGCCTTGATCGTACTCGCCGGATACATTTGCTGGTCATTCAAATTGATCACGCCGCCATTCTTAAGGTCTTTGACATAAACGGACCAGGAACCGCCGTAGCTGTTCAGCATCTGACTCAGTTTCTTCTTGAGACTGTTCAGTTTCATATCCTCTCTGGAGCATTTATGCCCCTCAAAGTCCACGTAACTTCCGTGCGGTACTTTCTTACTTCTGGCAATAGTTCCGTCTGACTGAAGATAATAGCCGTATCTCCAGCAGTTCTCATAACGCTTGCCATAAGGTGTGAGTAGATACTTCTTCCCTCCGACAGTGATCCAGCCTTTCTTCCGGTAGAGACTTCCGTTCTGTCCGCCAAAATAATAGGTTCCCTTAAACTGCTTTCTGCCAAGTGTCGTGTTTACCTTGTGGAAATGTTTGCCTGTACAGAGACGTCCTCTGTTGTCAAACATATAGTAGCCACTCTTTAATCGGTTCCCTGCTGGTACTTTGACGTAGTTGAAACCGCCGACACTTCTGCCATTCTTGTCCCTGAGCCACCAGTTATAGCCTGTATCAAGGATATATCTCCCACTGGAACCCACCAGTTTGATCTTTACCGTCTTTTTTGTCGTTGATGCGGCCTGTGTTTCTGATGCCGGGACTGCCACAAGACCCGCAGACAAAATCATAAACAATACTGTAAGCAGCAGACACCTTGCCAGCCTGCCGCCTGATCCTGCCGTCCGTTTTTCTTTCTCTTTCATAACCGCCACTCCTGTTATCTGATTTCGTTATTCAGTTTTTTCTTCCTGTACACTGTCTTCTTTCTCTGGAACTTCGTTCGCCTCTGACTCTGATACTTCTTCCTGTACAGTCTCTTCTTTGGAGAGGCTGACTTTACTCCCTGTCTCCTCTGTGCCATCTGTCACATCAACTTCTTCGGAAGTTTCCTCGGTCTCATAAATCTCCTCGGCTGTTCCGTCCACAGTATCACCGGCTTCTTCCTCCGGTTCCGGAATCGGGCAGGCTGCCCCGCATCTGGAACAGAACGCATCATTTCTGCCAATCGGATTACCGCAGGATGGACAGAATCTGTTTCCTTTGACACCGTCCATCTCTTCTTTGTATTTGTCTACCTGGGCCATTCTGTCATCGATCTGTTCACAGATTGCCTTCTCCTCTTCGTCTACCGGAACGCCATCTCTGTAGCGTTTGTAGATGATCTTGCCGAGATCTGCCATCGCCTTGTTGATCTGTCTTTCTTCACCGGAGATCTTGTTTCTGAGGCGCTGTGTCTCATAGACTTCCTCTGCACGGCCGCTCAGTTCTCGTGCTGTCTTTGTGAGTGTTTCTCCTAAGGTGCCAAAAAAATCCTTTGCCATAATAAAATTCCTCTCTTTCTTATGAAATCCTAGTTATTCTCTGTAAGAAGTGGAACTTCCTGCCCGCGGAGCAGGATCTGTGGTCCTCCGGTTCCTTCAATATATTCCTTCGTAATGATAACTTCACCAATGCTGTCATCCTTCGGGATCTCATACATGATATCCAGCATATATTCCTCCAGAATTGCACGAAGTGCTCTGGCTCCTGTATCCTTCTCCATGGCTTTGGCTGCGATCGCATGAAGTGCACCGTCGTCAAATTCCAGTTTCACCTCATCCAGTGCCAGAAGCTTCTGATACTGCTTGAGAATTGCGTTACGTGGCTCAGAAAGGATCTTGACCATCATATCCTCATCCAGTCCGTTCAGCGTAAAGATGATCGGCAGACGGCCAAGGAATTCCGGAATCATTCCGAAGTTTCGAAGATCCTCTACGGTCACTTTCTCCAGAAGATGTGGATCATTGTCGTATTTGTCCTTCAGGTCCGCATAAAATCCAATGGATGCCTGCTTGTTCAGTCTCTCCTTAATGATGTCTTCAATATCCGGGAATGCACCGCCACAGATAAACAGGATATTTCTGGTATTTACTGTAGTCAGCGGAACCATTGCATTCTTGCTGTTTGCTCCGATCGGAACCTCTACATCAGCTCCCTCCAGAAGTTTCAGCATTCCCTGCTGTACAGCTTCTCCACTTACATCTCTCTGATTGGTGTTTTTCTTCTTGGCGATCTTGTCGATCTCATCGATAAAGATAATACCGTGTTCCGCCTTCTCCACATCGTTGTCTGCTGCTGCCAGAAGCTTGGAAACAACGCTCTCAATGTCATCCCCAATATAGCCTGCCTCAGTCAGAGAAGTCGCATCCGCGATCGCGAGCGGCACATCCAGAAGCTTCGCCAGTGTCTTGACAAGATAGGTCTTGCCACATCCTGTCGGTCCGATCATAAGCATGTTGGATTTCTCGATAGCGATATCGTCCATCGTATCTGTTGCAACTCTCTTGTAGTGATTGTAGACCGCCACAGACATAACCTTCTTGGCATGCTCCTGTCCGATCACGTACTCATCCAGTGTTGCTTTGATCTTGTGCGGTGCAGGGATCTTCTTAAGATCCAGAACCGGCTCAGCTTTCTTTTCTTTTTTCTTAGGTTTGACCTTCTGATGCTGTGTCGGGTTCTGTAAACTGCTTAAATCAATCATGCTGATATTCGGCATGTTAAAAAGATCATTATAATTAAAATTGCTGCTGCTCATCTGCTGGTTCATGCTGTCAAAACTCTTCTGCATGCAGTCCGAACAGATATGTATGTTATTTGGAAGATCGATCATCTTACCCGCCTGCTTCTCTGATCTGCGGCAGAGGGTACAGAATTTCTCCGATTCATACTTGTTGTCGTCATCCTCATTTTGAATCTCTTCCTCTATGATATCATCGTTGTATTTATCTGACATAATTTGCTCCTTTCGGTTTTGGTTCTGTAAAATACAGAACGCACAGGCCCCCGAACCTGATCCTGGTCCAGAGCCTATGCGTTCATTATATCATAACCATCCAAACTGTAAACTAAAGTTTTTATAAAATACTTATCCTATAACCACGCTTCAGTCTCCATATCCTGACTTCGGGCGTTTCCCCAGAGTTACCTGCACAGTCTGTTCCTCGTACTGTCCATCCTCTGCCCTTGAAATCGTCACATCAACCGTCTCACCGGCTGCATAATAGACCATCTTGCTCTCAAGATCATCTCTGCCAGTAACTGCCTGTCCGTCAAATCCCGTGATGATGTCACCCTTCTGGATCCCTGCGTTCGCAGCAGCTTCACCTTCGCTTACTTCGCTTACAAAAACACCTACAGGCATGTCAAACATCTCCATTGTCTCAGAAGAAAGATCTACTGGTGTAATTCCCAGATAAGACGCTTCCGAGCTGTCTACCTTGTCTCTTGTCTGACGGCTCATCAGTTCCTCCAGGATCGGCTGTGCTTTGGAAATCGGAATAGCATATCCCATTCCTTCTACTGCATTGCTTGCAAACTTGGCTGAATTGATTCCGATAACCTCACCCTTCATGTTGAGAAGCGCACCACCGCTGTTACCCGGGTTGATTGCCGCATCTGTCTGAATAAGTCCGGATCCGGTCGTATCATCTGTAGAAATGGTTCTGTTCAATGCGCTGATCCAGCCGGAAGTTACAGACTGTCCGTAACCAAGCGCATTACCAATTGCAACTACCTGCTCTCCAACATCCAGATCATCTGAAGTGTCAAGCTGTGCGATCTTAATACTGGAAAGTGTATCTGCCGGAATATCCGACTTCGCAACTGCGATCACCGCCAGATCGTTTGTCTCATCTGTTCCCTTGATCTTGGCACTGACAGCATCCTCTACATTGACATCTCCGGTGCTGTCAGAAGCAGTCTCTGCTGCTTCCTGCTCTGCGCTGACCACATCATCGCCCATAAAGCAGACACTTAAGGTCGTTGCTCCGGATACTACATGATTATTGGTCGCGATCAGGAGTTCGTCGTCATTTTCCCCAACGATAATGCCTGATCCACTGCCCTCACTGGAATACTGCTGTGTGCTTCTGGAAGAAAATCCAAATCCGAAATAATACGGAATTTCCTGAATGCTTACTGATGTGATCGCCACGACCGTCGGCATCGCTGCCCTGGCCACACTTGCTACACTTCCTGCTGTTCCCGTGGCAGCTGTGTCTTCCTGCCCTGTTCCTGAATCAGCAGATGCTTCTGTCACAAGCTGTGCTGTATCTATCTGTTCCTGCACGGTATCTGTCTGTGTCGTATCTGTTATAAAACCTGCTGCCAGATTCACACCCTGAAAAACAATGCCTGCTACCAGACCAAATACAACTGCAAGTCCAATCGTGGTGCCCAGTCTGTTCCGTGGTTTCTGTTTTCCTGGAGTTACTCTTTTATCTGATGTTCCTGAATTCTGCGTCGTTGTTCCCTGATGCATATGATAGTGTGCGTAGGAAGGCGGCACATTCGAATCTTCTACTGTCTTCTCATACTGCGGAGCCGAATTCCATCTTCTTTCATCGTCCATCTTTCTGCTCCTTTCTCTTATCCTTTTCTTGTATGAAAACAGTGTATCAGTCAATTGTGTTCAAAGTGTGATAACTCCTTTAAAAAAGCGTGTGTTGCTGTTTGTTTCCCTTCTCTCAGTCTGGTCAGAATGCCTTCCAGTAATAGGGACTCATTGTACACCACATAACGACTCTGCGAGGAAGTTTTTGATATTTTTTACCTGCCAGATATCCCGCATATTTGCATCCTGACTGCATGACAAAACCCGGGATCAGCCAGATCTTTCCTCTGGAAAGGAGATAGCGGAATGTCTGCTTCACCAGGCGGATGCCCTCACCTTCTGATTTCACCGATGCAAAAATTTCCGGATGCTCTGCCTGTGAAACACCCAGGTCAAAGTTTCTGTGAAACTGCTGCATGCAGGAATAATTGTGAGAATGGATCACCTTCGCATCTGCGGCATAGGCGATCCCGTATCCTGCCTGGATCAGATTTCCGGCATAGATCATATCCTCATTAAAGATCGTCCGCTCTACAAAGCCTCCAAGCTTCTCAAAAATATCTTTCTTATAAGCAGCACATACATTGGAGCAGAAATATGTCTTGATACCATACCTGGGAAGATCTGCCTTCGTCTTAACGCAGGAAATTTCCGGATAGTTGAAAGATCTCGTGTAACGCTCCACAAAACTACACTCGGCATTCGGAAGCTGTCTGGCATAGGCAGCCCCGATCTGCTCATCAGAACAAAGTGCTCCTGTCAGATTCTGAATCAGCTCTCTGTCTGCCGGAAGTGCATCCTGTGTCATAAATACCATGATATCTGCCTCAGACAGCGCGGCTGCTTTTTTCCTGGTGCCACCGTGATCAAATTCTGCTTTCGGGATATGATGAACTTCCAGAAATGGATATTTCTCATCCCATTCTTTATTCCAGAATTTCTCCTCTGTATTCATTATGATGATTCTGTGGATCGGGCAGCTCTGTTTCTGAAGACGCTCGATCAGCCTGCCAAATTCTTTTCCCGGGCGATATGTGGGAATGATCACATCTGTTGTTTTTTCCATTGTATAAATCTCCATTTATAACAGAAGGGAATTCCTGCCTGAGAAATTCCCTTCTGATCATCTTATATCATTGTTTCGTAGCTTAAGCTGCTTCTACGGATTCTGTTGCAATGTCTTCACCGCCGCCGTCTCCGCCATAATCAGGTTCGGAGTAATCACCGCCGTCATCGCCGCCGGAAGTATCTCCTCCGGTTGTATCTCCTCCGCCATAATCATCGCCGCCAGAAGTATCTCCTCCGGTTGTATCTCCTCCGGTTGTATCTCCCCCGGTTGTATCTCCTCCGGTGTAATCATCACCGCCAGAGGTATCTCCTCCGGTTGTATCTCCCCCGGTTGTATCTCCTCCGGTTGTATCTCCTCCGGTTGTATCTCCTCCGGTTGTATCTCCTCCGGTGTAATCATTATCAGTGCTTCCACTGTCGTCACTTCCGGCAGTATTTTCCCATGTTGTTCCGTTATTCTCATAAATAACGGTATCATTTGCACTGTTTTCCTCGGTTACTTTCTGTGTATCATCCAGACTTGCCTCACCGCCGACGATTTCAAGGATTCTCTGGCTGTTTGCAAGTACTGTTGCAGAAGGTGTATAGTTCGGATCGTCATACAAGAATTTGTGAAGTTCAATAACGTTTGACTCCAGTGAGGTCGGCACGATAACGCTTCCCTTAACATTGGAGAACTTGAAAGAACTTGGGAAACCGGTTGTATCGTTGACGCTGTATCCGATGAGTGTCGGAAGCATCTGAAGGATCTCTGTCTTATCCATGGAAGTGGTTACCATCGGGAATACATCATCCATGATCTTGAAGATCGTGCTCAGTCCTGCTGATTTTGCTTTGTCAACGATCATCTGGATAACTTTTCGCTGACGTTCTGTACGTCCCATATCCAGGCTTGCTGTATAACGGATACGGCAGTAAGAAGTTGCCTGTACACCGTTCAGATGGTAAGTATACTGGATTTTTTCGATGTCCTCCGGTTCTTCCGGAAGTTCGATCGGTGTGTAATCTTTTTCTGTTTCTTCTGCGGTTTCCACACAGTAGTTGTTCATATGAACGATCTCTGCATAGGACATATCCATATCCAGACCGCCAAGGTCATCAATAATGGTTGTCAGCGCATTGAAGTTTACGGTCGCGTAATCAGAAATATTCAGGTCAAGGTTTGTATTCAGCATGGTGATCGCCTGCTCTGCTTCTCCATAAGCATATGCGGCATTTGCCTTGGAATAGGTTTCCTTGTCACTGAATCCCATGTTCAGAAGTGTATCACGGTAAACAGATGCAAGTTTAACGTCCTTGGTGTCGTTGTTGACACTTGCAATAATAATTGTATCACTGTTTTCTCCACCAAGAGCAGTGTTCTTGTCACGGTGGTCAATACCAAACAGAGCGTATGTGGTATATCCGGTCAGTGTGGAGGTCTCAGAATCAATGGAATCCTGTACTTCCTGGTTTACCTGAATCTTGCTTTCGTCCAATACCGGCTGCTGGATCTTGTCCAGTTTGGTATTCAGCTGACCGTAAACATAAAGTCCGCCGATAAATACCAGAAGTACAATAATCTCAACCGCAAAAAGTATCTTTTTCTTTTTTGATTTTGGTTTTCTTGCCATCTTTTCTCCTTCTTACTTAATATGCATTTTTGTTAATAAAGCCTTTGAAAATTGTCAGGAACAAAATCTTTATGTCAAATCCGATGCTCCAGTTCTCAATGTAGTACAGGTCACAGTCTATACGCTTCCTGATGGATGTATCTCCGCGGTAACCATTGACCTGTGCCCATCCTGTAAGTCCGGGACGCACCTGATGCTTGACCATGTATCTCGGTATTTCCTCACGGAATTTCTCTACAAAGAAAGGTCTTTCCGGTCTTGGTCCTACCAGGCTCATATCGCCTTTCAGAATATTAAAAAGCTGTGGAAGTTCATCGATACTTGTCCTTCGCATGAACTTGCCGATTCCGGTAACTCTCGGGTCGTTTTTGACCGTCCACGCTTTACGCTCCTCGGCCTCCGGCTGAATCTCCATGGAACGGAATTTGTACATACGGAAAGTCTTGTTGTGAAGTCCCACTCTCTCCTGCTTATAGATCAGCGGTCCTGGTGAGGTCAGCTTGATAAGGATACACATCAGAAGCATGACCGGCGAAGAAACAATAATCGCCATAATAGAACCTACAACATCCATAGTTCTCTTGACCATGGCATTAAATGTATTACTCAGCGGCACATAACGGATATTGATCACCGGAAGTCCCAGTATATCCTCCGTATATGGCTTTGTAGGAATGATCTTATTGTAGTCCGGAATAAACTTCGTGTGTACTCCGGATTTCTCGCACATTGCAACGATCTCCTCCAGACGATAATATTCACTTAATCCCAATGTAATTGCAATCTCATCCAGTCTGTTTGCAGGAAGGATCACGGTCAGATTCGCAATACGTCCGATCACCTTTACTCCATTATAGAGGGTTCCCGCCGGTACATTGTCATCCAGAATTCCACGGACGATATATCCCCACTGAGGATTCTCCTTAATTCTGTCAATGTACTCTTCCGCTGCACGGCTGTAACCTACCAGCAGTATCTGCTTCTGGTTCAGTCCCCTCTTTCGCATATCCTTAAGGATAGAATAGATCAGAAGTCTGACTCCCCATTCCATAAAGATGTTAACTACACAGAAAATATAGACCGTAAGTCTGGAAAAATCAGGCTCTCCGATCATATAAAGACTGAATACTACAAGAAGAAGTCCCAGAACATTTGCCTTGACAATATTGGCAAGCACAAGCCGCCGCCCCTGCAGATGCAAAGGTTCATACAAGGTAAACGCCTGGTATAGCAGCAGATAGCCCGGAATAATAAAGATCAGGGCAAACATATACTGCTCAAACGCCAGTGCCCGGACTGCCGAATACGAAAACGGTCCGATAAAACGGATCATCCACGCAAGGACATAAGCAACCGCAATTACAACGGCATCAATTAACATCTGGAGACGACTGAAATTCTTCTGATTATCCTGAATCAATTTCTGTCACCTCACTGTTTCATTATGTGTGTTTATCTTATAATAGTTGACTGTCAAAATCAATAAAATACCAAATTTTATTTTATAAAATTTAGCTCTGCGATCTGTAAATCCGCCTTTACGCAGTAAATCTGACAAAAATATTCTTCCATAATTCCAGCTGAATCCTGGCATAATTTGGCAGATGTTTCATCGAAAACGGGACTTTTCGACCCTTGTGGCTGATGGAAAATCCATTCTTTATACCTGCCAGATATTCTTTGCCCATGCCCTTGACAGCAAAAAACAAAAACTTGATCAAAAATCCTGCTGCCAGGAACGGAAGATTCAGAATAATCTGAAGCAGCGGCATATTTTTGTAGATCAGATAAACGTTGTTTCTTGAAGAATATCTGGTCTTGAAATAATTATACCTGGATCCGCTCGTGCCGCTTCCCACATGGTAAACGACCGCCTTTGGCGCATACCAGTTCTCGTAACCGTAGATCCTTGCACGGTATCCGATATCCGTATCTTCCAGATATGCAAAATGTTCTTCGTCAAAATATCCAATCTTTTCAAAAAGTTTTCTTCTGTAGATCGCAGCACCGCCGCAGGAGGAAAATATCTGTTCTTCCTTCTCATACGTATGGATATCCCTGCCCTTGCCTCTCGCAAAAGACCAGCCAAGTGCATTGTAGAAATTGCCTGCATCATCCAGGCGGTCTCTGTCATGATACTGCACCATTCTCGCCGCACAGGAAAAAGCTCTCTTGTGCCTGCGGATCGCGGCGACCATCTCTTCCAGAAAATCCTCTTTCACTTCTGTATCATTGTTCAGAAGAAGGACATACGGTGCTCTGGAAGCTTTGATCCCTTCATTAACTGCCTTGCAGAAACCATAATTTTCAGGCAGTTCAATGATATGCACCCACGGATAATTGCCCGCAACGAAAGAACAGCTTCCGTCAGAAGAACCATTATCCACAAAGATCACTTCGAAATTTTTGAGTGTCTGCCCTTCCAGACTTGCAAGTACGCTGTCCAGAAACGCAATTCCATTATAATTCGGTATGACAACCGATACTTCCATATTATTTCTCCTTATTCTCCATTCCCCGGATCGGACGAAGGGAGTAATTCCATTTGGTCAGAGACAGATTCTTGTTATAGTAAGGATCACCTTTCCTGAGGATGTCGATCCACTGACAGCGCATGTATTCAATTTCTTCCTGAAAACGTCTGACCTTCGCCTCGCTGTCCTCTGCACCTCTCGTCTTGGATTCCATATGATATAACTGAACATATGGATCATACACGATCAGACTTCCATTCTTACGAACTTTCAGACACAGATCCACATCGTTAAATGCAACAGACAGTTTCTCTGTAAATCCGCCTGCTTCCTCAAATGCACTGCGCTTCATCATCATGCACGCCGCAGTCACAGCACTCATATCCTGAAGGATCGAAGCCTTGTGGAGATACCCGGTTCTGTTCGCCGGCATGTCAACAAACATATGGCCTGCAATGCCGCCGATACCGATCACACAGCCTGCATGCTGGATCGTATTGTCCGGATAGATCAGCTTCACGCCGACCGCCCCGACCTCTCTTCGCTGGCAGACACCGAGCATTTCTTTGATCCAGCCCGGTGTGATCACCGTCACATCATTGTTAAGGAACAGTAAGTAATCGCCCTTTGCATGGCGGACACCATAGTTGTTGATGGCAGAATAGTTGAATTCCTTCTTCCATCTGAGCAGACGGATCTTTGGATCTCTGGAGAGTTCTTTGTAATAATGAAAGATCTCCTCGGAAGTACTGTTATTCTCAATGATCAGGATCTCGTAATTCTGATATTCTGTTTTTTCCCTGATGGATTCTATGCATGCCTGTAAGGATTCCTTCTCATCCTTATTTGGGATGATGATAGAAACCATAGGCTCTCCGTGGACCGGATATTTCACGCGGAAAAATCCAAGATCCGGTGTATGGCTTACTTCACCCTCTACGCCCACGCGCTTGAGGTGTGCTTCGATTGCTCTTTTGCCTGCATCAAACGCATACATCTTGCTGGCAGGATTATCTGCAGTCGATGCCTTGTGTGTACGCCAATGATAAACGATCTCCGGTACATGTCCGACTCTGCCGGAAGCTTCCTCCACACAGCGGAAAATAAAGTCATGATCCTGTGCCCCGTCAAATTCCTGACGGAAACCGCCGACCTTATCCACGATAGTCTTGCGGACTACAAAAAAGTGACAGATATAGTTGTTGGACCTCAGGAGATCCAGGTTGAAATCCGGTTTCAGATGAGGCTGGAAATGTTCACTTAAGTCTGTTGTAACCTTGTCCTCGTCTGTGTAAACGGCATCCAGTTCTCTGTCCTCATTGAGTTTCTTAACGATCTCATAAAGGGCATTCGGTGCCAGAAGGTCATCGTGATCCAGAAGACCCACAAACTCTCCTGATGCCATCGTAAGTGCCGCATTGGTATTTCCTGCGATTCCCAGATTCTCGCGCAGATCTCTGACGCAGATCCTCCGATCTGCTGACGCATATTCCTTAAGGATGGCTGTCATCTCCGTATCATCCGGACTTCCATTTGCAATACAGAGTTCCCAGTTCGGATAGGTCTGGTCAAGAAGTGACTGGATCATCTGGCGCAGAAAAACCTCCGGTGTACGGAATGCCGGCACAGCAACACTGATCCGCGGTGTGTATGCAAACTTATGTTTCTTCTGCTTCTCAAGTTCCGCCTTATCCGGAATATACGCTTCATACCACGGACCATAGGGAACTTCTTCCGGCTCAAAACGTTCATGGAGACGGATCCAGAATTCCTTCGGTCCATAGTGCTTCAGATAGCGGAAGCCCTTCTGGATCGTGTAGGGATTCATTTTCTTGAGCATGCGTCCCCACTGGATCCCGCCTCCTGCCTGTTGTTTTTTATTCATATATTGTGTCCTCAGACTTTACTTATTTGTTACTGCTCACAGCAACACATATTTTACAATAATTTTACTCATAATCGGCTTTATTTTATCATTCCAGGCCTATTTTTGCAAGGGGCTATATCATTCTGCTTGAATTGCGTCGAAAAATGGGATATGATATGAATTGATATGTATTTTTTTGTTAAAAACGACACACTATTTTATCAGTCACAGGAGATAGATTATGAGATTAAAAAGATTATACAGCGGTCTTCTGGCTCTGGGACTTTCTTGTTCTGTATTGTTCCAGACACCGGTCCTGGCCGCCGAGGAAACAGCCGCAGATACTGCCCAGGCTGCTACTTCTGCTATAACAACAAACAGCATTCCGGGATGGCCTCAGGGACCAGAGATTACTTCCACAGCGGCCGTAATCATGGAGGACAGCACACAGACGATGCTTTATTCCAAAAACATGGATCAGGAACTGTATCCCGGTGCTACAGTCAAAGTCATGACTGTCCTGGTCGCTCTTGAAAATTCGCAGCTTACTGATGAAGTCACCATGACAGAAACCGGTGTTTCCGGTGTTACTGACGGAGGTGCCAATATTTCCGCACAGCTTGGAGAGGTTTTTACAATGGAACAATGCCTCTATGCGATCATGCTCTCCTCAGCAAATGACATCGCACTTCAGGTTGCAGAACACGTTGGCGGTTCTGTTGAAAACTTCGTTCAGATGATGAATGACCGGGCTGCACAGCTTGGCTGCACCAACACAGTATTTACCAAGTCTACCGGACTTCCAGATGAAAATCAGCATACCACCGCACATGACATGGCACTTATTATGAAGGCAGCTATTGATAATGAATCCTTCCGGACCATTTCCAATACAGTTTCTTATACGATCCCAGCGACTAACGTATCCGGTGGTGAACGTGTACTGACCAACAATTTTCCATTGATGTCTTCATCCAATGCAGCCTATTATCAGTACTGTCTTGGTGGAAGGGAAGGTTATACAGAAGCCTCCGGCAGCACACTCGTCTGTGTAGCCGAAAAGGACGATGTCACCTTGATCGCTGTTGTTCTTCAGGGTGCTTCCGGTGTAACTACAACAGAAGCAGTCAGCCTGTTTAACTACGGATTTGATAATTTCCAGATGCTCTCCCTCGGAGACAACGACTTCAACATGGTTTCCGGCGGCAATGTCTACGTACCTGTCGGCGCCACAGCAGACAGTCTCACTACTGAAGATGGCGAAGAACAGGAAAACGGACAGTACAGACGTCAGTATTTCTTTGGTGGTACTCCTGTCGGAACAGCAACTATGGCAGCCACCCATGAAGACAATTCTTCTTTTTCTACTGAAAGCAACCAGAATATAGAAGCTGCCAGAGAATATTCCGCAGACAGGAACAATCTTCCATACATCCTGTTCGGCGGTGCCGGTCTCATACTCTTCCTTCTACTTCTCTGGAGAATCATCAAAGTAGCAAAATCTTAAATTTTTTTCACTTCTCATAAACCAGAAAATCAGCGGTGTGCCCTCAAGCACCCGCTGATTTTCTGGTTTTATTCTTTCGTATGGTCAGGAGCCTGCTCTGTGCAAACAAGATCCAGAACAGCACACTTCCTATCGTGCCTGCCTTTAATCCCGGTGCCTCGAAGGTAAGAAGGATCGTATGATCTCCCTCTGGCACTTCACATGCAAGGAATCCGATATCGCCGCGGAGCAGTTCCGCTTTTTCTCCATCGATCGTGAGACTCCAGCCTTTTTCATATGGGATCATAAACAGGGCATATCCATCTGCTTCTGCATGGACACTTCCTGTCACAACAGAGTCTTTCTGCGGCGCATCCAGCGTCACGGAAGAATTTTGCTCTGCTGTCTCCTGCTCCTCGGATTTGAGTGTCTGGATCTCAGATGCGTCTCCGATCTCCGTTCCATCCTCCAGGGCGATCGCCTCTCCGAGAAGTTCTTCCCTGTTCTCCTCTGTGCAGAGTTCCTTAAGGCTCTCCTCTGAAATATCCTGCGTATAGAAATGCGCTGTCTGTGCATCCAGTACATTCACATGGATATAAAGACTTCCTACCTGATCCAGCAGCTTATATTTTGTCTCGTCCGGTTCTCCGTTTCCGGAAAGGATGTATTTCACGCCCAGGAAAGCAGCCAGCCAGTTATCGTCCACATTGTTCCAGAACGTATAATGATTGTGATCTG
>OCPQ01000964.1_pt1 | contig 14575 bp, 10 predicted proteins | sample 1538251 | NCBI WGS metagenome assembly OCPQ01 (sample SAMEA2580249, study PRJEB22360) | human gut metagenome | biome: human gut; feature: human-associated habitat; material: faeces | place: Denmark | collected 2008/2010 | reverse complement strand
AGGTTTTTTCTGTAACCGACCGATTATTTGCCATGTGGATAAATAAATTATATGGAAATAATCTGTATCTTTGAATATGAGATTGCTATATATGACAGGTGAAAATATAGTAAAACCATGCTTAAGATGGGCTGGTGGAAAAAATTGGTTAATCAAATATCTTCCTCAAATAATAGGAGATACCGCATTTGATAATTACCATGAACCTTTTTTAGGAGGAGCTTCCGTATTTCTATCAATCAAGCCTTCACAACAAGCATTTTTATCTGATCTTAACGAAGATCTTATAAAAACATACATTGCTTTAAGAGATTCCCCGTATGATATAATTAAAGTTTTATGCACATATAGCAACGATAAAGATTCATATTACAAAATAAGAAGCGAACATCCCCAAGATGAAATAACAAGAGCGGCCCGTTTTATATATCTAAATCAGACTTCATTTAACGGTATATATAGGGTGAATCTCAAGGGGGAATATAATGTTCCCTATGGATTTAGAGAAAAAGAATTTCTCAATGAAAAAACGTTATTAGATGTAAGCAACGCACTACAAAATGCAATTCTCAGATATGGGGATTTCGATCTTGTAAGACAAAATATAAAGCCTAATGATTTGGTGTTTTTGGATCCGCCATATACAGTCTCGCATAATAACAACGGGTTTATCAAATATAACCAAAAAATATTTTCTTTGGAAGATCAGATTAGGTTAAACTCTTTGATCCAATATATCAAAAAAATTGGAGCATACTATATTCTTACTAATGCTGCTCATGAAACCATTAAAGAAATATTCAATAATGGAGATTGGTGCATAGAATTGAATCGTGCGAGCCTTATTGGGGGAATAAATGCAAAACGAGGTCAAACCAAAGAATATATTTTTACCAATCTTATAAAATAAGAGACATGAAAGAAGAGACCAAACAAAATATTCTCAATTCATTGGTTTCGGGGAAATCCCTAACAACCGTGCTCTCGGCAAAAGCGAAAGAATTTATGTTTGAGAGTGTGCAGAATGAATTGGTGACCAAATATGAAACTGATGGATGGGAGGTTTACAAGCGTTATAAAACATCTATTAGAATGCAAAGGCGGAAACCAATGGATATGGCATTTGAGGATGACGTTTGGGCTCTTTTTGCACGCATGGGATTCTCATTCCTTAATAAAGATCGTAACTTTAGGTTACCATATAGTAACGATGAAAAATTAACCCAGCAAATAGATATATTTGTTGCGGATGAGGAAACCATATTAATAATTGAATGTAAAGTTGCAGGGAATCCTAAGCAGAGTAACTTCAAAGAAACTATAGAGGCGATAGGAGGTAAGAAAGAAGGATTGATAACTACAATTCAACAGTTATTTCCTGATACCAAATATAAGATTAAGTTCATTTTTGCCACAAAAAATTATTACTTGTCAGAACAGGACAATGCACGATTAAATAACTATGGTATAATTCATTTTGACGAAGAAACTCTTAAATATTATCAGGAGCTTACAAAGCATTTAGGGACTTCGGCCAAATATCAATTATTGGGAAGTATTTTTGAAGGTCAAACGATTCCTGAATTGGATAACCGAATACCTGCCATTAAAGGTAAGATGGGAGGATATACTTATTATTCCTTTTCGATTGAACCTGAAAAGCTACTCAAAATAGGTTATGTTTTGCATAGGAATAAAGCCAACAGAAAACTCATGCCTACATATCAACGTTTAATTAAAAAGTCAAGACTAAAATCAGTTCAGGACTTCGTTGATAATGGAGGCTTTTTCCCGAATTCAATAATTATAAATATTGATACAAATGGAAAATCTGTTAGATTTGATAGTGCAGGAAATCAAGTAGAAAAGAGTATTTCAAGGATAGGAATTCTTCATTTGCCAAAAAAATATCGATCTGCATATATTATTGATGGACAGCATAGGCTATATGGTTATGCAAATTCCCCATATAAAGCGACAAATTGTATTCCAGTAGTTGCTTTTATTAATTTGGAGAGAACGCAGCAAGTCAAATTATTTATGCAGATCAATGAGAACCAAAAGGCTGTTCCCAAGAATCTACGGAACACCTTAAATTCCGATTTGCTATGGAATTCAGAAAACCGAACGGAACAAATTAAAGCATTAAAACTTCAAATTGCCTTGAGTTTAGGAGAAGAAATGCAATCCCCGCTTTATGATCGTATTATTATTGGAGAAAATATCAAATCGGCAACGCGTTGTATAACGATTGATACTATTAAAGTCGGTTTGGACCGTGGAAACTTTTTTGGGACATTCGACAAAGATTCTATCAAAACGGATGGAACCTTCTATAAAGGAAATAATGATGCAACATTAGAGAGGCTTTTTCCTTTTATTGTAGGTTGTTTTGATTATATAAAAAATAATTTACCAGAAGAGTGGTCAAAAGGAGATGCAGATGACGGTTTTTTAACAATAAATGCCAATGTTGAAAGCCTGCTTCGTTTATTTAGCGATATTGTCGATCACATTGTTAAAGCAAAGGGTGTAAACCCCAAAGTTGATTCGACACAAAATGTCATGCAGGAAATGGAATTTTATTTGGATCCAATTATAGATTTCTATAAAAATTTGACATCGGAATCTAAAATAGAATTAAAGAAAAGCTATGGTATAGCTGGGCGAACAAAAGTTTGGAGAATTTTGCAACGCGAAATATCAAAGGTTCGTACTGATTTTCATCCGGACGGATTAGATAAGTATTGGAAAGATGAAGACAAACGATATAATGAAGATTCGTTCAGATTCATTCGGGATATTGAAACCTTTATGAAAGAGGATTTTAAAACTAAATTAGAGCAGGCTTATGGAAGCCAATGGTTTAAAAGAGGTGTCCCCAAAGCCGTCTATGATAAAGCCAACCAATTAGCATCTGAAAAGAATTATGAAATCACAGATGCATCTGAGGAATATTCCCCATGGGATTGTTTAACCCTCATAGACTATAGAAGAATAGCTACTTATGGGAGCAACTGGAGAGATATATTTGAAAAATATTACACCAAACCCGGGGAAGAAAAAGGTGGAAATAAAGAAGCCAAAACAGAATGGATGCAGAAATTGGAACGCATCAGAAACAATAATTTTCACACATATAGTGTAAAAGAAGAAGAGTTTGAGTTTTTATCAGAATTACATAAATGGTTAATAGAAACTTCTGATTAGGATCTTAATTTTTAGTTAAATTGGTGGGGGAACCAAAAAAGTAAAATTTTTTGGGTTGATGTTTGCTGGCAAAATGGTTAGAATCAATGTTTTGCATTTTTTCTGGTTCGAATAAATAAGGTTGTGACTCCGTTATCTTATCAAAAGATCATAGGCTATGAGCGAGATTGAGATTAAGCAAATGCAGGAGAAAATCGATGCAGGCATTTTGCTTGCCCAAAAGCGTCTGATTGAAAAGACCAAGAAGGAGGACGGCGAACTGGTTGTCGTGCGCGATGGAAAGGTCGTGCGCATTAAGGCCCGCGATCTGAAATAGGAATTTGGGGTCGGTTGTCCGAATGATAATCCCCGGCATTTTTGGATGTCGGGGATTCACTTTTCAATTTTGATCGGGTAGGCGGACGGCGCGTGGTACACAAGTGGAACACGCGAAATCGTAACAACTCCCGATAATGGCAAACTGCAACTCTTTGAATGTGTGTGAAATCCGCTGGAATATAGTTCGTTAAATTTATTGGAAAAAGTAAAATTTAATTCTGGGGGGGGCGCGTGGTCGCAAGTTCGAATCTTGTCACCCCGACAAGCCGAGAGTCAGCCGCTTATGTGAAAACATAGGCGGCTGATTTTGTTTTGGCGGCAGTGGCTGAAACGGGCGGCTGACGCCACGGCCGACGGGGAAAAGGGGCGGGGCCGTCGGACGCCGGGCCGGGGAATGTCGATTTTTTTTCGTATCTTTGCACAAAACCCCGTGTTGCGGCCGTTATTATTCATGTCGTGCAGACCGCAGATTTTTGCCTTTATACCCCTTCGATAGCAATTCTGGATGTTTGCGGCGGAAAAAATGTCGATTTTCCCCGGAATGTTTTTCAAATGCGGAGGAATTTGCCGGGGTTTCTTGCGATCAGCGGATTTCTGCGATTTTTTTTCACGCCGGGCCTGTCCCGCACTTCGTGAGACGACGCCCGCGATGCGGGATTGCGGCGGTCCCCTGTCAACAGATGCTTAACACGAAAAACAACAGCTTATGAAACAAAGAAAAATGCTTGCGCTCACGCTCTACCAGCTTGGACAGCTTTACCGTCACGAGTTACCCGAACTTGTCGCCGCCGCCGAGGCGAGCGGCGACGCCGTGCAGTTCCGAAGGCGTCTGGGCGAGTGGGTCTCCCGTTCGGAGTCCGCGCAGGGCGATGCGGGCGAGCAGATTCGGCTGCTGATCGATTACGACGGGCGGGAGGTCGATGAACTGTCTACCGGCGAACGGATGCCGGTGCGGACGCTGACGCTGTTGTGGCAGTTTCTTACGGGCTGTCTGGAGAATGTGGAGATGCGCACGGACCTGTTTATCGACCTGTTCTACCTGTTCAAACGTCTCGGAGGAGCGGAACTGCCGCCGCTTTCGATGCAGCGTGTCCGCATCCGCTCCGAGCGCTGGCCTTCGGGACTCGATGCCGAGGTGCGGGAGATCAGGGCCGACAACAGGGAGCGCATGCTGCATCTGCTGGTGCAGAAGATCGAGAACCGCAAATCGACGCCCTCGCGGTTCCGTTTCGCGGAGGGGATGAGTTATGAAGACAAATACCGTCAGGTGGCCATCTGGTGGAACGATTTCAGGTTTCATCTGGCGATGGCGGTGAAAAGCCCCTCGGAGCTGAACCGCTTTCTGGGCAATTCGCTTTCGGCGGAGACCATGTACCTGCTGTCGAAGGCCCGCAAGAAGGGGATGCCGTTCTTCGCCACGCCCTATTATCTCTCGCTGCTGGACGTGACCGGAAAAGGATACGGCGACGAGGCGATCCGCAGCTATATCCTCTACTCGCCGCAGCTGGTCGAGACCTACGGCAGCATCCGCGCGTGGGAGAAGGAGGACGTCGTCGAAGCCGGAAAGCCCAATGCCGCGGGGTGGCTGCTGCCCGACGGCCACAATATCCACCGCCGCTATCCGGAGGTGGCGATCCTGATTCCCGACACGATGGGACGCGCCTGCGGCGGGTTGTGCGCGTCGTGCCAGCGCATGTACGATTTTCAGAGCGAACGGCTCAACTTCGAGTTCGAGAGCCTGCGGCCCAAGGAGAGCTGGGACCACAAGCTGCGCCGCCTGATGACCTATTTCGAAGAAGACACGCAGCTGCGCGACATCCTTATCACGGGCGGGGACGCCCTGATGAGCCAGAACAAGACGCTGCACAATATACTGGAGGCCGTATACCGCATGGCCTGCCGCAAGCGCAAGGCCAACGCCGGGCGGCCCGACGGCGAGAAATACGCCGAACTGCAGCGCGTGCGTCTCGGTTCGCGCCTGCCGGCCTATCTGCCGATGCGTATCGACGACGGATTGGTGGAGGTGCTCAGGGAGTTCAAGCAGAAGGCTTCGGCCGTCGGCGTGCGGCAGTTCATCATCCAGACCCATTTCCAGTCGCCGCTGGAGGTGACGCCCGAAGCGCAGGAGGCGATCCGCAGGATACTCGCGGCCGGGTGGCTCGTCACCAACCAGCTGGTCTATACCGTCGCGGCGTCGCGCCGCGGGCATACGACCCGGCTGCGGCAGGTGCTCAATACGCTGGGCGTGGTCTGCTACTACACCTTCTCGGTGAAGGGGTTTCAGGAGAATTACGCCGTCTTTACGCCCAACAGCCGGTCGCTGCAGGAACAGCACGAGGAGAAGATTTACGGCCGGCTGACGCCCGAACAGGCCGGGGAGCTGGATGCAGAGCTGGAGAAGGGCGGCGACACGGCCGAACGGCTCCGCCGCTTTATGAAGAGACACCGGCTGCCGTTCCTTGCGACCGACCGCAGCGTGCTGAACCTGCCGGCCATCGGCAAGAGCATGTCGTTCAGGCTGGTGGGCATTACGCCCGAAGGCAGGCGCATCCTGCGCTTCGACCATGACCGCACGCGCCGCCACAGTCCGATCATCGACCGGATGGGCGAAATCTATATCGTCGAGAACAAATCGCTGGCCGCCTACCTGCGCCAGCTGGAAAACATGGGCGAGGATGCGGACGATTACGCCAGCATCTGGAACTATACGCACGGCGAGACCGAACCCCGGTTCGGGCTTTACGTATATCCCGATTTCCCGTTCGGGGTGACCGGGCGGGTGAGTAATCTGGAACTGGAGTGATTCGGTACGAAACGGCGATGAGGAGGCCCGGCGGAAGCGATTCCGGCCGGGCCTCGAAACTGTTGCATATATCAGGAATATTTATTATCTTTGTAAGAACGATAAATGAAAACCGGCGCCGATGTCCGGAGTGCCGTTCGGGGCATGTTCCGGTTTTCGTGCAGGCAGAATTATGAAACAGTCCGAAAGATTGATGTCGCTCGACGCCCTCCGCGGGTTCGACATGCTCTTCATCATGGGGTTCGCGTCGTTTGTCGTGGCCGTGTGCGGCTTGTGGCCTTCCGCCGGGGCCCGCGGCGGCAACCATGGCCTTCGGCCGTGACCGATGCGGCAGCCGCTTCGATGAGCCATGTCGCGTGGGACGGCTTCGCCCATCACGATACGATCTTTCCGCTGTTCCTCTTCATTGCCGGGGTCAGCTTTCCCTACTCGGTCGCCAAGCAGCGTGCGGGAGGAATGTCCGAAGGGCGCATCTATGCCAAGATCGTCCGCCGGGGACTGACGCTCGTCGTGCTGGGCATGGTTTACAACGGACTGTTCAAGCTCGATTTCGAGAATCTGCGGATCGCGAGCGTACTGGGACGCATCGGACTGGCGTGGAGCATCGCCGCGGTGCTGTATCTCAATTTCGGCGTGAAGACCCGTGCGGCAATCGCCGTCGCGGTGCTGGCCGGTTACGGAGCGCTTTCGGCGCTGGTCGCGGCGCCCGACGCCGCAGGCGCCGGGCCGCTGACCTTCGAGGGGAATCTGGCAGGCTATATCGACCGGCAGTTCCTGCCCGGAAAGCTGATATACGGGTCGTTCGATCCCGAAGGGCTGCTCAGCACGGTGCCCGCCGTGGTGACAGCCATGCTGGGCATGTTTACGGGCGAATTCGTAAGGCGCGGCGATATTCGGGGCGGCCGCAAGACGCTTTGGATGGCCGCGGCGGCCGCGGCGCTGCTGGCGGCGGGGCTGGCCTTCAGCGGGGTGCTGCCCGTGAACAAGAAACTGTGGTCGAGCACCTTCGTATGCGTCGTGGGAGCCTACTCGCTGGGGATGTTCGCCCTGTTTTACTACCTGATCGACGTGCGGGGCTGGCGCCGCTGGACGCTCTTTTTCCGTGTCGTCGGACTCAATTCGATTACGATTTATCTGGCCCAGCGTATCGTGGGCTTCGGACGTATATCCGACTTCTTCCTCGGCGGCATCGCATCGAAATGCCCTGAGGCCGTGGCTGCCGTGATAAGCAGTGCGGGTTATGTGGCCGTCTGCTGGCTGTTTCTCTACTTCCTTTACAGAAAGAACGTTTTTCTGAAAGTGTAGTCGCATCTGCGGATTCCGTAATGTGCCGCGCGGAGGTGCGACTGGCGCGGAGTTTGCTCCCCGGTCCGTTAAAGTTTAAAATCAAAAAATCCCGTTATGAACAAGACGATTCACCGCGCCGAGTCGCGCGGTTATGCCGACCACGGTTGGCTGCAGACTCACCATACGTTCAGTTTTGCAAACTATTACGATCCCCGCCGGGTGCATTTCGGCGCCCTCCGGGTGCTGAACGACGACACCGTGGCTCCGGGCGAGGGTTTCGGAACCCATCCGCACGACAACATGGAGATCGTGTCGATCGCGCTGGAAGGCGCGCTCAGGCACGGCGACAGCATGGGCAACATGAAAGTCCTGCGTCCGGGAGAGATTCAGGTGATGTCGGCCGGCACGGGCATCACGCACAGCGAGATGAACGCCAGCGAGACCGAGCCGGTCAAGTTCCTGCAGATATGGGTGCTGACCGACGCGCAGAACCACACGCCCCGCTACAATCAGGTCGAGCTGGCGCCCGCCAAGCGCAACGTTCCGCATGTGATCGTGGCGCCCGAAGGCCGCGGCGGCGAGCATGTGGGATGGGTGCATCAGGACGCTTGGTTCTATACGCTGGACCTCGACAAGGATCATGTGGCCGAATACCGCATGAACACCCGCGGCCACGGCGCCTACGTCTTCGTGATCGAGGGCAGCGTCGAAGTGGCGGGCGAGGAGCTGGGACCGCGCGACGGCATGGGCATCACCGGGGCGGACGAGTTCCCGATCAAGGGAGAAACCGACGCGAAGGTGTTGATTATCGAAGTCCCGATGGAGGTTTGACAAGGCGAAGGAAAGGAGCTTTCCGGCAAATTTCCTCCTCCTCTTCCTCCTCCTGCGGGAGCGGCGAACGCTTCCGGATGGGAGTGCGAAGGAAAAGGGCTGTCCCGTGGGGCAGCCCTTTTTGCGTCGGTCGGCGAAGGCACCGGGAAGAGGGGTTTTGCCGGGAGGGGTGTTGCGCCCGGCGCCGCTGCGTCAGAATTCCGAGGTGAAGTGGAACCGGATATCCTTGAAATTCTCCTGCGCGAGGGCGAGTCCATAGCTCGTGTCGGCGAGGAAGACGTCGCGGCCGTGCTTGTCGACGGCCATGTTGGTGTGCTTGCGGCGTTTGAAGTCGGCCAGCTGCGCGGCGTTGTCGCTCTCGATCCAGCAGGCTTTGTAGATCGAGATCGGCTCCCAGCGGCAGGCGGCGTTGTACTCGTGTTCGAGCCTATACTGGATGACTTCGAACTGGAGCGCGCCCACCGTGCCGATGATCTTGCGGCCGTTGAGGGAGCTGACGAACAACTGCGCCACGCCCTCGTCCATGAGCTGGTCCACGCCTTTGGCGAGCTGCTTGAATTTCAGCGGGTCGGCGTTCTCGATATAGCGGAACTGTTCGGGGGCGAACGACGGGATGCCCGTGAATTTGAGCTTTTCGCCCTCGGTGAAGGTGTCGCCGATCTTGAAGTTGCCCGTGTCGTGCAGGCCCACGATGTCGCCCGGATAGGCGAAGTCGATGATCGACTTCTTCTCGGCCATGAAGGCCGTCGGCGACGAGAATTTGAGCTGCTTGCCGCTGCGCACATGCAGGTAGTTTTTGTTGCGTTCGAACGTGCCCGAACATATTTTGAGGAATGCGATGCGGTCGCGGTGGTTGGGGTCCATGTTGGCGTGGATCTTGAAGACGAAGCCCGTCATTTTGGGTTCCGCAGGCTCCACGATGCGGGTTTCGGTCGGGGCCGGGCACGGCGAGGGGGCTATGCGCACGAAGCATTCGAGCAGCTCGCGCACGCCGAAGTTGTTGACCGCCGAACCGAAGAATACCGGGGCCAGTTCGCCCCGCAGGTAGGCCCCGCGGTCGAAATCGTCGTAAACGCCCTCGACCAGCTCGACGTCCGAGCGCAGCTGGGCCGCGAATTTGTCGCCGATCTGGGCCTCCAGCTCCGAAGAGGCGAGGTCCGAGATTTCGACGGTCGAGGCGTCGGCCGTAAGCTTCTCGTCGGAGGTGAAGAGCGAGAGGTTTTTCTCGTAGAGGTTGTATACGCCCTTGAACGTGGGGCCGTTCGAGATCGGGAAGGCCAGCGGCCGCACGCGGATGTTGAGCTCCTTTTCGACCTCGTCCAGCAGGTCGAACGGCTCCTTCGAGGGGCGGTCGAGCTTGTTGATGAAGACGATTACCGGGGTCGAGCGCATGCGGCAGACCTCCATCAGCTTGCGCGTCTGGGACTCGACGCCCTTGGCGCCGTCGATGACGATGATGACCGAATCGACGGCCGTCAGCGTGCGGAAGGTGTCCTCGGCGAAGTCTTCGTGGCCCGGAGTGTCGAGAATGTTGATCTTCGCGCCCTTGTATTCGAAGCCCATCACGGCCGTGGCGACCGAGATTCCGCGCTGGCGTTCGATCTCCATGAAGTCCGAAGTGGCGCCCTTCTTGATCTTGTTGCTCTTGACGGCCCCGGCGACGTGGATGGCGCCGCCGAAGAGGAGCAGTTTCTCGGTAAGGGTGGTTTTACCCGCGTCGGGGTGGGCGATGACCGCGAAGGTGCGGCGGCGTGTGATCTCTTCCTGTAATGTCATGTAACTGAATGTGTATCTGTTTTATTGCGGGGAGTGCCGGGCGCTGTTCCGCCGGCGGCAATCCTTAGTTCTCCTTCGGGTAGTCGGCATTGTAGTGGCAGCCGACCGACTCCTTGATTTCGCGGCCCTGCTTGATGACCAGATAGGCCACGGCGATCATGTTGCGCAGTTCGCACAGTTCGCGGTTGGGCTTGGTCTTGTTGTAAAGCTCCTCGGTCTCCTGCCACAGGATTTCCAGCCGCCGCATGGCGCGCTTGAGCGAGAGGTTCGAGCGGACGATGCCCACGTAGTTGGACATTAGCGTCTGCATTTCGCGCTTCGACTGGATGATCATCAGCATCTCCTCGGTGTGCTGCGTGCCTTCGAAGTCCCAGTCGGGAATGCCCTCCTGAATTTCGACCCGGTCGAGCAGCGACGATGCGTGGCGAGCCGCCTGATCGGCGTATACCACCGCCTCGATCAGCGAATTGGATGCCAGCCGGTTTGCGCCGTGCAGTCCCGTGCAGGAGGTTTCGCCCAGCGCGTAGAGCCGTTTGATGGAGGTTTCGCCGTTGGTGTCCACCTTGACGCCGCCGCAGCAGTAGTGTGCCGCGGGAGTGACGGGAATCCAGTCCTTGGTGATGTCGATGCCGATCGAAAGGCACTTCTCGTAGATGTTGGGGAAGTGGCTGCGCACGGCGTCGGGATCTTTGTGCGTGACGTCGAGGTAGACGAAGTCCGATCCCCGCTTGGTCATTTCGCGGTAGATGGCGCGGGCCACCACGTCGCGGGGCGCCAGCGATTTCATCGGGTGGTATTTGTCCATGAACTCCTCGCCGCCGGGCAGGCGCAGGATGGCTCCGAAGCCGCGCATGGCCTCGGTGATGAGGAAGTTGGGCTTCTCGCCGGGGTTGTAGAGCGTGGTGGGGTGGAATTGGATGAACTCCATGTTTTCGGTGATCGCCTTGGCGCGGTGGCACATGGCGATGCCGTCGCCCGTGGCGACGACCGGATTGGAGGTCGTGGAGTAGATGTTGCCGCAGCCGCCCGTGGCGACGACGGTGAATTTGGCCAGCATGGTCTCGATTTCGTTCGTTTCGAGATTCAGGACGTAGGCCCCGAAGCAGGTCAGGCCGCGGGTGTGGCGCGTGACGAACTCGCCCAGATGGTGCTGCGTCAGCAGGTCGATGGCGAAGCGGTGTTCGAGTACGGTGATGCCGGGATGCCTGCGGACCGACTCGATGAGCGCCCGTTCGATCTCGGCGCCCGTCAGGTCCTCGTGGTGGAGGATGCGGTGCTCGGTGTGGCCGCCTTCGCGGTTCAGCTCGAAACGCCCGTCGGGAGTCTTGTCGAAGCGCGTACCCCATTCGATCAGGTCCCGAATCAGCTCCGGCGCCCGGCGCACGACCAGTCCGACGGCCTCTTCGTCGCATTTGCCCGCGCCGCAGACCAGCGTGTCGCGGATGTGTTTCTCGAAAGTGTCGGGGGCGTACGTTACCGAGCAGATGCCGCCTTGCGCATAGTTGGTGTTGCACTCGTTCATTTCGCCCTTTGTCACGATGGTGACGTGTCCGTGGGCGGCGGCTTTGAGCGCGAACGAAAGGCCTGCCGCGCCGGAACCGATAACCAGAAAGTCGGTTTTCATAGTTTTGCAAGCATTAAGCGTCGCAAAGTTATAAAAAATGCCCGATAATCCCATTTCCGGCCGGAAAAAGCGTACGGAAAAATGGGGCAACGGCTCCGGAACGGATCCCCGGAGCGGTAATTTTTTCGGCCCGGCAGGCGATATTTGGAATTTTTCTCTATTTTTGCCTTAAGCTACCCAAAATAAATTATGAAAAAACTACTTTTGACTCTGGCTGCCGGAATAGTTCTTTGTTCCTGCGGTTCGCACGATCCGCAGATCGCGATCGTGCCCTATCCCAATCATCTCGAAACCGGTCGGGGAACCTATCGGGTGACCGATCGGCCCGTTACGTGTGACAGTCGCACCGACGAGCGGACGCAGCGCGCCGTGGTCGGATTCGCCGCACGGCTGGCGACGGTTACCGGCGGGACGAATCCCGTCACGGTCGCCGACGAGGTGCCCGCGTCGGGCATCCGTTTCGTCACGGACGAATCGCTCCCGGCCGAAGGCTATGAACTGAACGTGGACGGGGAGGGAATCGAAGTGCGGGCGTCGCAGTTTCCCGGCTTCCTCTATGCCCTGCAAAGTCTCGAACAACTGCTGCCTGCGGCGGTTTACGGCACGGAGCCTGCGCCCGATGCGGCGTGGGAGGTGCCCTGCGTGAAGATCGCCGACGCGCCGCGGTTCGCATACCGGGGCATGCACCTCGACGTGGCGCGCCACTTCTTCTCGGTGGACGAAGTGAAGCGGTATATCGACGTGATGGCCATACACAAGCTCAATACGCTGCACTGGCACCTGACCGACGATCAGGGCTGGCGCATCGAGATCAAGCGCTATCCGGAGCTGACCGCCGTGGGCAGCATCCGCAAGGCCACTGTGGTCCGCAAGGAGTGGGGAACCTATGACGGTACGCCCTACGGCGGTTTCTATACGCAGGACGAGATCCGCGACGTGGTGAAATATGCCGCCGACCGGGGTGTTACGGTGATTCCCGAAATCGACCTGCCGGGCCATATGCTGGCGGCGCTGACCGCCTATCCCGAACTGGGCTGCACGGGCGGTCCGTACGAGGTGTGGGGCCGCTGGGGCGTGGCCGACGATGTGCTTTGCCCCGGACGGGAGAAGACTTTCGAATTCCTCGAAGGCGTATTGACCGAGGTGATGGAGCTGTTCCCCTCGGAGTATATCCATATCGGCGGCGACGAGTGCCCGAAGGTGCGCTGGGAGAAGTGTCCGCGCTGTCAGGCGAAGATCCGCCAGCTCGGCCTGAAGGACGACGGAGAGCATACTGCCGAGCATTACCTGCAGAGCTACGTGACCGACCGCATCGGCAAATTCCTTGCGCAGCACGGCCGCCGCATCATCGGCTGGGACGAGATTCTGGAAGGCAGGGCGCCCTCCGACGCCGTTGTCATGTCGTGGCGCGGCAGCGAGGGCGGAATCGCCGCGGCCAAGTTGGGGCACGACGTCATCATGACGCCGAATTCGCACTTCTATTTCGACTACTACCAGTCGCTCGACACCGACGCCGAGCCGTTCGGAATCGGCGGTTACATACCGATGGAGCAGGTCTATTCGTACGATCCGGCGTTCCCGGAGCTGACGCCCGAACAGCAGAAACATATTCTCGGCGTGCAGGCCAACCTCTGGACCGAATACGTCTTGAGCGACGAACACCTCGAATACATGCTTCTGCCGCGTCTGGCCGCCTTGAGCGAGGTGCAGTGGTGTCTGCCCGAAACGAAGGACTGGAACCGCTTCATCGGCAGTTTCAGGATGGACGAAATCTATTCTCAGATGGGATATGAGTTCGCCAAGCATATCTTCGGGGTGACGGCTTCGTATGCGGTCGATCCGGAGAAGGGGGGCGTCGTGATGACCCTCACCACACAGGGCGGTGCGCCGATCCGTTACACGCTCGACGGCTCAGATCCCACGGCTTCGAGTCCGCTTTACAAGGCGCCGGTGACCATCGGCGAAAGCTGCACGTTCAAGGCCGCGGCCCTGCGCGAAGGCATGCAGACGCCGGTTTATGCGCGGAAATTCGATTTCAACAAGGCGACCGGACGGCGCATCGCGCTGAACGCCGCGCCGACGCTCAAATATACCTACGGCGGCGCTTCGCTGCTGGTGGACGGTTACCGCGGAGGTCCCGTCTATTCGAACGGCGCGTGGATCGGGTTCCTGAACGAGCCGCTGGACGTTACGATCGACATGCAGGGGGCGAAGCCCTATTCGGCGGTGACCGTCGAATCGCTGGTCGAGAAGGGCGAGTGGGTTTTCCCGCCTTCGTCGGTGGGGGTCTACCTCTCGGACGACGGCAGCGAGTTCACCGAGGCGGCGCTGATGTCCGTGCCGCAGGAGACGGCCGGCAGCCCCGACGGCGTCAAGCCGTTCAAGGTGCTCTTCCCCGAAACCTCGGCCCGCTACCTGCGCGTGGTGGCCCGTACGGTCGATCCGATTCCGGCATGGCACGGCGCGGCCGGACAGAAGGCGCATATGTTCGTGGATGAAATCATCGTAGAATAAAACCGGGAGTGGACGTGGAGAAGACCGCCGTGCGAATACAGGGACGCGAGTCCGTTGCGATGACGACGGCCGAATTCGGCCGCCTGTTCGCTACGTGGCGCGCGCGGTTCGAAGCGATCGCGTGCCGCTACGTGCGGAGCGCGGCGGTGGCCGAGGATCTCGTCTCGGACAGCTTCATGTCCTTCTGGGAGAACCGCGGCCGGATTCCCGCC
>OCPQ01000959.1_pt1 | contig 14637 bp, 10 predicted proteins | sample 1538251 | NCBI WGS metagenome assembly OCPQ01 (sample SAMEA2580249, study PRJEB22360) | human gut metagenome | biome: human gut; feature: human-associated habitat; material: faeces | place: Denmark | collected 2008/2010 | reverse complement strand
AAGAGGTGGGAGTCTTCTCGACTGAGATAAATATATAAAAATCTGTGCACTGATTTTTAAGGCAAAAAATTAGAGAACTCTCCCTAGCGCGCATACGGAGTGCGTTAGTGGAGGGTCCCCTACCAGGTTTTCATGCATGAATATCTAATAAAAAGATATTAAGCACCGAAAATTCAATTCAAATCTTGTAAGTCTGAGATAGAAAATATATCTCGCAATTAGAGAATACTATATAAAATTAGTTGTGTCAAACAAAAAATACCAAATGAAAAAAGTTCTCAAAAAAGGGAATGCTTAAATACTAATTTTCGTTTCTTTTTTCGTCTACACGAAATCTACAATTATTATTTTGTCTTCACAGTTTTTATTGCAGACCATTTTGATGTAGCTGTCTGATATCCGGCTTTTGTATATACGGCGCGGATGCGGACTTTATATCTTGTTTTCTTTTTCAGTTTCTTAAGCTGAGCAGATGTGATCTTAGCCTTGGAAACTTTAATTGTTTTTGTATCTTTTTTGTTACCGAATCCTTTTGTTGTGTACTGGATTTCATAACCGGTAGCCTTCTTAACTTTTTTCCATGTAACTTTTGCTTTGTTCTTTGTTGTTTTTCCAACTTTAAGAACAGGTTTGGAAAGTTTTACGTTTGATTTCTTTAATGCTGGTTTAGTAGCAGGTTTTTTAGTTGTTGTTGTGTCTGGGTTAGAAGGCGTTGCAGGTTTAGAAGGAGTAACAGCTTTTTCTTTTAAGCCTGAAAGAGCTTCTGTAAGTTTTGTGTTTGCAGCATCAACAATTGCCTGTGTGTTAGCGGATTTTGCTTCTTTTGCTTCTGTTAAAGCAGTCTGAAGTGCTTTCCAGGTTTCAGCAGTATATTTGCTGCTATCAAGTGCTTCTGCTTTTTTGATGGAAGCTTCAAGGATAGAAGTATTCAGCTGTACAGTTCCAGATACAGATGGGTAACCGGTTGATGTAAGCTCTATTGTGTAAGAAGCAGATTTGTCTGCAAATACAGGTGTGGAAGAACCATCTTTACCTTTAATTGCTGCATTGAAGTTAATGTTTCCGTCTGCATCAAATAAATCAGTAGCTTTAATTCCGCCTTTTCCTGTTTTTTCTACCCCATTAATTTTAATAGATGTAATATTATTTACATATTTTTTAAAGTTGACACCGGAAGGAAGAGTAACCTGATTATTTTTATTAATGGAGATATCTCCAGTCTTGTAGCCAGATTCTAATGTGAAGGAGGCTACAATATCAGAGTAAGTATCATCTGTAAATACCATAGAATAGGAACCCACACCAGTATTATCTGTAGCTTTTATCGTCAGAGTATTGTTTGCGTATGTATAATCTGTACCTTCTGTCAGGACAGTTTTTCCCATACTTACGCTGCTTAAAGTATAATTAGAACCAGAAGGAACAGCAGCAGTATCAACAGAAACGGTTGCACCATCTTTAAAGTTATCGTTGGCGGTAGCTTTAATGCTGTCAGAACCAGCTAAAGTTTTACATTTTAAGTTAGTATTAATAACAATATCAGCACCGTTTTTTACAAGATAAGTAACTTTTTTAATTGTTTTACCCTGTAAATCTTCATGACGCTTATAATCAATTGTGTTTCCGTGTTTTTCTTTAAATCCATCTGTTACAGCAAAGGAGAATTTTCCTCCGCCATAGATGTTTTCCAGATGTTCCATACCATATTTAGTACCATCTTCGTCTTCAACAATGATACCAAGTAAGGACTTTTTAGCATCTAAATTAGAAAGAGGGCTGTTTTCAGAAGTTACAGGATCTACTTCATATTGTCCGTAGGAAGACTGTGTTTTGATAGTAAGTGTATCAGAAGTATCTTCGATAACCTCAGATTTCATAGCTGTCAAAGTACCATCACCATTTAAGATTTTATATTCAGATGGTGTCGTATCAGATAACTTCATAGAACTAATAATTTCTAATAATTTATTGCTGCATTCTTTATTATCGGAAATAGCCTTTTTCGCATTTCCATATAATGAAGTTGGAACAGCAATATTTACGTCTTTTATACCGATAATAGAGCCACCCTGTTCGCTTGTATTATCTTCTGAATACGTACTGGAGAAGTAATTTTTGTATTTATTAGTTGTAGCACTACTTACTGCATCATACATACCACTTTCGCGATAAGAAGCTGCTTTATCAGAAGTGAGGTCTAAAGTAGTATCCTCTTTTACATCTTTTAATTCTCCGTAATAGAAATCTGCATAAGAAAGATTCGCTGTTCCGTATACATATTTATCAAGAGCATTTTTAGCGTCTGTAAGATGTTTGATTGCCTCATCAACCTCTGCCTGATTAGGAGCCTCTTTTGCTAAAATGTCTTTTGCTTCTTTTAATTCTGTTTCGAAGCTATTCCAGCTCTTTTCTGTATAATCCGATGGGTTTAATCCTTCAACAGAAGAAACAAGTTTGTTTAACTCAGTTGTATCGCCAGCATTTGTGTCAGGTTTTACAATGTTTGCATCAGTAGCTTCAAAGTTATATGTAGAATCAGCGTATCCAAGAGCATAAATGGTTAAACTCCAGTAGCCAGTTCCGTCATATCCTTTTGGAAGCTGGCAGCGAATAGAATTTGTAAGACCTAACTGGATTCCCATACTTTTATGCATCCAGTTATCAGCAGCAAACTTTGTTCCGTAAGTGGCAAGTGCCTTAGAACGTGTGCTGTCATTTCCATAGTAGGTCCATTTTACAGCCTGCATATTAGCGCCAAGATCGCCGTAATTTTTTGTGAAATCTACACGAAGAAATTCACCGTAGCTACCGCTTGCATCCTTTACAGTTGCTCCCATATTGTTTAAATCAGCAGTTTTAAGAGTCTTATCTTTAATACCAGAAGAAGAGCCGTTACTTCTTTGGGTAAATGTGAAGGAACCATCACTCTGCTTTTCGGCAGTCTTTAGGCCATTGGTATCCTTATCAACAGATGCAGTAACATTATAATCCTGCAGATTCTTTTCTCCATAGCCACCAATTAAGGTACCGTTATTTTCTACAACGGAATACTTTTCTTTAAAGCTGGCATAGTCAGAAGATTTTACTTTGACAGGAACATATTTTAATCCAAGAACATCATATTCTGTCATAGTCTGTGTAGTGCCATCGGTTAAGGTGAGAGTACCTCTGTTCCATCCGGCACTGGTACCATCTGTAAAGTAGACAGTTTTTCCATCACTGCTCCAATGGGAAACACTATATTCTCCTTCAGCAGTTTTAATAACTGCAGTACACTGATAACTTCCGCGGTGAAGTCCGTGATTAGTGGTAGCTCTTGTTACTGCATCAAAGGCACCTTTATCTTTTTCATCGTGTGAATCAGCTGTATCAGAAGACGTGGTATCACCTGCTGCCATAACTCCTTCAGCCTTCCAATATTCAGCCCATGTCAGGCCTGCATAGCAGTAAACGTAGTCATCACTATTTTCTGCTGTCTGTGTCTGTACTGTAGATACACTTGCTGCTTTTACAACTGCTGGAGTAATACTGGAAAATACAGTAGTACAAGTCATTGCAAGAGCAAGAGTACCTGCTACAAGTAATTTGTTTCTCATAAGTTCCTCCTTATATTATAATTGGTATTTAAGTTAGCTTATTCTAACGAAAAATATAATAGTATACTATTATTAGCTGTGTCAAACTGTATATATATTAATGAAAAAAGTTCTCATTTTCTTATAAAAAAATTGCATTGTCAGAATATTTTCTATATAATGTATGAAGTTAGAAAGAACTAATGAAAGTAAGTTTCAAGATAATGGAGGATTGTTGTGATAAATTTTAGAAAAAAAGCAGTTGCGATGTTACTGGCCACTGTGTTCACTGCAGGAATGCTTTCCGGATGTGGAACATCAGTAGATACAGAGAAAAGTAAGAATGATAGTAGAAAGGCTGTGGAGCAGACAACACAGGCAGAAGCGGATACAAATAGTAAGACTCAAAATGAAGAGGACAAATCAGAATCAAGAGATATTTTTGCGATGGATACGTATATGACTTTAACGGCTTACGGAAAGAATGCTAAGAAAGCGTTGGACGAGGCGGTTGATGAGATTAACAATATTGAACAGCTTGTTTCTACGGGGATTGACAGCAGTGAAGTTTCGCAGATTAATAAGAATGGAAAAGGTTCGGTATCAGAAACAACAGGATATCTGATTAAGCGCTCAAAAGAGATTTATGACAGCACGAATGGAGTGTTTGACATTACGATTTACCCGATTATGCAGGCGTGGGGGTTCCCGACGGAGAACTATCGTGTTCCCGGAAAGAAAGAGCTGAAGAAGTTAAGGGGACTGATGGGAGCAGATCACGTTTTATATGATGAGAAAAAACAGGAGGTCACTTTAAATAAGGAAGGAATGAAGATTGACCTTGGTGGAATTGCGAAAGGATATACTTCTTCAAAAGTAATGGATATTTTTAAAGAAAATGGGATTTCTAGTGCTGTGATCAGTCTTGGCGGTAATGTGCAGACACTAAACGGAAAGCCAGATGGTTCTGACTGGAGAGTGGCAGTTGAGAATCCGGCAGATACGGGAAGTTATATTGGAGTGCTTTCTATAAAGGATAAGGCAGTGATTACTTCTGGGGGATATGAGCGTTATTTTAAGCAGGATGGAAAAACATATCATCATATTATTGATCCGGCTAATGGATATCCGGCAAATAATGGTCTGACTTCTGTTACGATCGTATCAGATGACGGAACACTTGCAGACGGTTTGTCCACATCATTATTCATTATGGGACCGGAAAAAGCACAGAAATACTGGAAAGAACACAGTGATGAGTTTGACACGATTCTTGTAAAAGATGACGGAAGCATTCTAGTTTCAGAGGGACTCGCAGAGTATTTTACCAGTGAGTCTGATTTTACGATAATAAAAAAATAATGATACAAAAAATTTCTCATAAAATCAAGTACAAAAAGATTTCGAGAATATAAGAATACAAGAGTACAGGAATACAAGAATACATTCAAAAAGAAAGGGAGATATGATGAGAGAAAAGTGGAAAAAATATGTTGAAAAATTTAAAAGTCTTGGTGATAAGGTTTCAGGTGTGAAAGGAATTACAGCGATAATTCCGGCGGTTTGCCTGGCGGTTCTTATGGTGACAGTACTTACCGGATACAAAACCCCACAGGCAAAAAAGTATGAAGCTTCAGAGACAGAAGACATCAGTCAGATTAAGGAAGCGCTTGCGAAGGAAAGTAGGGCAGCAACGGCAGAAACAACGAAAAAGAATACAACAAAGAAGGGGGCTATTGATGTAAAAGATGGAACGTATAAAGGTTCTGCAAACGGATATGGCGGAAAAGTTACAGTAAATGTTACTGTAAGCAAAAAGACGATGACAGCGATTGATGTTGTCAGTGTTCCAGGTGAGACGGATTCTTTCTTTCAGCGTGCAAAAGGGGTTATTGATGAGATGCTTACGGCACAGAGTACAGATGTAGATGTCGTGTCCGGAGCAACATACAGTTCAAATGGAATTATCGGTGCGGTGAAAAATGCACTTTTTGGAACGGAGTCTAATAATGCGACAGCAGCGAACGCAGGTAATGCAGCTGGTTCGGCTCCGAGTGTTTCTAAAGTGAGTGAGTCTGGAACATGGAAAGATGGAACTTACACTGGCTCCGGTAAAGGATTTGGTGGAACTATTTCTGTAAAAGTAACAGTAAAAGATGGAAAAATCAGCGCGATTGATGTAACAAGCGCATCAGGAGAAACTGCTTCCTATTTTAGTAAGGCAAAAGGAATTATCCCAAAGATGATCAGCGGACAGACTACAAATGTGGATGCGGCATCTGGAGCAACCTATAGTTCCAATGGAATTATTACCGCAGTAAGAAATGCTCTTTCAAAGGCGGAAACAGGGAAAAGCAGTACGAAAAAGAAAAAGAAGAAAAACAAAAAAAATAAGAAAAAAAACAGTGGTTCTAACAGCAATAATAACAATAATAATATTGCAGCACCGGCAGAAGGGTATGAAGATGGCACTTATACTGGAAGTGCGGCCTGTTCGGGAGAGCAGTTTAAGGAATATAGTGTAACGGCAAATGTAACGATTAAAAATGGAAAGATTTCTGCGGTGGAGATTTCTTCTACAGCAAAAGGAACCAACCTGAAACAGTTTATGAGCAGAGATGAGGTTAAGAATCTTCCATCACTTATTGTCTCTAAAAACGGAACAAGCGGAGTAGATGCTGTCAGTGGAGCAACGTACAGTTCCCATGCTATTTTTAATGCGGTAAATGATGCTTTATCAAAGGCGAAGAAAAACAGTTCTTCTACGGAAAAGAAAGAAGAGACAACAACGGAGAAGAAGGAAGAGACGACAACAGAAAAGAAAGAGGAAACGACCACAGAAAAAAAAGAAGAGACAACGACAGAAAAGAAAGAGGAAACGACTACAGAGAAAAAAGAAGAAACAACAGAAAATCCAGACGAAGGGAAAAACTACAAAAATGGAACATACAAAGTAAGCGTAAGCTGCGAGCCGGATGAAGATGAGGATTTTGATCCGTATACGATTTCCATGGATATCACAATTAAAAAAGATAAAATTACAGAAATTTCTAATATTACCGCGAATACAAATTCAACGAATAAAGCATATACAAACGATGCAAAGAAAGGAATGGTTTCTAAAATTGTAGCAAATGGAAATGCAGATGGTGTAAATACTGTATCAGGAGCCACCTGTTCTTCTAAAGCAATTAAAGATGCATGCCAAAAAGCATTTAATACAGCAAAGAAGTAATTTTGAAAAGAGAAGCTTTTGCGTTTATTTAAGAAAAAGTTATTTGAATATTTAAAATAGTAAGAAAATTTATAAAAGATAGTAGAAAACATTTTAGAAGGGACAACGAATGAAATACAAAAACTTTTTAATCCGTTTATTTGATCTTATTCTCGTTCTGGGGCTTTTAGCAGGATATCAGGCTGTGATTTACAGTCGTGATAAAGAAGCCACAATTGCAGAATTAAAAAGCCAGGTAAATCAGCTTCAAGGAGAAAAAGAGGATATTCTTGAAGCAGCAAAAAATTCCGGAAAGCTGGGGGCAGATGGTGCATCTGCCGGTCAGGCTGAAACGTATAAAGATGGAAACTATACTGGAAGTTCGCAGGGATTTGGAGGAGAAATCAAAGTAAAAGTAACGGTATCCGGGAAGAAGATCAGCGCGATAGACATTATAGAAGCAAGTGGAGAAGATGAAGCTTATTTATCAATGGCAAAAGATATTGTGAAGACAATACTTGATAAGCAGACGACAGATGTTGATACAATAAGCGGAGCAACCTATTCATCTACAGGAATAAAGAATGCAGTAGGACAGGCATTAGAAGGAGCAGCTAAATAATGAAGAAAAAGAAAAAAATATCGGTGCAGACAATCATAGAAGTGATGATACGGGCAGTATTTTTTATCATCTATCCAGCCTTATTTTCCACTGCATTTACCGGAATAAAATTAATTGTAGAACAAATTACACAGCGTGCAAGTCTGCAGTGGAATTCCTTTGTACAGACACTTGTGGTATTACTGGTCTTTACCATTGTGTTTGGACGATTTTTCTGTGGATTTGCCTGTGCATTTGGAACATGGGGTGATTTCGTTTATTTTATTTCATCTATGATTCGCAAAAAAAGAAAAAAGAAACCGTTGAAATGTTTTTCAAAAGCGGGAAAGATACTCCGGTATTTAAAATATGTTGTACTGATTGTTGTCCTGCTTCTTTGCATAAAAGGTTACAGTAGTGCAGTTGCTATACATAGTCCGTTCAGTGCATTTTCCCGTTTTCATCAGTTAAAGACGGCAGACAGTCTTATCGGAACAGGCCTCTTTTTATTGGTTACAGCAGGAATGGCATTGGAACCAAGATTTTTCTGCCGTTTCTTATGCCCAATGGGAGCAGTATTTTCCCTGATGCCGGTTCTGCCGTTTTCTGTAATCAAACGAAACAGAGAAAACTGTATTCCAAACTGTAAAGCGTGTAATTTAGTATGTCCGGCAAGTCTTGAGATACCATCGGATAAAGAAGGGGATAATGCGGCATCCGGAGAATGTTTCTCCTGTGGAAAATGTATCGGAAAATGTCCAAAGCAAAACACACATAATGGTTTTTTGGGAAAGCTATGGTTACCAATGCTTGTAGGAAAGGCTGTGATATTATTCGTGATATTTAGAATATTGTATTAAAGAACTTTCCTGATTTTGTCTGTCGGATAAATTATTATATCAAAAATCCTTTTTCGTGTTATAATGAACGGTAATTGCTGTATATTGCTACCCTCATAAGAAAGGAGTATTTTTTGAATAAAGCGAATTTGATTATAGAAGAAGTGAATAAAGTAATTATTGGTAAAGAAAAGGTCATCCGTAAGGTGTGGATGACGATTCTCTCTGGTGGACATGTTTTGCTTGAGGATGTACCTGGTGTGGGAAAGACAACGATGGCGCTGGCTTTTTCAAAGGCTTTGGGACTTTCTTATCGAAGAATACAGTTTACACCGGACGTCATGCCATCGGATGTGGTCGGTTTCTACTATTATAATAAGGAAAATGGAAAGTTTGAATACCGTCAGGGAGCAGTTATGACGAACCTTCTGCTGGCAGATGAAATTAACCGTACTTCAAGTAGAACGCAGTCAGCACTTTTGGAGGTTATGGAAGAAGGACAGGTAACGGTAGATGGTGTGACAAGAAATATACAGGAACCATTTTTTGTTATTGCAACGCAAAATCCGCTTGGTTCTGCGGGTACGCAGATGCTTCCGGAGTCGCAGATGGATCGTTTTATGGTTCTTTTATCTATGGGATACCCAACAATAAAGGAAGAAATGATTCTGATGAGTCAGAGAAAGGTGAGTGATCCATTAGATGATGTGAATGAGGTTATCTCAAAAGAAGAATTACTTTCTATGCAAAAGGAAGTGAATGAGATTAAGGTTTCTTCTTTAATCTATCAGTATATTGCAATGCTTTCTGATGCGACACGAAGACATGATATGATTCAGCTGGGTGTCAGCCCAAGAGGATCTCTGGCCTTGTGCAGAATGGCAAAAGCGAGTGCATTTTTGGCTGGCAGAGATTATGTTGTGCCGGAAGATGTTCAGGATGTTGTAAAAGATGTTTTCCGTCATCGTCTGGTATTAAAGTCAAGAGCAAGGTTATCGAGGAAAGATGTGGATAAGATTATGGATGAAATTTGTGCCACTGTACATGTGCCAGATCGAAGAGCGGCAGGAGGAAGAAGATGACCCGAAAAAGATTATGGATGAATCGAATTAGCGGGATTGTCTGTCTGTTACTGTGGATTGCGTTAGTCATTTTTCTTTCTGGAACAACAGGGAAGATTGCCGGGATGGCATTAGGAATTATGTTGCTGGTGGCTGTCATTTATAATCTTTATCTTCCAAAAGAAGTTTCTACTCATCTGATTATTCCTGCCTATGCGCAAAAGGAAGAAAAAATTACCGGACGACTTTGTATCAGCAATACAGGAGTGTTCCCTGTTTTATCTGGGAAAGTTTTTTTACAGGTAAAGAAGACGATTAGTGGGGAACAGGAAATATTTTCTATGAATATCAGGGCAGCGGGACGAAAAAATGGTGCGGCTGCTTTTGTTATAGATTCGGAATATATGGGATTTTTGGAAATCACGATTTTGCGGGTGGAACTGTACAGCTTTTTTGGATGTATGAAAAAGGTAACATATGTAAATCAGGAGAAGGTGGTAATGATTCTGCCACAAACAACGGAACTGCATTTTCCAGTACAAAACAGCGGAGCTGCCTGTTCTTTTTTTGATGAGGAACAAAGTGGTAAAAAGGGAAATGGTCCGGGGGAATATTTTGGAATCCGTCCGTATGTTGATGGAGATTCCATGAAGTTAATTCACTGGAAGCTAACAGGAAAAACAGATGAATATATGGTAAAAGAAGTGGAAGTTCCTATGATGCGGATGCCACTTATTTTTCTCGAAACAAGGGTAGAAAAGCTGGATGCTGCTATGATTGACGGGTTGTTAGAAGCATTTTTTTCTATTTCACAGCATATGGCACAGGAAGGACAGAAGCATTGTCTTTGTTGGTGGGATAAAAAGACCGATGGATGGAATTTTTACAATGTGGCAAATGCAATGCAGTTGGAAGAAGTGTATGCCCATGTATTTCAAAGTATGTTTTTTTCTCAGGGGAATGCAACGATAGATTCTTTTGAAAAAGAAAGAAAAGAACAGTTTTCAGAAGTGATTTATATTACAGAGTATTGGAACGAGAAACAGGCAGTTTTCGATGACTGGAACCTGACTTTATTATTAGAACGACGGGAAGCAAGAAAAGAAGAAGGGGAAGCGTTAGTACCGTATATTTTTTCGGCAGAAACCATGGGAGAGGATATTGATCGGATTTTGACAGCGTACAGGAGTGCAGATTATGGAGCATAAAAACTCATTTCACATTAAAAAATTGAATCATCAGAGTGGATTTGGCTGGGCAGAAATGATGCGGGCCGGGTATGTGTGGCTTGCTGCGCTGTTATGTTTTATCTGGTATGCTGCCGATCGTTTTGAAATGGATACAGCAGGTGTTGCTCTTTTTATCGGGGCAGCCTTTTTTATATTATTGTATTTCGTTGGGATATCTGTTGGAAAAGGTTTTACGGTTTTTATAAGCGGTTTGTATTTTTTTGTTCCATTTTTCATTCTTTCTATGGAGAATATTCGAAGAGCTTTATTGATTTTCTCCCGAACAGTCTTTGATTATCTGGCAGATTATGGACAGAGCAAAAATATTTTTCATCGTATAATTCAAAATACATCGGTAGATATGCAGACAGGAAATGTGGAGTTTTTTCCATTTGTTGTCGGAATATTGGGGATAACTTTATGGCTTATTCTTTTTATGGCGCTGTTGTGGAAAATCCAGCCTTGTATTTTATTTTTTGTAGTAGCGTTCTGCTTCGCTTTTCCATTTTTTGTATGGGGAGTCCGGCCAGAATTGTTTGCAGTGTTAAGCTTTCTCATTTTTTGTTTCTTTTTCTTTGCTCCGTCTTTTTGGGGAGGGGTACTTGGAACTTCAATTCTTATTATTTTGCTTTTTTTAGGAACTTTCTCAGGAATGACAAATACCGGACAGATGTCGGCAATTCAAAAGAAGTGGAATAAGGAACGATATAAAGAGGATGTATCTGTTCTTCCGGAAGGTCAGCTTACAAAGGCAAAGAAGATGAAGCGGACAGATGAAGAGGCTCTTAAAGTAAATATTTATAAAAAAAACAGTTATTATCTGAAAGGATTTGTTGGAACAACTTATGAGAATAATTGCTGGAAAGCAAGTACAAATAACTGGAATATTTTTGGCTCAGACAGGAGTATGCTTGCAGCTTCTGACCGGGAGGCATACGAATCTTTATTATGGCTTCATAATAAAGAATTTTACGGAAATACAGTAATGTATCATTTTGTAAAGCAGAAAAAGCTTTCGGAAGGGAAAACAGATCCGTCTCTTTATACTTTATCTGTAAAAAATGTAGGGGCGAATCGAAAGTATTTTTATCTTCCTTATGAAAGTTCTGTTTTACCAACAATATATGAAGAAGAAGGGAAGGCAGCGGTCAATAAAACAGAGAATATATTCGCTTCTGGAATAAAAGGAGCAGAAGAATATTCTTTTAAAGCAATGGAAACAATGGCTGGAAAGCTGAAATCTGCGGCCGATATTAAGACGGAGAATAACAATCTTTCCTCAAAAAAAATGACGGAAAGCTATAAAGAATATGTAAATGCAACATGTCTTTTCTTAAATAAAGAAACAAAAACATTGATTTCTTCTGCAACAGAAGGGAGTCTTCAAAGTAATCTATCGGTATTAGCAATTATAAACCGGGTAAAAAGCTTCATGAAAACATCGATTACCTATAATGAAAATCCAGGAAGTATCCCGGAAGATGAAGACTTTGCCCAATGGTTTTTTGAAGATAAAAAAACAGGATACGATGTGCAGTATGCGGCGGCAGCAGTAATGATGTTTCGTTATTATGGAATTCCATCCCGTTATGTGGAAGGATACCTTCTTACACCGGAAACGGTAAAAGAGGCAGGAACGGCAGAGACGGTGACTGTTTCACAAAAATACGCGCATGCATGGCCGGAAATTTATCTGGATGGAATAGGATGGATTCCGGTAGAAGTTACTCCTAAATATGAAAACGTTATGGGAACACCGTATTATGAGACACAGGAAACTGCGGTAAGTAATTCAAGTTCGTCAGATCAATCTTTAGAAAATGACGATAAGAAGAAACAAGAAAAACAGCAGGAACAAAAAAAGCAGGAAAAAGAACAGACAACAGAAAAGAAATCAGAAAAGAAAACAGTAGAAACACCGCAGCAGATTCCACAGAATCGCTCAAAGCAAAGCAAAGGTGGAAGAACGGTTCATAAAATCCTGTATATTCTATGTTTCTTTATTTTCATAGTAGGTCTTTTGCTTTTTGTATTTAGAAAACGACTGCAAAAAGTATACCGAAATTATAAAACAGATAAACTTTTAAAACAGCAAAAGTATAGTCAGGCAGTTATGTTCTGGTACGATATTTTGTGTAAAACAATATATGGAAAAGAAAAAATAAAAGATAATCGTGTAAGAACCTTTGAAAAAAGACTTCGTACCTTTGACAGAGAAGTGGAACCGAAAAAGTTACATCTTTGTATGAGGATTCGCCAGAAAGCGGTGTATTCACCAGAAGGAATCACTAGAAAAGAAGCAGAAGCTGCAGTACATTTTCTGAAAAAAGAGTGTGAAAAACTGAAATAAAGGTATTTTAAGTTTCGTTTCTATTGACAGGGAAAACTATAGCGATTAGAATATTTTCATAATTAGATTTAAATTAAGCGAGGAAAAAATATGTGGTTAGCAGATAACTGGAAAGAATATGAAGTTATAGATTGCAGCGAAGGTGAAAAACTGGAACGCTGGGGCAAATACACCCTTCTTCGTCCAGACCCTCAGGTAATCTGGAATACAAAAAAAGAAGATAAACACTGGAAACATTTAAATGCACATTATCACAGAAGCAAAAAAGGTGGCGGAGAGTGGGAGTTTTTTGATCTTCCAAAGCAGTGGGATATTCATTATAGAAGTCTTACCTTCCATTTAAAACCATTCAGTTTTAAACATACAGGGCTTTTCCCAGAACAGGCAGTCAACTGGGACTGGTTTTCTGATAAGATTAAGAAGGCAGGCCGCCCAGTAAAAGTATTGAACTTATTTGCCTATACTGGTGGAGCAACACTTGCAGCCGCAGCTGCGGGAGCATTTGTAACTCATGTAGATGCCTCAAAAGGAATGGTTACCTGGGCAAAGGAGAATGCGGTTGCTTCTGGTCTTGGTGATGCACCGATTCGCTGGCTTGTAGATGACTGTGTGAAGTTCGTAGAAAGAGAAATCCGCCGTGGCAATCATTACGATGGAATTATTATGGATCCACCATCTTATGGACGTGGGCCAAAGGGAGAGATTTGGAAGATTGAGGAGAAGATTTATTCTTTAGTATGTCTTTGTGAAAAGCTTCTTTCCAAAGACCCGCTGTTCTTCTTAATCAATTCCTATACAACAGGATTACAGCCTGCCGTTCTTTCCTATATGTTAGGAACAGCAGTTGCGAAAAAACATGGTGGAAAAGTCAGTGCAGATGAGGTTGGTCTTCCTGTCAGTGCAAATGGACTTGTTCTTCCATGCGGTGCTTCCGGACGATGGGAAAAGAAATAGATGGGAGATAGCATATGAGTGCTAAAAAGACAGCTTTTTATGGAATGTTTCTTGCGCTTGCTTTAGTAGCAGGATATATTGAACAGCTTATACCGATTAATCTTGGAATACCCGGAGTAAAGCTTGGACTTGCAAACATTGTTACGATGCTTCTTCTTTATATAGTAGGAGTCCCTGCAGCCTGCCTGATTTCCGTACTTAGAATCCTATTATCAGGATTCCTCTTTGGAAGCGGATTCGCAATGGTCTACAGTGCAGCAGGAGCGGCAATGAGTATGCTAGTTATGGCACTCTTAAAGAAAACAAAGAAGTTTTCTTCTGTAGGAGTAAGCGTAGCAGGCGGCATATTCCACAACGTAGGACAGATTATCGTTGCCATGATTGTATTGGAAACAAAGGCATTAGCCTACTATCTCCCAATTTTAATCCTTTCTGGACTCGTAGCCGGAATCTTAATCGGAATCTTAAGCGGGATATTAACAAAGAGATTAAATCCGATAATCAAGCAGCATTTTGTATAAACAGACGAAAACTCTAAACATCCTATTTTGACAGCTGCTTTATAGTCGCTGCGTGTTGAATGTTTGCTTTTGCGCTCGCATCCAGCACTTGCTCCGAAGCCGCATCTGCCAAAATAAGATGTTTAGAGTTTTCTGTTTATAGAAATACTGGAGAATAGTAGATGAAAGTACAAGTCCCCTTTCTTCTTCAGAGATAGAAATCGGATATGGAATATTGCCACTTTTGAGCAATACCGAATTTTTATCCTCTCTGGCATTTCCGAAAACAGAAACTAAGCTAATAGATATATGGC
>OCPQ01000947.1_pt1 | contig 14831 bp, 13 predicted proteins | sample 1538251 | NCBI WGS metagenome assembly OCPQ01 (sample SAMEA2580249, study PRJEB22360) | human gut metagenome | biome: human gut; feature: human-associated habitat; material: faeces | place: Denmark | collected 2008/2010 | reverse complement strand
CCGCCAGCACGATGCCGATGCCGAGAGCCAGCCATAGTCCGTCTATGCCGGCCTCCAGCCCCTCTCGGCGGCGGCCCGCACCAAGCAGGTGAGCCACCTGCGCGGTGGTGGAGTAGGCGAGGAAGATGCACAGTCCCACCGCGGTGAGGATGATGGTCGATCCGATTGACAGTCCGGCCAGGGCGGAGACGCCGATGTGCCCGACGATGGCCGTGTCGATGAGCACGAAGGTCGGCTCGGCGATGAGCTGGCCGAATGTGGGGAGGGCCAGCGCGAGTATGCGGCCGTATGCGGCTCGGTTACCGGTGCGGGCCGTGCCGGCGGTCGCGGGATCGGATGATTGTGGGTCAGGGGTGTGCACATGCACACTGTAGCTCATATGGGCGGGCGCGTATGCGGCATCGAAGAGCTGAAAGCGCGGCGGTGATCCGAATGGGGCGCCGCTTATATCGCATGACGACGTGTTTGGCAAATCAAGTGGGGGCGTTTATGGACTTATCCCCATGTTATGCACAGAGTTATCCCCCTGATGTGGATAACTGCATATGTTATCCCCAGAGTTATCCCCTAAATGTGGATAACTCAACTTTTTTGTCCACATGACGTCACCCGTGCGTGTCGCGCAGGTAAACGCCGGCTGAATATGACTTGCGAGCAAGCCGTGCGTGACGGTGACGAATGTCGCGTCCGCTTACCGCGACATGCCGTCCGAGAGATGGCCCTGTGCATTTTTCGCCAGATATCTTCCACCGGAAAAGCTCCGATATATACTCAAGTCTTATGGCAGCAGAAGAAACGAATTGGGGAGGGCCGCGCCCGCAATCAGGTGGCTCGTATGTGCAGGGCGACGCGGGGTCGCCGGGGCGCGACGCCGTGTTCGACCGCGTGCCTCCGCACGACGACGAGGCGGAGATGGCGGTGCTCGGCGGCATGCTGCTGAGCAAGGACGCCATCGGCGAGGTCAGCCAGATGATCGACGTCACCGACTTCTACCAGCCGAAGCACCAGACGATATACGAGGCGATCATCGACCTGTTCTCGAACTCGCAGAACGTCGATGTGGTGATCGTCGCCAACCAGCTGATGAAGGACGGAAACCTCGACAAGGTGGGCGGCGCCGACTATCTGCACACGCTCGTCGCGTTCGTGCCGACCGCCGCAAACGCCACGTACTATGCCGAGATCGTGCATCAGCGGGCGATATTGCGCAACGTGATCGCGGCCGGCACCAAGATCGCGCAGCTCGGCTACTCGGCGGAGGGCTCGCAGGCCGAAGACGTGGTGAACCTCGCGCAGGCCGAGGTCTACGAGATGAGTACCGGACGCGTCAAGCAGGACTACGAGGCCATCGGTCCGGTGGTGCACGATGCGCTCGAACAGCTCGACAAGCTGCAGAACGGCGACCTGAAAACCGGCGTGCCGACGGGTTTCCGCGATATCGACGACGTGACCCAGGGCCTGCAGCCCGGCCAGATGGTGGTCGTGGCAGGGCGCCCCGCCATGGGCAAGTCGACGCTGGGCATCGATTTCGCCCGTGCGGCCGCGCTGCATCACAATATGACGTCGATCGTGTTCTCGCTGGAGATGAGCAAGGTGGAGCTTGCGCAGCGCATCATCTCCGCCGAGACCAACATTCCGCTCGCGGCGATGCGCCGCGCCGACGACATCACCGCCGACCGGTGGAACACGCTCAACAATTTCTGGAACAAGTTGCAGAACGCGCCGCTGTTCATCGATGATTCGCCGAACATGTCGCTGATGGAGATCCGTGCGAAATGCCGCCGTCTCAAGCAGACCAACGACCTCAAGCTCGTCGTTATCGACTACCTGCAGCTGATGTCATCCGGCAAGCAGGTGGAAAGCCGACAGCAGGAGGTCTCGGAGTTCTCGCGAGCGCTGAAGCTGCTCGCCAAGGAGCTGGAAGTGCCGGTCGTGGCGTTGTCCCAGCTGAACCGTGGGCCCGAGATGCGCAACGACAAGAAGCCGCAGCTGTCCGACCTGCGCGAATCCGGCTCGATCGAGCAGGACGCCGACGTGGTGTTGCTGGTTCATCGACCGGATTTCTACGACAAGGAGGACCGGCCCGGCGAGGCAGATATCATCATGGCGAAGCATCGTAACGGTCCGACGGAGACGTTCCATCTGGCGTTTCTGGGCGCATACTCGAAGTTCAAGGACATGCCGCAGGACTACAACAGCGATCAAGGAGTGTGACGATGGGTGAGGAAAACGGATCCCAGCCTCGTGAAACATCGCGTGAAACACAGCGCGAGGCACTGAGCGGGCAGTCGGATGCGGCGCGTCCATGGACCGCGTTCGCCACGCCGCTGATCGGCAAAGCCGTACGCGGCGCCTCTCGGCTGCTGCGGCACGGCGGCAGCGCGTTCCCCGGCAAGATCGTCGAACAGATCGACCCCGGTTTCCTCGCCCGCACGCTCGCCGACCTGCCGTATGGCGTGGTGCTGGTGTCGGGCACGAACGGTAAGACCACCACGACGCGCATGGTCGCCTCGATGCTGGAGACGCTGGGACTCAAGGTGTTCACCAATCCGACCGGCTCCAACTTCACGCGCGGCGTCGTCTCGGCGCTGCTGACCGAAGTGCCGTTGAGCGGTAGGCTGGACGCCGACGTGGCCGTGCTTGAGCTTGACGAGGCGTATGCGGTGAAATTCGTGCAGCAGGTGAAACCGCGGTTCGCGCTGTTGCTCAACGTGATGCGCGATCAGCTCGACCGGTTCGGCGAGATCGACAACACCGCGCGTCTGCTGGAGCGTGTCGCCGAAGCGACGACGGGCACCGTGGTGCTCAACCGTGAGGATCCGCGAATCGCGCGTTTCGCTTCGGCCGTGCCGGAAGGCACCGGAGTGCGCTATTTCGGGCTGGCGCCCGAACTGCGTCGGTTCTTCCCCTCCGACGACGACATGCAGACCACCGTCGCCGAAGAGGCCGCGAGCGTGGCCGGCAATGGCAGGCCGTCGGCAAATGACCGCGCGCAGCAGGAGCCGGCAGGCACATCGGTTTCGACTGAGGCCCCCGATGCCGATGGGCGCGAGGCGACGGCCGATGTCACGCTGACCCGTGTCGGCAACCATGAGGCCGATTTCCTGATTGACGGGCGGGCCGTCCATACCGCCGTCAAGCTGGAAGGCGTGTACAACCTGTTCAACGCGGCGGCGGCGCTCGCCACCGTACGCGCGGTCATGGCGCAGGATATTGCTTCGGCGCAGGTCGCCGAGACCGTCCCCGCCAAAACCATGCCCGGCCAAGCCTCGCATGCGTCTGACGCGGCGATATCTGACGAGAGCCCAGTAGACAGCCCAGTAGACCATGACCGGCTTCTGGCGGCGCTCGCCGAGGTGACCCCCGCGTTCGGCCGCGGCGAAACGATTGCGGTCAACGGCAGCGACGTGCAGCTGCTGCTCGTCAAGAACCCGATGGGCTTCAGGCTGTCGCTCGGCTCGTTCCCGCCCGACGGGCATGACACGATGATTGCCATCTGCGACCTGTACGCGGACGGGCGCGACATGAGCTGGCTATGGGATGTCGATTTCACCAGCCTGCGCCCGACTGGCGTCGCGATGGTGTCGGGTACGCGAGCCTGGGACATGGCGTTGACCGGCACGGATCTGGAGGCGGCGGTGCGGCAGTTCGTCACCGCCCGTCCCGGTGTGCCCAAACACATCTACTGCACGTACACGTCGATGCTCCGCGTGCGTGCCGAACTCGCCAAGCTGACCACCGTCGCCGATGCCGGCGTCGGGCGATGAACGGCGCGACGACTGACAGCATGAGCGGGAAAGGCGAACGGATATGGGAAAAGTGATCGACGTGATGTCCCTCTACCCGAAGGACATGAACATCTACGGGGATTCCGGCAACGTGCTGGTGGTTCTGCGCCGGCTGGCACTGTACGGGTATGAGCCGCGCCTGCACGCATACAATCAGGGCGACGAATGGCCCGAGCGCGTGGACATGATCCTCGGTGGCGGCGGTCAGGACACCGGGCAGAAGAAAATCACCGGCGACCTGTTCAAGCGGGCCGGCCGGCTGCGCGACCTGGCCGCGGACGGTACGCCGATGCTGATGATCTGCGGCCTGTTCCAGCTGTTCGGCGAATACTTCGAGACCTCGGAAGGCGAGCGGTTGGACGGCATCAACGTGCTCGGCGCGTACACGGTGGGGCAGAGCCACCGGATGATCGGCAATCTGGTCGAGCACAGCGACGAATTCGGCGACGTGATCGGCTATGAGAACCATTCCGGGCAGACGTTCCTGCGCGAGGGAACGTTGCCGCTGGGGCATGTCGATCATGACGGTACCGGCAACAACGGCGAGGATCATACGGAAGGCGCTCGTGTCGGCAATGTCATCGGCACGTACATGCATGGCTCGCTGCTGCCGAAGAACCCCGCGGTCGCGGATTTCCTGATTCGGGCCGCAGTGACGAGACGGTACGGGGAATTCGAGCCGGACCAGTCCAGCGAGCAGATGTTCGAACTGGCACGGTTGGACGCTCTGGCGGACAAGGCCCGCAAGGTCGCCGCCGCCCGCCCCCGGTGAATTGGACGGTTCCGCGCCCTCGGACTCTGCGATGCTTGACGGGTCGATGAGCAGATTGCCGGGGCGTGGTTTCCATCACGGCGTGGTTTCCATCTCATAGCGGAAACCACGCCACCCCTATCGCGTTATGTGACGGGTGGGGGTAATCTTGGAACCACAAGTAACCAAAGGAGGTATCATGGCTGATTTCGATTTGGGTGAAGGCCTGCGCCGGGTGTTTCTCGCGGGCGTTGGGGCATTGGCCACCGGCGTTGAGCTGGGGCAGCAGAGCTTTGAGAAGAGCCAGCAGATCGTCGACGGTCTGGTGAAGAAGGGCGAGCTCACCGTGGAACAGGGCAAGGCGTTGAACACCGAGCTCAAGCACAAGGCGCAGGAGGCCAAGGAGAAGGCCGAGGAAAAGACTGAGGGCGCCAAGGAGCAGAGCGATGCCGGTGCCGCCGCCGAAGATCCTTCCCCGGCGGAAGGCTCCGCTGCTTAGCATGCCGGAGCAGCACACCATGCCGTCCTATACCGCGGGCGGCCATGCCGGCGACCCACGGCATGATCCGGAACGGGGGAAATCCGCATCGGGGTCGGACGGTTCGGCGAAAGACGGTGTCGTGACGCGACGTGCCGGCAAACGCCGCGAATGGGACGGGTCTCCCACCATCGGGCTGTTCAACAATCATCGCGACACCTTCTCCAGCCGATATCACCTGACGAGGCGCGGGAAAGTCAAGCGCCTCGGACAGATCATGCGCATTGCGAACCAGTTCGACGTGGTGCGCGGCCTCACTCCGGTGAAGATGAGGCTGATGCTGGAGGCACTGGGCCCCACATTCGTCAAGGTCGGGCAGATACTGTCCATGCGGTCGGAGATTCTGCCGCAGTCGTTCTGCGACGAGCTCGCGAAGCTGCGCGCCGATGCCGACCCGATGCCGTATCAGATCGTCGTCGACACGTTGACGCAGGAATATGGCCGCCCCATAGGCGAGGTGTTCGCCCGCATCGATCCGACGCCGCTCGGTTCCGCATCCCTCGCGCAAGTGCATCGCGCCACGCTGGTCACCGGCGAAGACGTCGCCGTGAAGGTGCAGCGGCCTGGCGTGCGCGAGATCATGGCGTTGGATGTGTCCATCATGCGTTCGATCGCCCGGACTGCCACGAAGATGCTGCCCAGTGCGCAGGTGGTGGATCTTGGCGGCGTGGTCGAGGAACTGTGGGATACGTTCGAATCTGAGACGGATTTTCTGGTGGAGGCGCGTAACCTCAGCGAGTTCAAGCGCTTCTGCGAAGCCTATCGGTATATGGACTGCCCGAAACCGTACATGGATCTGTGCACCGAGCACGTGGTCGTCATGGATTACGTCGAGGGCATCGCCGTCTCCCATACCGATCAGCTGATCGAAGCCGGGTATGACCTCAAGGAAATCGGCACCAAGCTGGTCGACAACTATGCGACGCAGGTGCTGGACGACGGTTTCTTCCATGCGGATCCGCACCCCGGCAACATCATCATCTCCGGTGGCCAGATCGTGCTTATCGATCTGGGCATGACCGGGCGGCTCAACAGCCAGGCCCGCAGCGTGCTCCGGGAGATGATCTTCGCCGTCGCCAAACAGGATTCCGCCGCGCTGGCGGACGGTCTGCTGCGTTTCGCGGGCACCGAGTCCAATCCTGAGGATTACCCCGCGCTGCTGGCCGACCTGGACATGGTCGTCAAGGAGTTCGGCACGGTAGACCTGGGCGACCTGGACATAGCGGCGTTCCTGACGTCGCTGACGTCGTTGGCCCAAAGGCACGGCATCGATGTGCCGGGCACGGTGACGACGGTCGGCAGGGCGTTGGTCACGTTGGAGGGCCTGCTGGATGAATTCATCCCCGACGTGAACATGATTCAGATCATCTCCGACCATATTGCCGGCAGCAAGTCGTTGGATCGAGCGGCGAAAGACGAGATCAAGGCGCTGGGCGTCGAGGGACATCAGGCATTGCACGGCTTGCTGTCCGCGGCGAGCGAGTCCAGGGTCGCGATGCGCATGCTCACCCGAGGCCAGCTGCGCATGAACATGGAGGTCGTTGGTTCCGAGGAACCGATGCGCCTGCTGTCGGACATGGTCAACCGTCTGACGATGGCGTTGATCGTCGTCGGCCTGTTCGTCGGATCGTCGATCGTGTACTACGCGGGCATGAAGCCGATCATCTTCGGCATACCGGTCGTGGGATTCATGGGATATGTGATAGCGTTCATCCTCTCCGTATGGATCGTGTTCGACATCTACTTCAAGGGACGCAGATCAAAGCGCCGGTAGTACTCGACGGAATGATTTGCGCCCCACGGTCCGGTCGGTCTTCAGGCCGGGCAGTTTTACGGGCCGGTCAGTTTTCCAGGAACAGCTGCGGTGCCTTCATGAAGTTGTTGGCGCAGTGTTCCCCGCAGAAGTAATAGGTCGTGCCGTCGTGCTCGCGCGTGATGGCGTCGTTGTTGACGGCGACGGTCATGCCGCACACAGGGTCGGTCGCGGTCTGCGTCGCGTCGTTCATGTCTGCGGAATGCATGTGGTTCATGTGCATGGGTTGCTCCTTGTTCGGCTGATGGTGATGGCCCTCATCGGTGTGATGGCCATCGGCACGGGGACGGTCTCCGGTGTCGAGAATGATGTTGCGCGCGCCGTGTTGGTCGGGCGCTTTCCTGTCGGCGTCTCTTCCGCCTGCGGCGGTGAAGGAGACGGTGTCGGGGCTCAGTGTGACGCGCCGCATGCGGTTCGCGTTCAGCACCAGGCAGACGGAGCTGAGCGCCATCGCCAGGCCTGCGATCATCGGGCTGAGCAGCCAGCCGGTGAAGGGGTACAGCACGCCGGCGGCGATGGGGATGCCAATGATGTTGTAGCCGAAGGCCCAGGCGAGATTCTCCCGGATGTTGCGCATCGTGGCTTGGGATAGGTTGAGGGTTTTCACCACGCCTCGCAGGTCGCCGCTCATGAGGGTCACGTCGGCGGATTGCATGGCGATGTCGGTTCCGGTGCCGATGGCTATGCCCACGTCTGCCTGTGCCAAGGCGGGGGCGTCGTTGATGCCGTCGCCCACCATGGCCACCAGTCCATTGGGGACGTCGGCGATGGCGGGGGCCACCGACGACTGTGCCGCGGCGGCGTCGCGCGATATCTGCAGCTGCCTTATCCAGTAGGCCTTGCCGTCGGGCCTGACCTGAGCGATCACCGTGTCGATGCCGACTTCCGCGGCGACGCGTTCGGCGACCTCCGCCTTGTCTCCCGACAGCATCACCGTGCGGATGCCAGCGGCTCGAAGCGCTGCTATCGCCTCCTTGGAACCCGGCTTGACGCTGTCCTTCGTATAGCTCGGCTTGGCGTAGTCGGCGTCGTCATCGATGGCTCCGACGGTGATCGTCCCGGTCTTGTCGAACACGACGGTTCGGATGTCGCGGGCCTGCTCCAAGGCCCTGGCGGATGTGACCAGCACGCCGTTCGTGGCGCCGAGGCCGGTCGCCGCGGTCACCGATAGCGGCGTGGCCAGTCCGAGCGCGCAAGGACACGCGATGATCAATACGCTGACCGCCGTCACCAGCGCATGGGCTAGTTTGGGTTGCGGCCCGAACGTTATCCATATGGCACCGGTCCACAATGCGGCGATAATCACCGCGGGGACGAACACGCGGGCGATCCTGTCGGCCAGACGCTGCACGGGCGCTTTGGTCGCCTGTGCGCGTGCGACCAGAGCGATGATCTGGGAGAGCACCGTGTCCTCGCCGGTGCGTGTGACCTTCATGACCACATTGCCCTGCTGCATGATGGTCGCCCCCGTCAGGGGCTCTCCGACGCCACGCCGGGCCAGAACGGATTCGCCGGTGATCATGGACTCGTCGACGCTGGCCTCGCCGGCCAACACGACGCCGTCCAGCGGTATGCGCTCGCCGGCGCGGATCACCAGCAGATCGCCGGTCTTCACGCGGTCGATGTCGATGTCTTGGGATTGGGCAGGGTCGAGCCATCCGTCGCCGGATGCCTTGCCGGCGGCCAGATCCTTGGCCAGTGGCGTTCCGACATCGAGGATGTGGGCGACACGTGGGCGCAGCTTGATCAGTGATTGCACGGCCTTTCCGGTGCCCTCACGGGCTTTCGCCTCCAACAGGCGTCCGACCAGAACGAGCGTGATCACTACGCCGACCGACTCGAAGTAGGGCTCTCTCGACCCCTCGGGCATCAGCTCCGAGACGAAGCACAAGGCGATGCTGTACAGGTATGCGGCGGTGGTCCCCAATGCCACCAACGAGTTCATATCCGGAGAACGATGCCACAGTGCCGGCCATCCGACGCGGTGGATCGGCGCCCCGCAGTAGAACATGACCGGGGTGATGAGTATGGCCTGCAGCCAAGGGTTCATCAGCCATGAAGGAACGAGCGAGTGACTGACGAGCATGAGCATCATGGGGACGAACACCGGGAGCGTGAGAACGGTGCCGATGGCCACCAGCATGCCGGTATGGCGAATCTCCTGACGGCGTTCCTCCACCTCCTGCCGCTCGGCCAGCAGCGCGTCCGCGGCGGACATCCTGGGCGTGCCGGCCGGTATGGCGGTCCCGGTCGATGCAGTGCCGTCGTCCGGTTTTGTGGCGGAGTCCGTCTCCCCCTCGACGCGAAGCAACCCATGCACCATGTTCATGCCGCATGCAAAGGGGTAGTCGCCGGCCGGCAGCGGCGGAAGCGACATCTCGGTGGTCTCGTTGCCCGGCAGCATCGTGTCCGTTCCGAGATCGGGGAACACGACATGCGACGTGCATTCGCCGGTCTCCTTCCGATCGAACCTCAGCGTGATCGGAATGCCGGCTTGCATCGTGACGATATCGGGGGAGTACCCACCCCTGACCGTGATGGTCGCCTGTTGAACGCCGTCATGCAGCGTCGCCCGGGCGCCTCCCCTTCTGGGCGCGAAGAAGAATCGCAGGATGCACCATGTCAGCACGGCGGCTATCACCAGTGCCGCCACACCGAGGAAGATGTCGAATTCCATCGCCGCTCCTTTCCCCTTTCTATCATAATCTCGGATATTAACTATACCCTATACCCCTAGAGGGTATATAATGCGTGTTGTCAGGAATATTCGCGCTGGGCGGAAGGTTGGTTATGCAGGGTTACGACGGAGACAAGGCGAAGATCCTCGCACGGCTGCGGCGTGTCGAGGGGCAGGTCCATGCGGTCGCGCAGATGGTGGAGGATGATGTGTATTGCATCGATGTGCTGACCCAGATCTCCGCCGCGACTTCGGCATTGAAGGCCGTGTCGGTGATGCTGGTTGACGACCATCTGAACCATTGCGTGCGGCAGGCAGCGGCCGAGGGCGGCGAGGTGGCCGACGAGAAACTGTCGGAGGTCGAGAAGGTGATTTCCCGACTGGTTCGCTCATAAGTGCGGCACTCGCTCGTCCGCGGGATGATGTGTAATAATACACATGTTCGATGAAGTGCTTGATGTGGTGATCGTTGCGGTGGTGGCGTTGTTGGGTCTGGCCGCCGGATTCGCGCTGGGCAAAATGCGTGGCCAAGCCTCCGCCCGCATGGCGAAGGCCTCCGAGGTGGACGCGCTGAGGGGATCCTGCGAGGCCATGAAGGACGACAATGCGCGGCTTGCCGCCCAAGTGGCTCAGGCCAAGGCCCAGTCCGAGGGACTTCTGCAGCAATTGTCGTTCGCGAAATCCCAGCTTGCTCAGGCGCAGCAGGCGGAACAGGTGCGGGTGCAACGTGAGCGCGAGCGGGCCGAGGCCGATGGGCTGCGGCGCCGGGAAGAGCAGGAAAAAGCGCTGACAGAGCAGGGCAAGGTGCTGTCGGCGTTGGCTCCTTTGCAGAAGAATCTCGATGAGCTGCAGCAGAAGGTCTCGAACATCGAGGAGGGGCGCAAACACGAGATGGGCGTGCTGGGCGAGCAGCTCAAAGGGCTGGGTGAGCAGCAGGCGAGGCTCGACCGTGAGACGAGCTCGCTCTCGGCGGCATTGCGCAACAACAAGGTCCGCGGCGCTTGGGGAGAGGCGCAACTGCGCAACATTGTGGAGTCCGCCGGTTTGCTGGAGCACGTCGACTTCGATACGCAGGTGGTGATGACTGGCGTCGACGGTAAGACGCTCCGGCCTGACATGATCGTCCATCTGCCGGGAGGCAAGACGATTCCCATCGACGCGAAGGTGCCGTATGCCGATTATCAGCGGGCCTGCATGATTCCGGAAACCGCGGGGCCTGAGGATCTGGAACGGCGTGACGAGCTGCTGCGGTCGCATGCGAAAGCTTTGCGTGAACACGTCAGGGCATTGGGTGATAAGGCGTATTGGAGTGCATGCGACACGGCCCCTGATTTCGTGATCGCGTTCATTCCCAACGAGGCGTTGCTGCAGGCTGCAATGGAGGCCGATCCGACATTGATGGATGACGCCTTCGCCCGCAAGGTCGCATTGACCTCGCCGGTCACCCTGTGGGCCGTGCTGAAATCCGTCGCATACGCTTGGCAGCAGCAGAGCCTCACCGATGACGCCAAGACCCTGTTCGACCTGTCGAGGGAACTGTACGAGCGTTTCGCCGTACTGGGGGAGCGCGCGAACAAACTCGGTACCGCGCTCACCCGCACCGTGACGGCGTACAACCAATTCGCGTCATCGTTGGAATCCCGCGTGCTGGTCACCGCGCGCAAACTGCAGAAGCTCGATCAGGCCACGGTCATCGGGTCGGTGAACATCATCGATCCGGACAAATCCGATGTCCGTGAAATCACCGCCCCGGAAACCACCCCCGAATAAAACCAACGCTAGAGCACCCAAAGGAATACCAGCATGACTCGGCCCCCGCCAGCGAGGCAAATACGCAACCGCGCGGATATGCATGGCCATTGCCGGCGGTGACTTGACGGCACGCAACGATATCCTGAGAACCATGAATGAAGAGCAAGGATTCCGCAAGACCGGGACGACCGGAACCGCTGTGGGCACGAACAACATTCCTTCCGACGCATCGCCGAGTCAGACGGATGACTTCTCCATGCTGGAGCCGCGCGAACAGCTCCGACGGCTGATTGCCGCGGAAATGGAAGGCAAGCCGTTCTGCGAGCTCGCCGGCGTCACCTTCGACCATCGCGGGGCGGCTATCGTCGGTCACATTCTTCTGGACACGCTTGAGGAGAACGGCTATTCCATCGATGATTTCGACGCTGTCGGTGCGTTGACCGCCGCGGCCGTTCCACTGGTCGGCGCGATGATTCAGGCGGCGGCATCGCGCGGTGAAGACCTCGACGGATTCGTCATGGACTTCGTATACCCGTCCATCAAAGGCCCGTCCATCAAGGGCAAGCGCGTGGTATTGCTGGATTCATGGCTCTCGGAGAAATCCTATGTGCAGACCTCGTCGCTGGTGACACTGCGCAACGGCAATGAACTGAGCCTCGATTTCGGCGTGGTGGAGCATGAAGGCGCGAAAGTGGTTGCCATCGCATCGCTGATCGGCGGCGTCGACATGACCGAACCCGTCATCGAGGTCGTCAACCCCGTGGGCGGTGAACGGCAGGAGCTGCCATTCGTCGAAATCTACCACGAATCCGAACTGCGATAGCCATGCACAAGCCCAACCCCATCTCTCTGGCGGCAAAGGCTTCGGGGGAGCCGGAATTTCGTGAAGTCGGCGTAGGACCATGGACGCAGGAGCACCCCGGTGAGCCACGCCCGGATGACCCTAAATCGCCGAACTACGATCGACGCTACGATACGACGCTGCTGGATGAAGGCGATCGTCGCAACGTGCTCGACCGTTACCGGTACTGGACCGTGAACGCCATTCGCGACGATCTGGACGCGGCCGGTCGCCACGGCTTCGAAGTCGCCATCGAAAACTGGACGCACGATTTCAACATCGGTTCCATGGTGCGCACGGCGAATGCGTTCACCGCGAATCGCGTGCACATCGTTGGCCCGCACAAATGGAACCGCAAGGGCTCGCTGATGACCGAGCTGTACCAGCACGTTGAGTATCATCCCAGCATCGACGAACTCGTCACCTGCTGGAAGCTGCGCATCGCGGGAGAAATTGCCGCCGCCCAGGCACAGGCCGCCGCGGCGGCGATGCACGCGCATCAGGCTCACTCCGATGCGAGTGCGCTTCTCTCGGACGATGACGAATCCAACGGGTCCCCCCGATTCGCGTCCGCAACGGATCATTCGGGCTATGATGCGGTCGCGCGGGCCGACGCTCGCATCAGGACGCTGGAATCGTCCCGCATCATCGCATTGGATATCATTCCCGGTGCCGTACCGATGGAAACCTACCGTTTTCCGGAACGGTGTCTAATGCTGTTTGGCGCGGAAGGCCCCGGATTGTCGAACAAAGCTCTCGAACTCGCTGATGACGTGGTATACATCTCGCAATTCGGTTCCGTGCGGTCCATCAACGCCGGCGCCGCAGCCGCAGTGGCCATGCATAGCTGGATTGCGCAGCACGGGTGACGCGGGTGTGTATGCTCGAATCATGATAACGATAGAGGCCTTACCGAACGCTTCGGGCGTAAGACCGTGCTTGATAATGCCAGTTTCACCGCCGAAGACGGCAAGGTGACCGGTTTCCTTGGGTCGAACGGCGCCGGGAAGTCCACGACGATGCGGGCCGCCCTCGGCTTGGTCACCCCCAATGCGGGCCGTGCGCTGGTTGACGGAGTGCCGTTCGTCAAGACACCATCGCCGATGACCGCCGTAGGAGCGGTTCTCGGCGCCAAATCCGCGCATAAGGGTCGGTCCGCCTACACCCATCTGCGTGGCCTCGCCCTTACCAACGGCATACCGCGATCCCGCGTCGATGAGGTCATCGAATTCACCGGTCTTGCGAGCGTGGAAAAGCGCAATGCAGGAGCATTCTCGCCGGGCAGGGCCGTGCGGTGCTGTTGAGCTCGCACCTGATGAGCGAGGTCGCATTGACCGCTGACAATCTCGTCATCATCGGTCGTGGCCGCATTCTGGAGACCACGACGGTCGCAGCGTTCGTCGCAGAGCATTCCGCCCATTCGATCCGTGTCGCGACGCCGGAATCCGACAAACTGCACGCGGTGTTCGAAACCGCGCCGCAGGTCACCGTCCGCGAGGTGCCCCGCAATGCCAACGACCCGCAGCAAGGCCGGGTGTTCCGCATTGAAGGTGCCGCATTGGAGCCGACTGCGTGGGCGTTCACCCACGCGCAGGCGCAGTACGAGACCCGCGCGATACCGGGGCAGGTGCCGGCCCAATACGGCGAGCCTGCGCTGCGACCGTGGCGGCCCAAAAGCGGGGCGCCTGCCGCAACCTACACTCAGCCGAACACGCAGGAGGTGCCGCGATGACGCAGCCTCATATCCCGCCGTAGCCTCAGCCCGTGCCGTCGCTCGGCGTGGCGAGACTGGTGTTCCTCGGCCACGAGGTCACGCCACTGGCTGCCGACGAGTGGAGGATTCCATTGATCGGCCTGCTGGTGTTCAAGAAATCCGACATCAAATGACACCCATTCGGCCATATCGTCGCGCGCTCGGGCACAGCCGCGCGATATGGCCGCTGCCGCAGGGCCGCCGGACGCCGCGCAACATCGTGAGAATGTAATGGTGCGTGTCACATACGGCTCATATAGTTAAGGCCATGCCTACATTCACACGTGAAGAAATCGAGCACCTGGGCGATCTCGCCCGTATCGCGCTCACCGATGAGGAGATCACCCGTCTGCAGGGTGAGCTGAACGTCATCGCGGATTCCATCAACAAGGTGCAGGAGGTCGCCGGCGATGACGTGCCGCCGACCGCCAACCCCGTCCCGCTGGAGGCGTACCTGCGCCCCGACGTCGCCGAAACGCCGCTGACGCAGGAAGAGGCGCTTGCCGGAGGCCCGAAGACCGAAGCCGGCATGTTCGTCGCGCCGCGCATTCTGGGAAGTGAGGAGTGACGATGAGCGACACCACTGAACTCGTCAAGCTGTCCGCGGCCGAAATGGCCGCCAAGGTCAAGACCGGTGAGGTCTCCAGCCGCGAACTGGTCGAGGCCCACCTCGCCGTCATCGACGCCGCCGAACCGTCCATCAAGGCGTTCCTGAAGGTCTCCGCCGATCAGGCGCTCGACCAGGCCGACGCCTTCGACGCCAAGAGCGCCGACGACAAGGCCGCGCTGCCCGAACTGGCCGGTGTGCCGATTGCCATCAAGGATATGATCGTCACCAAGGGCATCGAGACCACCGCCGCCTCGAAGATCCTCGAAGGCTGGGTGCCTCCGTACGACGCTACCGTCATCGAGAAGCTC
>OCPQ01000940.1_pt1 | contig 14931 bp, 7 predicted proteins | sample 1538251 | NCBI WGS metagenome assembly OCPQ01 (sample SAMEA2580249, study PRJEB22360) | human gut metagenome | biome: human gut; feature: human-associated habitat; material: faeces | place: Denmark | collected 2008/2010 | reverse complement strand
GTTTCGGATTAACCGGTTTTCCTAATTCGATAGCCATCTTCATCAGCTTGCCAACGCCAACCTGATCCAGTTTTGCGAACGGATCGTTTTCGAAGATCTTAGCATCGTAGTAAGCATCCAGGAATTTACCAGCGTCATCACGAGAGAAGCCGTATGTCATCTGAGTCAGGTCGTTTGTACCGAAGCAGAAGAAGTCAGCTTCCTTTGCGATGTCGTCAGCAGTCAGAGCAGCTCTCGGGATCTCGATCATGGTACCAACTTCATAAGACAGGTCAGAACCAGCAGCAGCGATTTCAGCGTCAGCAGTTTCTACAACGACCTTCTTTACGAACTTCAGTTCCTTCACATCGCCGACCAGCGGGATCATGATCTCCGGCTTAACGGTCCAATCCGGATGATTCTTCTTTACGTTGATAGCAGCCTTGATGATTGCCTTGGTCTGCATTTCAGCGATTTCCGGATAAGTAACAGCCAGACGGCAGCCACGGTGACCCATCATCGGGTTGAATTCGTGCAGAGAAGCAATGATAGCCTTGATCTGATCTACAGTCTTGCCCTGAGCATCAGCCAGCTTCTTGATGTCTTCTTCTTCGGTCGGAACGAATTCGTGGAGCGGCGGATCCAGGAAACGGATGGTAACCGGATTGCCTTCCAGAGCTTCGTACAGAGCCTCGAAGTCGCCCTGCTGCATCGGTTCGATCTTTGCCAGAGCAGCCTTTCTTTCTTCAACAGTGTCAGAGCAGATCATTTCACGGAATGCTGCGATTCTGTCAGCTTCGAAGAACATGTGCTCGGTACGGCACAGACCGATACCTTCTGCACCCAGTTCGCGAGCCTTCTTTGCGTCAGCCGGAGTATCAGCGTTGGTACGAACCTTCAGAGTTCTGTACTTGTCTGCCCAGCCCATAACGCGGCCGAATGTGCCGGCGATGGAAGCGTCAACAGTCGGGATAATGCCGTCATAGATGTTACCGGTAGAACCGTCGATAGAAATGTAGTCGCCCTCGTGGAAGGTCTTTCCAGCCAGTTCGAACTGCTTGTCTTCTTCGTTCATCTTGATGTCGCCGCAGCCGGATACACAGCAGGTACCCATACCACGAGCAACAACGGCAGCGTGAGAAGTCATACCGCCGCGGACAGTCAGGATACCCTGAGATGCCTTCATGCCGGTGATGTCTTCCGGAGAGGTTTCCAGACGAACCAGAATAACCTTTTCGCCCTTTGCGTTCCAGGTTTCTGCATCGTCAGCAGTGAATACGACCTTACCGCAGGCAGCACCCGGGGAAGCACCCAGACCCTTGCCCATCGGAGTAGCAGCCTTCAGAGCCTTGGCATCGAACTGCGGGTGCAGCAGGGTGTCCAGGTTTCTCGGATCGATCATCAGAACTGCTTCTTCTTCTGTCTTATGTCCTTCATCTACGAGGTCGCAAGCGATCTGCAGAGCAGCCTGTGCGGTTCTCTTACCGTTACGGCACTGCAGCATGTACAGCTTCTTGTTCTCGACAGTGAATTCCATATCCTGCATGTCGTGATAGTGGTTTTCCAGAGTATCACAAACCTTGATGAATTCATCGTAAGCTTCCGGGAATTCCTGTGCCATCTGAGCGATCGGCATCGGAGTACGAACGCCGGCAACAACGTCTTCGCCCTGTGCGTTGATCAGGAATTCGCCCATCAGCTTCTTTTCACCGGTAGCCGGGTCACGGGTGAATGCTACACCAGTACCAGACTCGTTGTTCAGGTTACCGAATACCATCGGCATTACGTTAACTGCGGTACCCCAGCTGTACGGAATATCGTTGTCACGGCGATATACGTTTGCACGCGGGTTGTCCCAGCTGCGGAATACAGCTTCGATAGCCAGCTTCAGCTGTTCTACCGGATCAGACGGGAAGTCTGTGCCCAGCTGGTTCTTGTACTCAGCCTTGAACTGTTCAGCCAGAGTCTTCAGATCAGCAGCGGTCAGCTCTACGTCGAACTTTACGCCCTTTTCTTCCTTCATCTTGTCGATGAGCTGTTCGAAGTACTTCTTGCCGACTTCCATAACAACGTCAGAGAACATCTGAATGAAACGTCTGTAGGAGTCATATACGAAACGCTCGAAAGCCGGATCCGGATTGCCCTTGATCATTGCAGCAACAACGTCGTCGTTCAGACCGAGGTTCAGGATGGTGTCCATCATACCCGGCATAGAAGCACGTGCACCGGAACGAACGGAAACCAGCAGCGGATTGTTCAGATCGCCGAACTTCTTGCCGTTGATTTCTTCCATCTTCTTAACGCCGTCCATGACCTGAGCCATGATCTCGTCGTTGATCTTGCGGCCGTCCTCATAGTACTGTGTGCAGGCCTCAGTTGTGATGGTGAAACCCTGCGGTACCGGCAGACCGATGCTGGTCATCTCAGCCAGGTTTGCACCCTTACCGCCGAGGAGATTCCGCATGGTCATGTCGCCTTCGCTAAACATATAAACCCATTTGTTTGCCATTGGTAAATACCTCCAATTTTTGATTTCGATTGAATGTCCGGCTGCGTGATTGCATTCGGGGAAATCTGGCAAATTTCCCTTTCTCAACCGGCTCATTATTATTATAGCATACTTCTCGTGAAAATACTATACACTTTTCAAGAAAAAATTACGCCCATTTTTGTGGCAAGTTATACAAAAATCACAATACACGAATTTTTTTTGAAAAAAGACTTGCAATCCTTTCAAAATTTTGTCATAATGTAAAAAGGGGCTTTTTCAGACGGCTGTCCGGAGGAGCACCCAATCCATGCAATGATGCAAAATCGCTCTGCTCCGGAAATTTCCGGAGGGGGGTATTACAGGAGGACATAAAACATGAATCAGGTTGTTATTCTTGCCGGCGGACACGGCAAACGTATGAAGGCTGCGATCCCGAAGCCGATGCTGCAGGTACTGGACGTGCCGATGCTGGGCTGGGTGATCCGTGCATGCGAGGGTGCAGGCTTGAGCCGCATCTGCGTGGTGACCGGCTATAAGGCACAGTACGTGGAACTGTATCTGGGCAACCGCTATCGGACGGCTTTGCAGGCGGAACAGCTGGGCACCGGTCATGCAGTGATGCAGGCAGAAAAATTCATGCAGGAATTCACCGACGGCAACACACTGGTGCTCTGCGGTGATGCCCCGTTTATGGACAGCGAAACCATTGCCAATGCCCTGAAGCTGCACGAGGCACAGGAAAATGCCGTGACAGTCATCACTGCCACTTTGGAACAGCCCACCGGCTACGGCAGAATTCTCCGCAGTGAAACCGGCATTGCGGCGATCGTAGAGGAAAAAGATGCCACAGATGCACAGCGGGAGATCCACGAGGTGAACTCCGGTGCGTACTGGTTCAAGACCAAGGCTCTGCTGGAACTGCTGGGGAATCTGTCTCAGTCCAACGCACAGGGCGAGTATTACCTCACCGATACTGTGGGACTGGCACTGGAACGGGGCTGGAAAGCCAGTGCATACCGCAGCGAGAATCCGGACGTGATCCTGGGTGCCAACACCAGAAAAGACCTGCTGCATCTGAACAAGGTGGCACAGGAACGGGTTCTGGAGAAGCACATGGAAAACGGTGTCAACTTTGTCAACACCGACGGCATCATCATCGGCAACGATGTGGAGATCGGTGCGGAAACCACCATTCTGCCGGGTACCATTTTAAGAGGCAAGACCAAGATCGGTGCCAAGTGTACCATTGGTCCGAACTGCCTTATCGAAAACTGCAGCATCGGTGACCACGTGACACTGAACTATGTACAGGCGTTCGAGTCCGAGATCGAAGATGCTGTAAAGGCAGGCCCGTTTGTCCATATCCGTCCGAATTCACACCTGAAAAACGGTGTCAAGATCGGCGATTTCGTGGAAGTCAAGAACTCCACCGTGGGCGAGCAGACTGCCATTGCTCACCTGACATACGTAGGCGACAGCGACGTGGGCAAGAAAGTCAACTTCGGCTGCGGCACTGTCACCGTCAACTATGACGGTCTGAAGAAACAGCGTTGTGTGATCGGGGATAACTGCTTTATCGGCTGCAACACCAACCTGATCGCACCGGTAGAACTGGGTAAGGGTGCTTATACTGCCGCAGGTTCTACGGTCACAAAGGACGTGCCGGATTACGCACTGGCTGTGGAACGTGCAGACCTCAAGGTCAAGGAGGGCTACAGCCTGAAGAAGCTGAAAAGCAAACTGTTCCCCGAGGACGGCGGCAAGAAGTAATTTTCATAAAATTCCCCTTGAAAAAGAACGCTTTGATCCGTTATAATAGAGGCAATACCGCACAAAGAGCGTCTGGCGACTTTGCACGCCATCTGCTTGCAAATTTCCCGTCATATTTCACAAAAATGCTCGTGAATACATCAAGTATTCACTCCGCTTTTTGTTTCATCTGACGAAAAATTTGACGACGCATCTGTCGCACAATCTTTGTGTGGTATTGCCTAGAGGACAGGGCACAGCATGCTGTGCCCGCTGACAAAAAACGGAAAGCAGTATTAGCGAAAGGATTCATGCGGCATCGGAAGGCTCTGGTGCCGCATGAAGCAGGTTATAGGAAAAATGGGCATTTTTGATTTATTTCAGCAGATCGAGTCAGGTTCCGCCGGCAGAGTGCACGGCAAGCTGAGCTGGATCGTTGCCGGTCTGGGAAACCCCGGGCTGGAATACGAACAAACCCGCCACAATGCCGGCTTTCTGGCGGTGGAGGAACTGGCGAAACAGTGCGGCGGCGTAAAACTGAACCAGATGAAGTTTCAGTCCAATTGCTGCGAGGCGATGCTGGGGGAAGTACGCTGCCTGCTGATGCAGCCGACGACATACATGAACCTCAGCGGCGATGCCATTGCGGCGGCGGCGAACTTCTACAAGCTCCCGCCGGAGCAGGTGCTGGTCATTTATGATGACATCTCCCTGCCGCCGGGAAAGCTGCGGCTGCGGCGAAAGGGCAGTGCCGGCGGACACAACGGCATCAAGAGCATTATCGCACAGCTGGGCACGGAGGAATTTCCTCGTATCCGCGTAGGCGTGGGGGCAAAGCCAAATCCCCAGTATGATCTGGCGGACTGGGTGCTGTCCAAGTTCAGCGAGGAGGATATGACTGCCCTGCAGCCGGCACTGGAACACGCCGCAGATGCTGCCGTGAAGATCGTGGGCGGCGACATGAACACCGCAATGAATCTGTACAGTCACTAAGGAAAAACTGAATAAAGCCCGCCTGACGGCTTTGCACGCAATCTGCGTGCAGATTTTCCGTCATATTGCCCAGAAATCCCTTGCCAGACACCAAGTCTGCCTGCGGAATTTCTATGCAATCTGCCGAAAAATCTGACGACGCATCTTACGCACAAGCTTTATTCAGTGTTTCCTTAATCCGTGTTTTCTTAGAAACGAAAGGCAGGGGAATCAGCCATGCAGTTTTTTACCGCAACAATGGAACAGCTGTCGGCATATCAGGAACTGATGCGGGCAAGGCAGGAGGGTGTGACACCGGTGTCCTTTACCGGCGTTTCCCAGATTCACAAGGCACACCTGCTGGCGGCATTGAGCCAGACCTCGGCACCGGTTCTGGTCATCACTGCCGACGAAGCAGAGGCACGCCGGCTCTGTGATGATGTCAACACCATGCTGGAAGAAACTGCGGCATGGGTATTTCCGGCGAAAGAAGTGATCCTGACACCGGTAGAGGGCATCACCACTGCCTATGAACACGCCAGAATCGGAGCACTGGCTGCGTTGCAGAACGGGCAGTGCAAGGTGGTTGCCGCCAGCATCGAGGCTCTGCTCCAGCCCACCCTTTCACCGGAGCAGCTGCGGGAACATACCATATTGTTACAGCGGGACGGTACGGCAGACCTGTCGGAACTGATCAGAAAGCTGACGGACTGCGGCTATGTCCGCGGGGACAGCGTTTCCGGTCAGGGACAGTTCTCCGTCCGCGGTGATATTGTGGACATCTTTCCGGTGCAGCTTTCGGCTCCGGTGCGGCTGGAATTCTGGGACGATACCATTGACACCATGCACTATTTCGATCCGGAAACCCAGCGGCGGACAGACCCGCTGGACGAGGTGCTGGTGCCGCCGGCACGGGAAACCCTCTGCGACCCTGCGGAGCTGGCGAAGAAAATTCGTATGCTGGGAAAGTCGCTCCGCATTCGCCGTGCCGATCTGGTGCGGGAAAAGCTTTATGCCGATGCCGATCATCTGGAAGCCAGCATGATTCCGGTGCATCTGGATAAGTACGCCCCGCTGCTGTGGGAGCAGCCGCCGATGCTGTATGATTACGGCATGGAGATCGTCTGCTGGAGCGAATACGGTGCCATTGTGGAGAGCCAGCGTGGGCTGATGGCACAGTATCAGGAGGACTGCAAGCTGCTGCTGGAGGAGGGTAGCCTTTGCCGCGGTCTGGAGGGCTATTATCAGGACCCTGCGGAAACGGCGGCGAAGCTGGACAAACGCTTTCAGGTGTATTGCAGCAATTTCCTGCAAGGCGGCGAACATGTGGAATTTCAGAAGCTGCTCAGTGTGCAGGCAGTCCAGAACGCCCCGTGGGGCGGGGAACTGCGGCAGCTGACTGAGGACTTGCAGGAGTACAGCAGTCAGGGCTACTGCACCATGCTCTGTGCCGGCAGTGAAAAAACGCTGCCGATCTTGCAGCAGGACTTGCAGGAAAGCGGGATCCGCTGCGAACTGGCGGAACCGGACAGCGTGTGGCGTGCGGGCGTGGTCTATCTCCGCACCGGCAGCCTGTCCGGCGGCTTCGCCTATCCGGAAACCAAAACGGCTCTCATCACACAGGGCAGAGCACTCCACGCCGGCACACGGCGGCGGAAACAGCACCGCCGCGGTGAGGAGATCCGGACACTGGCGGACATTGTCCCCGGCGATCTGGTGGTGCATGCCCTGCACGGTATCGGCCGGTTTCTGGGAATCCGCAAGCTGGAACTGGAGGGCGTGACCAAGGACTACATCACCATTCAGTATGCCGGCAAGGAAAACTTGTATGTGCCGGTCACACAGCTGGACATGGTGACGAAATACATCGGTCCGCGGGAAGATTCCAACGTAAAACTCAGCCGGCTGTCCTCGCCGGAGTGGCAGAAGACTCGCAGCAACGTCCGCCGTGCGGTGAAAGATATGGCGGACGAACTGCTGGCACTGTATGCCAAGCGGGAAAAGACCAGGGGCTTTGCCTTTGAACCGGACAGTCCGGAACAGCATGACTTTGAGGCTCGGTTCCCCTATGTGGAAACGGAAGATCAGCTGGCATGCATCGACGAGATCAAGCACGACATGGAGCAGGAACGCCCCATGGAACGGCTGCTCTGCGGCGACGTGGGCTTCGGAAAAACAGAGGTGGCTCTCCGTGCGGCAATGAAATGCGTCATGAGCGGGAAACAGTGTGCCATTCTGGTGCCGACCACTGTGCTCGCCATGCAGCATTATCAGACGGCAGTCCGCCGGTTTGAACATTTTCCGGTGAACGTGGTGATGCTGTCCCGCTTTGTTCCCCAGAAGCGGCAGAAAGAGATTCTGAAAGAGATCAGAAGCGGCAAGGCGGATGTCATTATCGGCACCCACCGTATTGTGCAGAAAGACGTGGAATTCCGTTCGCTGGGGCTGGCGATCGTGGACGAGGAACAGCGGTTCGGCGTGGCACACAAGGAAAAGTTCAAGCACATGTTTGCCGGCGTGGATATGCTGACCTTGTCGGCAACGCCCATTCCCCGCACATTGAATATGGCAATGAGCGGCATACGGGATATGTCCGTCATCTCCCAGCCGCCGCAGGATCGCTATCCGGTGCAGACTTATGTCATGGAGTACAGCGAGCCGGTACTGGTGCAGGCGATTCAGCGGGAACTGAAACGGGGCGGACAGGTGTACTATATCCACAACCGCATTGACACCATTGAATTCACCGCGGCGAAGCTGCAGCGGTATCTGCCGGACGCACGGATTCTGGTGGCACACGGGCGAATGGGCGAGGCGGAAATGTCGGAGATCTGGCGGAAGCTGGTAGAACACGAGGCGGATATTCTGGTCTGCACGACCATTATCGAAACCGGCGTGGACGTGCCAAACGTGAACACCCTCATTATTGAAAATGCCGACTGCTTCGGACTGTCCCAGCTGTATCAGCTGCGGGGACGTGTCGGACGTTCCAACCGCCGTGCCTATGCCTATTTCACGTTTCAGCGGGACAAGGTGCTGCGGGAGGAATCCACGCGGCGGCTGGCGGCAATGCGGGAATTTACCCAGTTCGGCAGTGGCTTTCACATTGCCCTGCGGGACTTGGAAATCCGCGGAGCAGGCAGTCTGCTGGGCGGCAGACAGCACGGACACATGGAATCCGTGGGCTATGACATGTACCTGCGGCTGCTGGGCGAAGCTGTGGCGGAAGCCAAGGGTGAGCCGATACAGGAAACGGCAGAGTGCACCGTGGATATTCAGATCGATGCCCATATTCCGGAAAGCTACATGGAGAGCCTGAGCCAGCGGCTGGATATGTACCGGAAGATCGCCGGCGTGCGGAATCAGGAGGACGAAATGGACCTGCTGGACGAACTGATCGACCGGTACGGCGAACCGCCGAAATCGGTGCAGGGGCTGATTACTGTGTCCCGTCTGCGGAACACGGCGGCACAGCTGGGGATCACGGAGATCAACCAGCGTGGCGGCAGCATGCTGTTCTACATGGAGCACCCCACGGCGGAAATGATCGGGGCACTGTCCCAGAAGTATCGGGGACGGGTGCAGTTCGGCAGCGTGGGGAAGCCCTATCTCGGCGTGGAACTGGCGGGAGAACCGCCGCTGGAATTGTTCCGCGAAGTCTTGGACGTTTTAGGAAAAGCTGGGAAAAGCAGCGTGAAATAATACTGCCGCAGTGCAATTTTGTGCGGTTTTTGTCGAAGTTAACGGATTTCCTCTTGAAATTTAGTCAAAATGTGCATAGACAGCTTTTTTGAAATGTGCTATAATACTGAAAGAATGTGAAATGCATTGCGTGGCAGTGCGTGAATAAGGAGGAGTTTACAATGAAGTTTATGAAGAAGATTATGGCAGCTGTTGCGGCATCTGCGGTTGCTGTATTGTCTTTTGCATCTCTGACAGCATCTGCTGATCTGAAGGCACAGGATAAAGCACCGTATAATGCTTTTCTGGCAATTCAGGCAGGCGGGGATTCCAAGTGGGTTTCTTCCACAGATGATCCGGCTGTAGTTGCACAGAAGAATTCTATTACCGAAGCAACGGAAGCAACGATTACCGGCGATGGCAGCTATTCTGTAGATGTTACCATGGTGAACGGTTCGGAAACCATTGAAGCTATGATTCTTTCTACCAATATCAATGCATTTTCTTTTGCTCCGGAGGGAGCATCTACCCCGACCGGCGGTCTGCCGGAGGGCTGCACCGCAAAGGTGGAAATCGATTCTATTGAAGTTCAGCATGTTGGCGGCGGTTCTACACCGTTGGCATATGCAGGTCCGTCTGAGGGTGCACTGCGTACCGCAGATGACGGCACCAGCATTCGTGTGAATATTATGAATGTATGGACAAAGCCGCAGGTAAATGACATTGGTACCGGTGAGCATGTTTCTCCGGACGGCGGTTTGGCTGCCGGCGATAAGATCGTTGTAAACTTCACCGTCAGCGGTATCTCCAACGGCGGTAACGGCGAGGGCACAACTGCTCCGTCTGACAACAGCGGCAATAACACTACTACCACTACCGCTGCAAACGGCGGTAACGGCACAGACGGTACTACCACAGCAGCAACAAACGCTGACGGTACTCCGGCAACAACTACCGCAGCAGGTAGCAACGGCGGTTCTTCCAACGGCAGCAATGGTGGTTCTTCCAGTTCCAACAGCTCCAAGAGCGGTACCAACAATGCAAAGACTTCTCAGACTGGTGACTTTGGCATTGCCGCAGTCGCACTGGGTGCAGTAGCAACCGCAGCTTTGGGCGTTGGTGCATACACGATCACCAGAAAGAAGAAGTAATTCTGCTTCTGGCAAATCTTATTTTTGACAGTCTCATTTTTTCATTTTTACCCCTATAATACAGGAAAAGTCCTCACTCGAAAGAGTGGGGACTTTTCCGTTTGTGGGGATATGGGCAATGTTCCTGTCATTGTCTGGTTAAGGAAACACTGCATAAAGCTTGTGCGTAAGATGCGTAGTCAGATTTTTCGGCAGATTGCATAGAAATTCCGCAGGCATACTGCCGTATGGCAAGGGATTTCTGGGCAATATGACGGAAAATCTGCAAGCAGATTGCGTACAAAGCCGTCAGGCGGGCTTTATTCAGTGTTTCCTTAATACGATTTCACGCATTCCGATCCCGCTGCATTACTGCCAGCTGGTCGCAGCGTTCGTTTTCGGGGTGACCGGCGTGTCCCTTGACCCAGTGGAATGTGACCTGATGCTTTTCCAGCAGCGGGAGCAGCTGTTTCCACAAGTCCACATTCAGTGCAGGCTTCTTGTCCGACTTGACCCAGCCCCGCTTCTGCCAGCCGTAGACCCAGCCTTTGGTGATGCTGTCCACCACGTATTTGCTGTCCGTAGTCAGCAGAACGTTGCACGGTTCTTTCAGGGCGGACAGGGCTTCGATGACACCGGTCAGTTCCATGCGGTTGTTGGTGGTTTCGTGTTCGCCGCCGGAGAGTTCCTTTTCCGCGGTGCCGTACCGCAGGATCGCTCCCCAGCCGCCCGGTCCGGGGTTGCCGCTGCATGCTCCGTCTGTGAAGATCTGTACTGTTTTCATATGTTGCCTCCTTGTATTTTCTGCATAGGTTCTATTATACTATATATTTGAAAATTCTGCAACCGGCAATTTGTGCGGGCATGTTCTGTGGGATTTCCAAAAATATTTCCCACAATTTGTGCAAGTTGACCGTCTGAAATGCTTGACCTTTCTCAAATTTTATGCTATAATACAAGTGCTAGATTCGTGACATGAATCGTTTTTGGTGCGATATAATTTGGAAGGGAGTTTTTTACAAGAATGAGAACTTTAAAACGTATGCTGGCGGCACTGATGGCTTTGACAATGGTGGGAGTACTGGGTGCCTGCGGCAGCGGTTCGGACGATTCCAAGAGTGCTTCTTCCTCCGAGGCAGAATCTGCCTACAAGGAAAAGGACGACGTTGCCATTGATGCTTCTCTGGTAGACGATATGGTCAAGAATGATCCGGACATCAAGGGACAGACCATTTACTGGCTGGCAGACTATGACATCAACCCGAAGAACAATCAGGACAGAAGCGTTGCCCTGTCGCTGTTCGAGGACAAATATGGTGCAAAGGTGGAGTATGTTTCCTGTACCTCGGACACCAAGTTTGACACACTGGCAAGCCGTATTCTGGGCGGCGATCCGGTGGACATGTTCCCCTATGAGTGGGACGCTGTGCCCAACGGTGTGACCAAGGAACAGTATCAGCCGCTGGACGACTATCTGGATCTGAGCGACGACATCTGGTCGGATATGTCAGACGTTATTGAAATGTTCAAGTATAAGGACAAGCATTATGTAGTACCGTACTGCCTGTCTGATCCGTTGCTGATCACCTATAACCGTTCCCTGTGTGAGGAGAACGGTCTGGACGATCCTTACGAGCTGTACAAGAAGGACAAGTGGGACTGGGACGCTTTCATGGACATGATGAAAACGTTCGTTTCCAATGCCAAGGACGGCGAAACCCGCTACGGCATCAACGGCTGGTTTGGTCAGGCAATAGTGCAGTCTACCGGCGAAACATTTGTCAAGTATGACGGCTCTAAGTTCTCCAACAACATCAGCAATCCGGCAATTGAAGAAGCCGAGGGTGTAATGGAAGAAATCATGAGCCTTGGTCTGTATGATCCCACATGGTACGGCTATCTGCCGGACGACGGCTCCACGCTGTTCTTCGGCATGGCAGACTGGGCACTGGGTGCATCGAATGTCAAGGCGGATCCGAATCCGGACTATGAAGATGACGGCTTTGTGGAAGAAAACGATCTGATGATCGTACCGTTCCCGAAGCAGCCGGGCAGTGATGAATACTATCTGAACTGCAACTTCGGTGCAAAGATGCTGGTCAAGAATTCTGACAAGGGCGATGCAGTTGCAGCGTACATCAAGTGTGAGCGTCTGGCAGCTATGATCGACGAATACAAGGACGCTGCCAAGGAAAAGGCGATCATTCCGGAAGTCAATGCACAGGGCAAGCTGAAGTCCTATGTGACTGAGGAACAGTATGATGCGTTGCAGGATTACAAGGATCCGAAGAACATCACACCGGTATTCGACTTCGGCTACGGCATGGGCAGCAGAATGTACGGTGACGGCGAATACACCTACGAAACCAGAGGTGTCATGAACAACTTGACCTCTGCACTGCTGAACGGCGACAAGGACTCCTGGGCTGTAGTGCGTGACGAGTGGTCCTCTGTGATCGATGAAGTCATTGACGGCTACAACAACAAATAAGACAAATATCCTTCTTTGAGATTTTTTGAAAAAAGCTTCTTCGCGTTGGCGGAGAAGCTTTTTGTTGCCTTTTGCAGGAAACTGTGCTATAATAGAGCGAAAGAGGCTGTGTTCCCTCGAACAACATTTTTTCAGAAAGGAGGAATCGTTTCATGGACGCATTATTTCAGCCGGTTGCCAACCTGAAAGGCATTGGCGCCAAGCGGGCGGAGGCTCTGGAAAAGCTGGGGATCCGTACTCCCTATGATTTGCTGTATCATGTGCCGCGGGGGTATCTGGACTACAGCCACCCTGTCCCCGTTGCGGCGGCACCTACGGGAGAGCCCTGTGTGATTCGGGTGCAGATCGTGCACAAGCTTGCCCCGCAGTTTATCCGCAAGGGCATGACCATTTTCAAGGCGGTTGCCACGGACGGGCTGAATGACGTGACGGTGATCTTATACAACAACCCCTACGGCTTTCAGGCTCTGCACACGGGAAGCTGGTACCGCATGTCCGGCAAATTGCAGGGCGGACTGCTGCGGCGGGAAATTTCTGCACCTCACGTACTGGCGGACGACAGCAAGGAACTGATCTACCCGTCCTATCCTCTGACCAGCGGCATTACCATGCCGATTCTGGTGCGGGCAGTCAAGCAGGCGATCGAACTGATGCGGCAGCAGCCTTTCGACTGGATGCCGGAGGAGATGCGTCTGGAACACGGACTGCTGCCCCTGACGGCGGCACTGGAACAGGTGCATTTTCCTGCCAATCCGGCACTGATGGAAACGGCTCGCCGGCGGCTTGCCTTTGACGAACTGCTGCAATTGCAGCTGGGCATGCTGATACGCCGTGCGGACAACCGGCGGCGGTCTGCCTATCCCATGCGGCAGGATACCGATCTGGAGCCGTTTTACGGGGCGTTGCCGTTTACCATGACGGCAGGACAGAAGCATGCAGTGGAGGAAATTACAGCCGACCTGTGCGGCGATGCTCCCATGAACCGCCTGTTACAGGGCGATGTGGGCAGCGGGAAAACTGCGGTTGCGGCGGCGGCGTGCTATTTTGCTGCCCGGAACGGCATGCAGTGTGCTCTGATGGCTCCGACGGAAATTCTGGCGGTGCAGCACTATCACACCATGCAGCAGTTTCTGGAGCCGCTGGGCGTGTCTGTGGGGTTGCTTACCGGCTCTGTCCGTGCCAAGGAACGGCGGGAGATTTACGAAGCACTGGCGGACGGCAGCATGACGCTGGTGGTGGGCACCCATGCGATTTTTCAGAAAGAGGTTTCCTTTGCACGGCTGGGGCTGGTAATTACGGACGAGCAGCACCGCTTCGGCGTGGCACAGCGGACGCTGCTGGCGGACAAGGGCGGCTTTCCTCACAAGCTGGTCATGTCGGCGACGCCGATTCCCCGCACACTGGCTCTGATGATCTACGGCGATCTGGACATTTCTGTCCTGAAAGAACTGCCCCGCGGACGGCTGCCGGTGCAGACTTTTGCAGTCACCGGAAAGCTGCGGCAGCGGGCGTACAGCTTTATCCGGCAGCAGCTGGAACAGGGGCATCAGGGCTATATTGTTTGCCCCATGATCGACGATCGGGACGAGAGCGAATTACAAGCAGTTTCCAGCTATGCAGAGTCCATACAGGCGGGAGCATTCTCTGCCTATCGGGTGGGACTGCTTCACGGCAGAATGAAGCCGGCAGAGAAGGACAGCGTGATGACGGCGTTCCGGAACCATGAACTGGATCTGCTGGTCAGCACTACCGTGATTGAAGTCGGCGTTGATGTGCCAAACGCTACCATTTTGCTGATCGAAAACGCTGAACGGTTCGGCTTGTCCCAGCTGCACCAGCTGCGGGGCCGCGTGGGACGGGGCAGTGCACAGAGTTACTGTATCCTCATGACCGACCACGTGACGGAGGACTGCCGCACCCGCATGCAGATCATGAGCCGTACCAACGACGGCTTTCAGATCGCGGAGGCGGATTTACAGCTGCGGGGGCCGGGGGACTTTTTCGGGCAGCGGCAGCACGGTCTGCCGCCGTTACAGATCGCCGACCTGTCCCATGACACCCAGCTGCTCCATGAAGTGCAGGAAACGGCAAAAAAAATTCTGGAAAAAGATGCGGATCTGTCGGCTCCCGAACATGGGGCGTTGCGGCTGGAAGTACTGCGGCTGTTCCGTCGCAGCGGCGAAAATGGCAGAAATTAGACGGTTTTCATGTGCATATCACACAATAGAACAATGTTGAAACTGTACAGACATAACAAAGTGTGCGTTTTTTCGATTTTTTTGAAAAAAACGCTTGACAAACCCCTTGCAATGTGATATACTGTAATAGTCGCCGGTGAGGAAAACACAAAAAACACCGGAAAGACAAGCAAGTGGAAGCTTAGCTCAGCTGGGAGAGCATCTGCCTTACAAGCAGAGGGTCATAGGTTCGAGCCCTAT
>OCPQ01000904.1_pt1 | contig 15492 bp, 17 predicted proteins | sample 1538251 | NCBI WGS metagenome assembly OCPQ01 (sample SAMEA2580249, study PRJEB22360) | human gut metagenome | biome: human gut; feature: human-associated habitat; material: faeces | place: Denmark | collected 2008/2010 | reverse complement strand
TATCGCCTTTTACTGTCCTTATCATATCCTAATCACTCTCTATTCCCAAATTTATCCCATGGGAAGTGTTTAGGATCGTCTTCTGTTCCTTTGTGCTCTTTATCTATTATCCATTCTCCAACACTATTATTTTCCAATGGTTCTAATAGCCCTATGAGTTTGTCAAATTTTGTATTGGCCATCCTATTCACCTTCTTCCAATTTGCTTCTAAGTTCTTGCAAACTTTCTTCTATTTTATCGACATCAACAAAATGTAAATTTACTGTTGTTCCATCTCCACTCTCAAACCGGATTGGCTTATGATTTCTCATTTCATCATTCACCGGGTATAATAGCCATATTTCAGGTGTATTATATTTCTTCGAGTATGCATACATCTGATACATATCCGCTTGTGAAATACCATAATTTACTCTTTCGTTATCAACAAGGCTTTTCCACTTAGTATCCAGAATTACTGTACGCTCTCCTCTTTTCATAACAATATCCGGCCTTAGCGCAAACTGTCGCCTTGGTTCTGTAAAAAGATAGTGTCCTTTGTCCTGGCTGGATACATCCCAACCTTCCGGACTCATCACCTTTTTTATCTGCTGTGCTACATAACTTTCATATACAGACTCCATTGGGAACAGCAACGCTCTTGATGCTGTGGAGCCGGAGAACGTCGTAAAGCTCTTATTCATCAGAAATACCTTAGACCACTGCATAAGCATCTCATAATCTTTTGTATTTCTATTAATAACCACCTGTGAAAAGTCCTTCGCATAATTTACCGAAGCATCCACCATTTCAAAAGCTGTTAGTAGCTGTCTTATTTCTTTTGAGTTTTCTGCACTTGTCGTCAATTTCTGTAACTTTGCGAGTGTTGCCTTTACAAGCCGGTTTTCTGCCCTATTGGGATGGAATTCTTCATAAGCTACGTAAAAGCGTTCCTTGTGGGCCAAATTCGCCCTCACCTGCTGATTTACAAGCAGTTTTCCTTTGTAATAACGCAAATTATCTTCCTGTCCAACATAATATGACTTTATACCGCGTTTCACCAACTGTCTGACTTCCTGCAGATACATATTGATAAACAGCTCGTATAAATTCATCTGGTCTACTTTTAAAGAAGCATCGTTGAAAACCTTACTTGGAAAATCCTTCATGCTTCGGAGCATTCTAAGGAACACTCTCTTGGTTTGCACATTTCCTTCGTCTTCCGCTCCAAACGATATCTTTGGAAGTACCTGGATCTGGAAACCATTCTTCATTTGAATCAGACCAACGTAGTTCTTTATAGAGACTACTTCTCCAACATTACGTCGGTAGCCAATCTTCATAAAGTCTAACGCATCTGCACTATCCGCATCTCCGGTAAACTCATGGATAAACGCCACCAGATTATCGAATTCTTTCTGATTCAAATATTTGTATTTTTCATCATATTTATAATCCGCATTGCAGATAATGGAGTCAAACTCTTTTACCTCAAACGGTTTACCCATGTTATCACCACGCTTTACAAAATTTCCTTATAACTATTGATATTGCCAAAGGCTACCTTATTGATTGAATATCTCTTTTCCGGAAGATCAATCACGTCTTCAACATTACCTTTGAAAATATTCTTTGCTACTACTTTCTCATCAAGAATAAACTTCAAGCTATCATCACTCTTGGCATTATCGCCCAATACAAGCTGTATCTTCTGATAGTCCTCATAGAAGTATTCCTGTAATAATGGAATTACAGATTTTTCAAATATAGACTGCAGCTTTGAAAGTGATGCGTCATCCTTAAGTCCAGTAAAGAAGGCATGTCCAATTGTGTGCTCTCTATCATATAAGAATGTAATTCTTTCATTGATTTTATCAAGCATTGCTGCAACATCCAAATCCTCTACCTTATCCGCATGAATCTTTCTAAGCACATCTGAATCCGGCATCATTTCAATAAACTGAAACCTTCTACGAAGGGCTGTATCCATCAATGCAATTGATCTGTCTGCTGTATTCATTGTTCCAAGTATGTACACGTTAGATGGCACACTAAATGGCTTTCCTGAATATGGAAGGATAGCAGATGCAGCTTCTTCCATTCCGGCACGCTTGGTCGACTCAATCAGAGTAATCAGTTCTCCGAAAATTTTTGAAATGTTACCTCTGTTGATTTCATCAATGATAAACACATATGGTTTCTCATTCTTCTCTCCTGCATACCCACCATGCTTAGATACCAACTCCAGAAGCTCACTAATTCTAACTCTGTTAAGTTTTGTGATTTCAAAATTTGGCAGGTACTTACCACCATTCAGTTCACGAATATTTTCTACGATATCTGTTACAAGCCATTTTACCTTACGAGTCCATTTAAAGCTGGATCTCTGTTCATCATAAAATGGCTCGCTATCCTCAATGATTCCGATTCCGTCAATATTAACATTTGCGCCATTATAGGAAACAACATAATCCCCAGGGCTCATCATATTAAACCATTTCTTATAACTGTCATCTACATTTTCATTTTCCCAGCTAAATCTTATGGTTCCCTCTTTGAAGCACTCTTCTTTAAGGTCATTTTTTCCTACGCCATTTAATCTTACGAACCATACTTGCGCATTGTGATCAATTTCCATATTTTCCGGTGTTCCGGCAATATCACAAAACTTTTTAAATACGCCTGATTCTATCGTATAGGATATATCTGTTGCCTCATCATCTACTACCGGCTTAATGCCCTCTATGAATTCTTCATAACCATATGACTGGTGGAATGTAGTAAACGCAATTCTTCCGGCTTCTTTTAATTCATTGTATCTTTTCATAACTGCGTCATAATCTGTAAGTTCATCTACAGACTTCTCATCGCAAATTGCGACAGCGTATGTGGCAGAATTATATGTCTTTCCTGTTCCAGGAGGTCCATATAATATTAAATTCTTATCAAACTCTTTATTTGCTTCTTTCATCTCCTGGAACACACCTCTTTCCTCTAATGCTTTGATTGCCTCCATCAAAGGCTCTCTCATTTTATAAGAAAATACACCATCGGCACTGTCTGCCAAATCTCGTCCATAGAACAAAACTGGCCAGTATTGATTTTCTCCTGTATCTCTTGCACATAACGGACAGTTTGTTTCCTTATGTACAGCCTTAGCAACATTGATTGCATTCGTGTTATAATGCGCGGCGCCATTTCCATATTTATTCGCTATCTGCTTGCAGGTTCCTATTCCACCCATCAAATACAAATAATGAAGGGTATCTAACCATGCGCTTTTTACAATATTCTCATCACCCAGAATTCTTTCATATTCTTCTGCAGTAATTCCTGGATCATATTCAGCAAGACTTGGATAATACTCTATCTTTTCAATTCCAAGTACATGGTCATAATATGGCAGTATAGCTGCTATGGCCTTAGTTATTTCTGTATGATAATAAGCGTTTGTTTCATCCGGCTTTCTATCAATGTACTTACATATTTGCACTTTCTTGAGCTTTCCAGATTCAACTTCCTGCTTTATTTCATCTTGCGTCTTATTCAAAATATCTGGAGTTCCCCACTCATTGCTACCAGAAACAGAAACATAAACTAGGCCTGCCGCCACATTAAGAGGAATGTCTAAATGTGAATGGTACTGTTTCATTATGTCTTTGTCATCACCATCATTTTTTATTTCCAAACTTACTCGATAACAAGTATCGCTGTTACGTTTTTCTACAAACACCGATACACTTACTGGATTATCCGCATATTTTCCGTATTTTAATGGTGCCCATAAATAGCGGCGTGTTTTTGTATTTGAACCATCCAGCCAAGACATAGACATGCATTTTTCTAACTTAAATCTAACAGCAAATGCTTCTGCCATCTTTTTCAACTCAGCTATAGCATTCTGTCCTTTTTTCTTTACTTCCAAAAGACGACTTACTTCTTCTGCTGCAAGCCCCGGTGCATCTGGCTTAGAATACGGAACATCTGTGTTATCTCGTAGATAATCCAGAACTCCTATGTAATCAATTTTACTATCATTTCCGATAATCGTTGGATACTGCTCTCTGACAAAATAGAACAGTTCTTCCATTGTTATTTTATTCCCATTCATAGTCAACTCATCCGCCATGTTGAGCCCTTCCGGGTGTGTTTTCTCCGGAAATTCATCCAGAAGACTTAATCTTCTCAATGAACTATTTTCTTCGGAATCTCCCCGGAGATAATTATTAGATGAGTTATCATTATCCGCGCAACACCACTGCGAACAACGAGCATTTGCCACACTGCTTTCCGCCAACTTTTGTGCACGCTGTATGATTGCTGTTTGTTTAAAATACATATCCTTTTTGCTACATACCGGATTACTATCAAACGATTCTGCTGAAAGCAATGCTGTCGCAATCCATACAGCTGTATTTACTGGATATCTATGTTCAAATACACTTATTGATTCTAAATACTGTTTAACCGACTCTGGCATGCGTATTGGCCCTTGTGGTGACCTAAATCCATGTTTCATCAGTTCTTCCCTGGAATATTCATCACCCACGTACTCTTCAAGTAACTCTAATTCCATATAGCGGCCAGCCGTACCATCAAACTGGCCTGAAAGATCATATTCTCGATCATCAATATCCGATTCGTCAAGATCAGCCTTGTTTACTCTACATTTAAATTTAATTGCTTTTACATTTCCTGATACATAAATATAAACTATATCACCAGCCGTCATATTTGCCTTTTGTGCCCAATCCACTCTATGCAAATTATGAAATGCATCTACTACATTATATTGTTCTGGATTGCCTGATATAATCCACTCTGTTACTTTCGTCTGCTTCAAACATATCACCTCTATCCCCAAAAATGTATAAATATTCAATTTTTATTCTATCATATTTGTGCAGATTTTACATCCTGTAGTAATAGGCTCTCCGACATTATTACATTACCTTCCTATCTTGAAATCATATTAAGGCCAAACAGTTCGTTATATTCTTCTTTTTGTCGATATAGATTCTGCTTTAATCGTTTCTAATTCATTGCTCCTATAGTTTGCAATATGAGTTCTGTCACATTCCCATTTGCTTATTGCATCCTCATAATGTAACCTGCCTTTACTTCGATGTATGAGATAATCTAAATGAGAACAAATCTCTTCTCTTGTCAAAATCTCAAAGTCCACCGCTGACTCTAGAATATACCAACGCTTAGAACATAAAAGATTATCTGTTGCACTTACATTATATCCAATTTTATGTAACAGTGACTCCTTATTTAATTCAAAATCGCAGTCATCATAACCGTAATCTTTCACCAATTCTTCCTTTTCATCAATATGGCAAAGTACTACACCTTTTTTCTTCAACATTTCATAATCTTCATCTAGAATATAATATTTATCACATACATAACAATATGCTGCAGGTACTTCTACTCTTCTTACCCCACCTGAGAATAACCCTAACGGAACGCTGCACTTTATATCTTTCAGTCTGTGTCCACCGGAAGTGCACCTATTAGTATTTACTCTTACTATAAAATCATGCGGACTAATTGACACAACTTTATTTGCAGGCTCAATATATGTATAATTATCTGGTAAAGAACTATTAGAATAAAAATCTCTCGGGGAAATAAAATATTTTTTACATCTAAGACATTGCTTTATATTACAAGGATAAATTTTTCCCTTACATGCCAAGACTCTATTTGTCAGACGTACACTTCCTGTCATTTTTCCCAAACAAACATGCTGTTCTGAATTGCCTACATAAATTTGTGCATCTGTTGGGATAACATTATACTCCTCATTCTTTTTATGAATTGTATTTTTTTCAACATTAGAAATACCCATATACTTTGACAATGAACCCTTAATTTGTTTATCTTTTCTTTTTTGAATGATTCCAAGCAATTTATCAACTTCCGGATACTGCCCATTCTTTGATTTGTGTTTATTATGAAAACTATTTTGCATCTGTATCCGCAATTTTATATCATTCACATTCCCATTTCCTATGTCGTTCTTTCTTAGTTGCATTGGGTTAATATGCATTTTACGGTACACTGTATGTATATATTCTATCAATTCAGGTGTTCCATATCCAATATCGCAAGTTTGACATATTTTTAGTGGCAAAAGTACATCTTCTTCTATTAACTCTCCATTACTATATATTTTAGCCATTTTTTTGCCGTTTTTTAATACACTATTACAGACCGGACATTTATTATAATCATCCCAATTAGTTGGGAAAAATGGTACTCTTTTATATACTTCTTCAATTTGTACATTCGAATCATCCATTTAATTTTCCCTCTACACAAAACAATACGCACAGTTCGAACTCTAACGTTCCTATTTTTTTCTTACTCTTCTATTAAATTTACACGTAGGATAATTCTCACATCCCATAAATTTACCAAAAGGACCTTGTATTAATCGCAAACGTCCACCACATTCAGGACATATATTAGGATCATATCTTTGCTTTTGTCTTGCCTAATGTGCCCTCATCCATACCATACCAGACTTCTTCATCTCCGCAATGACCAAATAGACCTACACAAATAACAATATTCCCCCTTTCAAGGTCAATTTTTCTGAGAAACATAGAACTCATCCTTAAATCGAGTACTTCCACATAATGTTATTACTGGATAATTTCCCTGCATTTTGCTCACCCTAATCATGAATCTTTAAGTTATTCCCTGCCAGCCATTCTTCTAAAGTTATATATTTCTTTGGATTCTCAGGATCCTCAACCCAAAATGTCCATTCATCTGAATCCGCATATTGAGTATACGTTAAATAAGGATACATTCCTAGATATTCCTGACAATTGAATCTACTTTTCCCACTTTCCTTAACAATAGGAAGAATACAACACATACCATTGCTTATCCCATCAAACAAGCCAAGTTCCCAAGGGCACCATCTTGACCTTACAATATTTGATGTTGCTATATACGCCAAGCATTTACATCTTTTCAGCCTATTTCTCAATTGTTCACCAGTTGCACTAGTAACATTATCTGGATTCAATTCATTATCCTCATAGTCCAAATATACCTTAAACCCATTTTGAGTAAACAAATCATATACGGCACAAGTTAATTCTTGATCTAAAGAACTATGTGATAAAAAAATATCACAATCTTCACTATACGAGAAATGTTTCATACTATCCATACTCTCAGTAATGGAACTCCTCATCTCTTGTCGTGCATATTTTCTTAAAAATTGTTCATTTAATATCATTCTGTATTTTCATTCCCTTCACAATCATTCGTTATCTTCTCATACTCCCAATCAAGCATATCTATGTCGAAAGACTCTGCATGCTTTCTCATTGCTTCATTAAGTATTTGAAAATCATGCATCAAAATATCAAATTGCGGATATTCCTTTTGAAGCTCTCCTAATGATACAAATGAGTCTTCTTTCTTTTTTTCATAAAATGCAAACCATCTTCTGTAATCTGATTGATGAACTGTAAGAAATCTATTTAACTCCTTGAGCATTGTTTGAATCTCAGAATAATACATACTACTTGTCTTCTTTTTATCTTCAAACTCAAGTAGCTGATTCCTTAGAAAATCATAGATTCCATGATAGGAGTCAAATACTTCACAAAAATTGTCATATTCCGTTTTGATATAAAACAAACTTCTTTTAGTATTCAAATAATTTTTTATATTATTTTTTACTGCCTTATCTGTGTCTTTTAGTGTTATTTCAAAGCCTGCAAATGAAACACCCTTTACTGAAATTGAAAGTGTAAACATCGCCCAAATAATAAACGCTACTACAACTGTTAAAATGAAGAGAGAAGTATACGATTCTATAAGTTGCTCAAGCCAATTAACATTTAATTTAAAGATTCTTAAAAATGTACACTTATCCTCTAAATAATCAAGATCTACAAAAAATAATAGAAAAAAAATAATCAAAGCAATAATGATTTGAAAAAACGATTTTCCAATTTTTCTGTTTCTGCTCACTTTCCCACCACTTTCCAGTTAATGAGTAACACCATGCTCATTACATTTCGCATTGTATTTCATCATCTCATTAGAATTATGTATTAAATTTGCTCTTGTCGTTCTAGCATTATATGCATCTTCTATCCAACATCTCAAATCATCCTTCGATGTAGGATATGTATAATATCTTGCATATCCAGATTCTGTTGTGCCATCAGATTCTCTATTGGCTGCAACTCTAGGAGGTAATGCACCTTTCATTCCCATATATGGTAAATTTATCGCAATTAAGCCATTTGGCAGAGACTGCCCCTGCTGTAGAGAAGCCTTCACTTCCCAATCAACATATCTTCGACTGTGCGTACAACTTCCAACCAATACAATTGTAACAGTTGAATCTTCTAATTTCTGTTCTCGTATTTTTCTCATTATGTACTGAGGATCATTGCTATCAAAATCAAAATCCCCATCCTTAACTCCAACGGTTTTGGGGATAAAAACATCCCCAAAATCTCTTACAAATTTATTAACAGCTTCTTGATCCCCGTGATAATAGGAAATGAAAACCTTCCTTTTTTGTACATTTGAATAATAATTATACATTCCTTCTCCCTCCCTAATGTTTATTCAATCCCCAGTGCCTTAAATACAGCATCTTCTGGAGAGTTATAGAATATAATCTGGAATGTTACAAACAAATCGTCCGAAACATCCACTATCTGTTTCTTTGCATTTGACGGTATTAATATCTTATTAGCTCCAGCATCACGTGCAACCTGAAGCACATTTGCCAGTTCTTCAATTGGATTAATAGTTCCACCAATGCTGATTCCACCCAGTACCGCTAGCTGTGTTAGAACTGGCTTCTTAAGCGCTGCAGATGTCATACCAATAAGTGTTGCAAGCGATAAGTCCTCTGCAGCACCTTGCCCCTGAAGATCTCTTATATCCATCATAAAGTCAGTATTATCCATGCTTATCATCGAGCTAATATGCTGTGCATTTGCTTTAAAGTAATTTACAGCATTTGAAATACTATCAGTTGTGGATTTAGATACAGTACCGAATTTGGTAAATTTACCATTACCTGCAATAGCCTCTTCTTCTATTCGATAAACACCAAACATACCACTAGCAGCACGAATAACAGTGTTAACAGTTCCCGGCTTCGGAGTTCCTTCTGGAATCAGCTTATCACTTCCCTGCTCAGGGACTCCAACATATCGTTCCTCAAAGGTTTCATTATCAATGTATGAGAAATTAACAGCATAGAATTCCATACCACCAATTCTCTTTAGCTGCTCTTTAACACGGCGCCGACCTTCAAGCGCATATCTAAGTATTTCTTCAACCTCTTCCTTATTTACTTCTCCATTTGGATATAGAATCTTAATAAGTCCAGATGAGGTACTGCAGCGTCTTAGGGTCCATTCCTGATTTTACCATATTGGAGCAGTAAGTGTGTCGGCATACATGAGGTGTGATGTTTGGCATCTGAACTCGGTAAATATCATTATATCTACCGACCATATGATTGAATCTGTGTTGCCAGTACATTGCCACAAGTGGCATTCCCGTATGAAAGAATAATGTACACCACTTCATAGTATTTGCATATTACCCAACCTTCAACTGCAATCCCTCAAACAAATCCCCAATAGTACAACTCAGATGCTCGTCCGACTCCGGAAGTGCATACTTGGCAATCTCATACTCCGGATTCAGCTCCAGCTTCTTTATCAGTGCTCCGGTATTTACTGCATCGTCCAGTCCGTCATGGAATCTGCCTTCCGGCTCTATCTCTGCACTTTCAAGTGCATCCTCCAAGCTGTAGCACCTGTCTAAATGAAATCGCTTCTTAAACACATACTGATAATCAATCCAGCGGTCTGCTTTCATAAAGTCATCTATCTTTGCGCTCTCTATATTCTTTGCTTTTATCTCACGCAGTATCTGCGTCCTGTCAGAGTCACTCCAGGCATAGACCTTGTACTCCCTGTCTCCAAGCCAGTCTGTCAGATGCTCAAGTGCCTCTGTCAGCTTCGGAGCCTGTTTGATATCGCGGTTTTTTATGCCTGTCATGCTCTCTATGAAATTGTCCAGCACGCCGTATTCAGGATTTACATACTCGCACATTGTGGCTATTCTGTTGAATCCTTCATCTAAGAGAACTGCGCCTATCTGTATTATTTCACTGGCGTATTTATATGTTTTTCTATAGAGCTTCTTTACCCTGCACATTTCCAAATCGATTACCAGATAATTCATATGTACCTCCTCAGTGTCCTGCTTATTATTTTACCACATAGTACTTGAGTCATACAGTCTTTTTAGAGATTTTCATCTTTTACTTTATCTTCCTCTATCATCACCGGCTTGTCCTTACCATCACTGATTACTTTGCAAATCACTCCGCCGTCTGTCACAAACACAATCTTTCCTTTTGCCTTACCACCGATTTTGTCATACAGTCTGCCTGCACTCATTGACTCACCCTTCACGGTGTATGGGCTGTTGGCTACGTAGCCCACCTTGCCAAGTCCTTTTATCTTTACCTGTATTGCTTCGTTGTCATACTCATTGTCCGGCTCCTTGACTAGCTTGACCTTCATGCCTTTTTCCATGAAGTCGCTTCCGTAATAATGGTTGCATCCTGCTATTGTAAAATACATTTCTTTCATTGTCGTGTCCTCCTGTCTTTTTTACCACTCTTCATAATCCTCATCCATTGCATCATCTACACCAGCCGCATAGTCATCATCACTGTCGTACCTGTCATAATCATAGTCACCATTCATATAGATATCATCATATCCTTCATCATATGAATCATAAGAACCCGAGCTGCTGTGATATGATGAACTACCTGTTGATCCGCCTGAATAGCTTCCGCTATTGTCATCGCCATATGCATTTGATGATGAACCTGCAGAGCCTGAGCTGCTATTATATGATTTATCCGAATAAGATGAGCTACTGCTTGATGAACTGTTTCCTGATGGGCTGCTTCCTGATGATGTATATCCGCCTGAATATGGCTTATGCAAGTAGCAGTAACTGCTGTTTTGGGTCTGTTCATTATTACATCCCGGCTTTATGCATTTGGGTGTACTCTCTTCCATAGCATTACCAATAAATGCAAATATGGCTATTACAGCAATTACTACGAACACATTCATGCCAAAAGATGAGTCGCTGTTATATGAACTGTGATTAGTATTTGAATTATTATCATTAGTGCAGTCCTTGTAAATCATATACTCTAAATAATCGTCCTGCCTGTCATTTTTTCCGTTGTGGTTCCAGTCGTACATTGCCATAGGTATTACCTCCTGATATTATACCGGTCCGTCGATTTTACATTCATCATAATACTTGCACAGCATACATAAGCTGTTGCATTGTTTTGAATGATGTAGTGTCCTCTTTATCCAATAAATAAATTTTTCCATTTTGTCCTATCCTCCTGTTTTTCGTAAATTAAATGCTTGTTTCTTTTTTTATGATGGCTATAGCTTAGCATTTTACGAGTCCCAAAGTATGCCCTCGCACATCGAATCTTTGTTCTCTATTGTGATAAAACTACAAAAAAAGGACGCAGGATAATCTCTCCCACGTCCTCAAAACTATCTGGCCTAGGTTATATGCACCAGTGACAGCAATATCACCTCTTGCAATTTTTCCGATATTCACTCTTTCTGCGAGAAGCTTTTCTTTTCCTGCTGCCTCATATATTGCTAAGTCCGTGCCACTTACACATATCGGATTTGGATTAGCAGTATTTACGATTGCATCTGCTTTTACCTTTGTTATATCGTTGCGAACAATCTTAAATGGCATTGTGGCACCTCCTTATCCATGCCTGTATTACTTTAACAGCTTCCTTATCTGCTTATCCGTTGCCTCCGGATACATCTCATGCATATAATCTACAATCTGCTTCCATGATTCCTGCGGACTATCCTTATAACAGGAAGTCACATAATCGTATCCATAGATATGCTCAATAGATGAATACACTGCCACATCCCATCCATATTCAATACCTCTTTTATTCACTCTCTTCTTAAAATCGCAGTTGCACAGATAGGTCTGCATCATAAGATTCGTTATAGCACCATCAAATCCCTTTTCTCCATCCTTACCAAATCCAGCTTGTTTTTTCAATTCATTTGAATAAATCTCTGAATCAGCATTATCTTCCATAAAATTGACCATTATCTTTTTATGCTTATTAGGCGCTTTTCCATCATCATATAATGCATCAAAATCATATCCATCCCGGCGATAATTAGCAAATACCGGAAGCCACTTTTTTGATATAAATCCTGCCTTCTTATCAAAGAACTTTCCATAGACGATATCATGCCGCCTTGCTATAATAGCCCGCCACATCCATGGATCAATCTCCGGATCATCACTCCACCAGTACTCTGGAACAGTTCTTTCTTCAAGTGAAAACCCATCTATGTCATTCTTAAATAATGGTAAAAAACCAAATTCATTTATATACTTGATTGCTTCATCTACAGAATGGATGCAATCCGGGTTGTCCCACTTCATGCCATGCATAATCCATTCACCTGATTCGTTTCCCATAATACACCTCTATATATGAACACTATTACAGTAATACTACTCCCAACAGCAAGCTTATAAGCATAATAATGTATCCCATTATTAATGTCATTATCCAGCATGTATTGACAAAACTCATATTTTATGTTCCTGCCCCTCGATTTCCTTTTGAATCCATGTCATAATTACATCTACAAGATAATCCTGCTGCACCTGACTTAGTTCCTTGCCCGGCTGCATTTTATGCCACTTTCGGATGCACTCTCTGCAGCATGTAGCTGTTGCATGCTGAGCGATAAATACCGGATGACCCTTCATTGGTGTCTGCTTGCCATCATTTGCTATATATGCCGGAGCTTCTCTCTTTGCAATAAAATCCTTTGCATGTTGTCTGATTGTGTCCAACCCTTTTTCATTTATGTAATCAATATCTTTCTGCTTCAGATGGAAACTGCTTCGGAACCTGGAATTATCCAGCCGCTCAAATAACTGCCTGTACCATTCATCCTTAGTCATTAAAGCTTCACCACTCGTTTCATGAAAATCACCTATTATTACTATCTATCAATAATAGGATTATACCACCATTTACCCCTATTCAACAAACACAATACCATAGATTTTCTCAGACTTAAGATATTTCCCAGACTACAGTACATGTATTCATTTTTGACCTCCCTGAACTAAAAAAACGCCCAGACTAGATTTTTCTTAAATCTAATCTGAGCATTTTATATCTCTCAGGTCTGATTTCTCAGACAAGAAAACCAATTTTACAGATTTTGACAACCCTTTTCCTATATTACATAATACTTGAAAATACCGGGTGGAAATCATTACCTCTCATTTGGGTGGAAATTTTTAATTTTTAGTGGATGAAATAATCATTTTTTTAATGATTTTCGTTTTTCTTTATCTTAACGCGATAATCCTGGCTTGTCTGTGGGTAAATTATCTCTTATCGTAATATACTTCTGACCAGTTCAATATAGTTCAATTTTACAGTTTCATAAAAAATATTGTCAGAAATCAGTTTCATAGTTGAATCAACATAATCGTCAGCATAAAAATCTTCTTGTATGAGTTCTTCTGCTACAGCCAGCAGATCAACATCCTCCCTTGCGGATGGAGTTATTTTAATATTCATTTCTGCTCTATGCTTTCTAACATCTGTAAAGAGCCTCTTGAAATCATCATCTATTGTAATATAATTTTTCAGTTTAAAGATATCATATAAGTGTCTGGAATTTCTCGTTGCCCTTCCTACCATATAATAATCACATACAGCAAAAATTTTATCTATAATTGTTCTGGATAGTGTCTGTGTCTTCATTTTAAATGGTTCTAATCCATAATCTCTCAAAATCTCAGATTCTTCTGTTTCAAGACAATCAAATATTATACTCGTAATTTCCTTTTCTTCTGTTGGATAAGAATATGACATTAACGCGGTCTCCAGCTTCACATATGGCCGCAGACCCTTTTTATCTTCTGAGCAAACCGAGTCATATACGAAATCATAGTGATTATAATCCTTATCGCTTTCGATAGACTTCCAATTATCAATTTCTAAGTCTAAGTCTTCGCTGATTGGTTGTAGTAACTGATATTTTATTTTCTTCCTTCTGGCTTCTCCCAAATGCTCTTCAAATGTGATATCAATGTCCTCTGAAAAACGGTCTATTACATGATAAGCCTTGGAAAGGGATGTTCCACCCTTAAACACCACATTGGGATTTCTCTGTACCAGTTCTTTTAATATCATTGTCACATAGTAATCTTTTTCAACGATACTTTCATCTATGCCCGTTCTTTCTGATACCGTTACAATAATATCTCTCAACAATTCTTTATCATCTTTATGCAAATACATCGTCCAGCCTCAATTCGTAATAATATCTAAATATTGCAATCGGAAACTCTCTTATATAACTATCCACATCATTTTTTGTGATGCCATGTATCTGCACAAATTGAGATACTTTGTCATGGGCCACATCATAGCTTTCATCCAGATACATATCCAGATTTTTTAATAAGTCAAGTAGCTGCAGCACATAAACATTTTCTTCATTTACCGGAACCACTGGTCTTCTTACAATGAATGTTCTCTTTCCAATTGGAATTTCTCGTATTTTTGCTGCCATGTTATTGCTAACAATCTCAACTTTATTTGGAACCTGTGTTGAAATTCCCAGCTGATTGGCAAATGTATTACCAGAATAGAAACCATCTACTTTTCCACCTCTGGAAACATACTTGTACCTGGCAACCATATCTGCATTTACGCCTACATTTGTTTTTAATCGTGATTTCTTAGGCAAATAATAAATGCCGTTCTCATATTTTTGTAGTTTTCCCTCATCGCACAGCTTTTTTAGCTGCTGGTTTACTGCAGATTTTGTAATTCCCTCAATCACTATATCAGAAAAGAATATAGGCTCTGCTTCCTTATAATTATTTTTCAAGAATTCATATAACATAAACCTCATTCCTTTTCCTAAATTTTTGTAACTATAATGGTTACTTTTGTTAATAATATTCTATCCCTGTTTTTAAAATCTGTCAATGTTATTTTGATTGCTATGGTTAGTATATCCAAAGCAGAATAAAATATAAAAAAGAACTGTCACCCTTAGGATTCCTCCCAAAGCCACCAGATCTTAAATTTTCATAAGACCTGATATCTGATTCCCTGCGCTGATGATCTGATTTGTGTTCGAAGTGATGCCTCGATAATAACTACCAACCTCATAAAATACAGGCAAAAATTGTGCTGTATTTTTCACTTATTTTACATTTGCCTACATTTCATTCATTGCGACTGCAAAAAGAGACCATAAAAAGTGACCTGAAATGATTTCATAATAACCTTCTTTCCTCGGCCTGTCGATCAATGGATTAAGAACTCCATATTTCTTAATACTGTCCTGTAGTTCAATCAT
>OCPQ01000888.1_pt1 | contig 15815 bp, 9 predicted proteins | sample 1538251 | NCBI WGS metagenome assembly OCPQ01 (sample SAMEA2580249, study PRJEB22360) | human gut metagenome | biome: human gut; feature: human-associated habitat; material: faeces | place: Denmark | collected 2008/2010 | reverse complement strand
CTGCCGGGGCTTCTGATCGTGGCACTTCTGAATCCGATGTTCAACCATTATGGTGTAACAATGCTTTATTATGTTGAGAGCAGCGGAAACTGGATCACACTGGAGGCTCTGGTATACGGCGTTGTGCTTGGTGCCGTCATGTTTGTCGTGATCCAGTGGTTCAGCTGTTACAATCAGGTCATGACAACGGACAAATTTGTTTACCTTTTCGGACGGATCATACCGGCACTTTCACTCGTGCTTTCGATGGCACTTCGGTTTGTGCCGCGTTTTTTGAATCAGCTTGGAGTTATCCGGAACGGACAGAAGGCAATGGGGCGAGATGTTTCAGAGGGAAGACTTCTGGACAGGATAAAATATGGCCTTCAGATGCTTTCGATCCTTGTGACCTGGTCGCTGGAAAATGCGATCGAGACTTCGGATTCCATGCGAAGCCGTGGCTATGGATTGCGGGGAAGAACGGCGTTTTCCGTCTATCGCTTTACAAAGAGAGACTGTTGCCTTGGAACCCTCATGGCAGGCCTTTTTACTGTGTTTACAGCAGGCTGTGCCAGTGGAGCTGCCTATGCGGTATATGATCCGAGGATCGTACTGGCCGGCTTTACCGTGCAGGGCAGTACAGCACCGGTAAGCGTTACGCCATGGCTTGCCGGAGCAACTTATCTCTGTTTCGGGATTTTCTGTTTCCTTCCGGTGATGCTGGAACTCTACGAGAGTCGGAAACTGAAACAGAGCAGGAAAAAAACAGGAACCGATATCGGAATGACTTACCGTCAGATTTATGAAGAACTGGAACAGGAAGGAAAAATCTTATGAATATAGTAGAGATACATGACTTTTGTTTTGCATACCCGGATTGTTCCAGTAAGGTGCTCGATCAGGTAAATATGGAGATTCAGGAGGGAACCCTGAATGTGATCTGTGGAAGGAGCGGCTGTGGCAAAAGCACTCTGCTCCGTCATTTCAAGAGCGTACTTATGCCTCATGGAGTTTCGAGCGGAACCGTTCTGTTCAAGGGAGAGAAACTTGCAGAAGTCGATCACAGGACGCAGAGTCAGGAGATCGGTTTTGTCATGCAGAATCCGGATAATCAGATCGTAACAGACAAAGTCTGGCATGAACTGGCTTTTGGGCTGGAGAGCCTTGGATATGACAACGAAACAATCCAGCTCCGGGTTGCGGAGATGGCGAGCTATTTTGGAATTCATCAGTGGTTCTACAAGGGTGTGGAGGAACTCTCCGGAGGACAGAAGCAGCTTCTGAACCTGGCGGCGATCATGGCAATGCATCCGTCGCTTCTGATTCTGGATGAGCCGACTTCTCAGCTTGACCCGATCGCGGCATCAGACTTTCTGGAAACGGTCAAAAAGATCAACCGCGACATCGGAACAACTGTGATCATTACAGAACACCGTCTGCAGGATATCATTCCTTATGCGGACAAAGTGTTTGTACTGGATAAGGGAACCGTTTTTCTGGAGGGAAGACCGTCAGAGATCGGTCAGAAACTGCGGGAGCAGAAGCACGGGATGTTTTTGTCCATGCCGGTTCCCATGCAGATCTACGGAGAGACCGACAGCAGTGCGGCCTGTCCCCTGACCGTCAGCGAGGGACGGCAGTGGCTGGCGGAATACTTTCATACAAAAGGAATTTCAAGGGAACTTCAGCAAAAAGCAAACGACCGGTTCCTGGCCGAGAAGACAGCACAGCAGAAAGAACAGCAGCCATCTTCCGGCAGAGAACCGGCAATAGAAATGAAGGATGTCTGGTTCCGGTATGAGAAGGACAGCCCGGACGTTGTGCGGGATCTGTCACTTCAGGTAGGAAAAGGCGAATTTTATGCACTGGTGGGCGGCAACGGAACCGGCAAGAGTACGACATTGTCACTCTTAAGGGTGCCCCAGCCTTACCGTGGCAGGATCCGTCTGGAGGGCCGTGATATCCGTACCTATAAGGACAGAGAATTATACTGTGGCTGTCTTGGTGTGATGCCACAGAATCCACAGAGTATTTTTCTCAAAAAAACAGTACTGGAAGACCTTTATTCCGTCATTGGTGGAAAGAAAGAGAAGCTTTCTCCGGAATATCAGGTTCACATGAAGAAGGAAAAAGCCATCGAGGGAATAGTAAGCCTGACACGGCTTGAAGGGCTTCTGGACCGACATCCCTATGACTTAAGCGGCGGAGAACAGCAGAGACTTGCTCTTGCCAAAGTACTTCTCCTGCGTCCGAGGATCCTCCTGATGGATGAACCCACCAAGGGCATGGACGCAGAATATAAGGAAGAAATCGGCAGAATTCTGAATAAACTGAAACAGCATGGACTGACGATCTTTATGATTTCCCATGATGTGGAATTTGTCGCAGAGTATGCAGACCGCGTGGGTCTGTTCTTTGAGGGAAATGTTGTGACAAGCCAGAATACAAGGGAATTTTTTGCAGGAAATAACTTCTATACAACAGCGGCAAACCGTATGGCAAGGCAGCTCTTTCCGGATGCTGTCACCGGAAAGGATGTGATCACATGCTTACGGAACAGCAATTAGATACATTTATGGAAGAATTCTGGGAGGACCGGCATCCGGAGCATGCAGCAGATACGAAGGAAGAGCAGCCAGAGGAACCAGAAGAATACAGACTTCCCACAGACGGACTGATCATCCGGCAGATGAGTCAGCAGGCGGACATGGTTTGCGCTGGGTGTGATGCTCCTGGTCGTACCGTTACTTCTGTATCTGTCAGTCAGGGTTTTCCACGGACGAAAATATCTGGTCTGCAGTCTGATCGTGATCGTTGCGGCGATGCTTCCCTTTTTTATGATGTTTGAGGGAAGAAAGCCGAAGGCGCGTGAGATCATGGTGATCGCAGTCCTGGCGGCGATCGGAGTGGCAGGAAGAGCGGCATTTTTTATGGTGCCGAGTTTCAAACCGGTTGCGGCGATCGTGATTTTGAGCGGTATTTCCTTTGGAGGGGAAGCAGGTTTTCTGGTCGGGTGTCTGATCATGATGCTTTCCAACATGTTCATGGGACAGGGACCGTGGACTCCGTGGCAGATGTTTGCATTTGGCATGATCGGTTTTCTTGCGGGAATCCTTTTTCAGAAAGGAATTCTCAAAGCACGGAAGCGGGATCTCTGTATTTATGGATTTTTGAGCGTGTTTCTGATTTATGGTGGAATCATGAATCCGGCAAGTGCGTTGATGTCATATGGACAGGTTACCTGGGCAAGTCTTCTGGCTTTTTATATTTCAGGAGCACCGGTCGATCTGGTACATGCCATCTCAACAGTGATTTTTCTGTGGTTCTTAAGCCGTCCGATGCTTGAGAAACTGGAACGCATCAAGAAAAAATACGGGCTGGTCGAGCCCTGAAAAGAGGCAGAAAGTGATCAATATCAGTCATCTGCTTCCGGATGAGGAAATGAAAGAACTGATCCGGGAAACAGGAATGGGAGTGGAGAGCATTGATTTTTCCATCTCCGACAATCTGGATCATCTGGAAGAGACGATACAGACATACAGGAAAAAATTAAATACATTTGGGAATCCGCCGCTGACACTTCACGGGCCTTTCCTGGATCTGAACCCGGCTGCGTTTGACAGCCTGATCCGTGAAGTAACGATGACCCGGTTTGCACAGTGCTATCAGGCGGGGAAGGAACTTGGAGCCAGAAAGATCATTTACCATTCCGGAATGATCCCCTGCGTTTATTTCAGGGAAGGATGGGCAGATCAGGTAAGCCGGTTTTTCTGTGAGTTTCTGGAACACAGAGAAGGACTGGAAATCGTGATGGAGAACGTTCTGGACGAGGACTGGGAACTTCTTCTGGATGTATACAGGAAAGTAGATCATCCGGATTTCCATCTGTGTCTGGATATCGGGCATGCGCACTGTTATTCAGAAATCCCGGTTCTCACCTGGGCAGAAGAACTTGCACCTTACGTCACGCATGTTCATGTCCATGATAACTGCGGTGACCGGGATGCACATCTGGGGCTTGGAAAGGGTACCATTCCCTGGCAGAAACTACAGAACCTGCTTCCACTTACCAAAGAGAGAAGCTGGACGATCGAATGTTCACGCAGAGAGGATGTTCTTCTCTGCTGGCACAGAATACGAGAGGGCAGAGTATGAACAGATTAAAACAAAGAGGACTTACATTTCTGGTACTGCTGACAACAGCAGGAATGATGACAGGATGCGGTGGCAGCAGTACACCGGATCTGGAGAAGGCACTTGCAAAAACCGCAGAATATGAACAGAAGACAGTGACGTCTCCCGCATCAGATTCCCTGGGCGGTGAGTGGACAGTGATCGCACTGGCGCGTTCCGGTGAAAAGGCAGAGGACAATTACTTCGAGAAATACCGTGCAAATCTGGAAAAGAAACTGAAAGAGCAGGACGGTATCTTAAGCGAAAACAAATATACAGAATATTCCCGTGCAGTACTGGCACTTTGTGCGATCGGGGAAGATCCGTCAGAGATCGGCGGCTATGATATCCAGAAGCCGCTGGAAGATTATGAGACCGTTGTCTCTCAGGGACTGAACGGAGCTGTTTTTGCCCTTCTTGCCCTGAATGCACAGGATCCGCAGGCGAATAAAGACGGTGAGGTTCAGAAGAAATATCTCGACTATATTCTGGAACAGGAAAAATCCGATGGCGGTTTTTCTCTGGATGACAATGCCACAGAGGGAGATGTGGATCTGACGGCCATGACGCTGCAGTGTCTGGAACCGTATCAGGAAGAAGAAAGCGTAAAAGACACCATAGACAGGGGCGTAGAGTTCCTGGCAGATGCACAGGATGCAGACGGAGGCTATACCGCCTATGGAGACAAGAGCTCCGAGTCTGTTTCCCAGACGATCATTGCCCTGAGTACCTATGGCATTGACTGCAATGAAGATGAGCGTTTCCAGAAAGACGGAAAGGGACTCTACGATACCCTTATGACCTATTACCAGAAAGACGGAAGCTTCTCCCACACAGAGGACGGAGACAGCGATCCGATGGCGACAGACCAGGCATTCTGTGCGATGGTGGCATATGAGCGCTGCCAGAACAAAGAAAACAGTTTCTACAACATGACAGATCACAGATAAACGGAGGAAAAGACATTGCCGGAAAAAATAACACAGCTCCAGAAGGAACTGGAGACGGTCATCAAAGGAAAAAAAACAGTTACAGACAAGATCATCATGGCAGTGCTGGCCAGAGGCCACATTCTTCTGGAAGACGTGCCGGGTGTCGGAAAGACAACGACAGCACTTGCCCTGAGCCGCCTGATGGGAATGGAATTTAACCGTATCCAGTTTACCCCGGATGTTGTTCCGTCTGATGTCACCGGATTTACCATGTATGAGAAACAGACCGGCCAGTTCATGTACCGTCCGGGTGCGGTAATGTGCAACCTCCTTCTTGCAGATGAGATCAACCGTACTTCCAGCAAGACACAGGCTGCACTTCTGGAAGTAATGGAAGAAGGAAGAGTGACCGTAGACGGAGAGACCCATGAAGTGCCACAGCCGTTTGTGGTTCTTGCGACAGAGAACCCGGTCGGTTCTTCCGGTACCCAGATGCTCCCGGAATCCCAGCTTGACCGTTTTATGGTCAGTCTCAGCATGGGATACCCGGATCACCAGAGCCTGGTAGAGCTTCTCCGCGACCGTCAGAAAGTCAATCCGCTGGAACTTGCGCGGACTGTCATCACCAGAGAGGAAGTCCTGAAACTTCAGAGCGAAGTGCAGGATGTGTATGTGGCAGACGAAGTCCTGGATTATATAGCAAAACTCGCGGAAGCGACCAGAGAACATGAAATGATCGTCCTCGGCTTAAGTCCCCGTGGAACGCTGGCATTGTGCCGTATGGCAAAAGCGGCAGCCTACATGAGCGCAAGAGACTATGTAATACCGAAGGACGTACAGACGGTATTCAAAGACGTGGCAGCTCACCGTATGGTCCTGGATTCAAGGGCAAGATATCAGGAAAAATCCGCCCGTGAGATCCTTGATGAGATTCTTGCAGAAGTACCGCAGCCGAAGGTAGAAGGATGATGAAAAGCAGGATCATGTGGTTTCTGTGGATCGTTCTGATGGCAGGAGCTACCGTATATACCGGTTCCTGGATCTTTGCCGTACTTCTTATGATCTCGGGCATTCTTCTTGTCTTTTCAGCAGTCACAGCTCTGTTCTGCGGAAAAAAGATGGAATGGAAACTGAAACTTCCAAGAGCGGCCCAGAGGACAGAATGTTTTAATGGAAACCTTAAGATGCAGAACAATTCCATATGGCCGGTATCCGGAAGCTGTACACTGCACTGGCAGAATCAGTTTACCGGAGAGAAGGGAGAGATCCCGCTTCCGTTTTCCCTCGGGACCAGAGAAACCGGAACTGTGGGATTTCAGGCGAAGAGTAACTGGTGCGGCTGTATTGAGTTTGGATTTTCACAGTGGAAATGCAGAGATTTCTTTGGTGTGGCGGCTGTGAAACGTGTGGCAGAAGTGAGCGGCTGTACCGTAGTGATGCCGGGGGAACACAGGCAGGATTTTTCTTTCCTTACCAGAGAGGGCTTTGATATGGAAAGTTTTCGCTATTCCGGCAGCCGTCCGGGAGATGATCCGGGCGAGACCTACGATATCCGCGAATATCAGCCGGGAGATTCCATCCGTCAGATCCACTGGAAGCTTACGGGTAAGCTGGATGACATTATGATCCGGGAAAAAAGCTACCCGGTCGATGATACCGTTCTGATCCTGGCCGAAAGCTGGCAGGAACACAAAGACCCGGGAAGGGCAGAGACTGTGGCAGAAGTTTTTGCCTCAGTTCTTCTGGACTTTATAGATAAGAAGATTCCCTGCCAGGCAGGAATCTACGACCATCAGACAGGCAGGTTCCGGATACAGAAAGTCCGGACACGGGAGGATTACGAAAACGTCCTGTATCTTTTTCTTCGCAGCAGCGGACAAAAACGAATGGCTGTACAGGGCTATCTTGAGAACTCCGGCACACAGAGCTTTGCAAACTATATTTACATAACCGGGGATCCGGATGACAGAGAAGCGGAGACCCTGAGACAAAAAGGACAGGTAACAGTCATAGGCTGCGGAACCGGCAGCCCGGACAACGGAGGAGAACACATAACATGGAAATATGGATCACAGAATCCGGACAGCACCCAAAAAGAGAATACAGAAAACAACTGTCAGGTATCCTTCTGCAGACTGCGCTGATCTGGCTTGTGGCAGGCTTTGGGGTGATCCTGTTTCAGGAGCTTTTTTCGGAGCAGGTGTACAGAGTGCCGGTTCTTTTAAGTGTTTTTGTGGTCACTCTGCTGGCACTTGTCACAGCCAGAATTCCCAAAACGGGACTGGCAGTCCGGTGCGGAAGCGCACTGGCCGCTGTGCTCCTGCTCCTGCTGTTCCGCAGAAATATCCTGGACGGAGCGGCACTCTACTGGAATGACGCGGCAGATATCCTTGGCAGCAGAGCGGGAATCTACCTGAACCGGTATGACACGACAGCAATTACCTCGGGAAACAGCTCCCGGATAATGTTTCTGATCGTCCCCGGAATAATGGCGGCGGTTCTGGGACTCATCATTCTGAAGTACAGATGGTGTATCCTTACCCTGCTCTGTGCGGCTCTGTACCCGGCGCTCCTTCTTCTTACAGAGGGCGTACCGGATCATAAGGTCTGTTTCCTTTTTTATCTGGGACTTCTTCTGAAACTGAACTTTATGCTGACACATTCCACGAAGTCAGATGGGAGGGCGCAAAGCTCCCGGGCTTTCTGGGAGGGCGGCATTCTGGCACTGGGCGTGATGCTTGTGGCAGGACTTCTGGCTGCACAGATACTTCCGGAAGCAGACTATTCTTCCATGGAGATCGTGGCAAAGGCAAAAGAAGAAGTTCACACCGGCATAGAGAATCTGCGCTATAAGAAAGGTGAGATCAATTCACTCCCGAACGGCAGGCTCAAAGAATGTGCAGCCTGGACGGCTTCGGACGATACCGCACTGCGCGTGACGATGGAAAATCCGGATTCTCTGTATCTGCGCGGATTTGTGGGAAGCACCTATAACGGCTCCGAATGGAAAAGCATTTCCACCGGGGATGCCTATAAACAGAAAAATCTTTTTTACTGGCTGCATCAGGATGGATTTTATGCAGAAACACAGCTGGCACAGGCCGGAAATCTGGTCGGAGATGATACGCTTTCAGGGAAGATATCTGCACTGACTGTTGAGAATCAGAAGGCAGACAGCAGATACCTCTATACACCTTATGAACTGGCAGAGATCCCGGAGGGATATGACGGGGAGACCCCGCTTACCGACAGCACTCTGGGAGCAAAAGGACTGTTTGGTCAGAGAGACTATACACTTCGGACCGACAGAAACCTGGTCGGAAATTTCACGACACTGGGCGCGAGAGTTTATCAGACCCTTGCATTAGGAGAGGGAACCGATTACCGTGATGCGGAAAGCTACTATAATACCTTTGTATATGGTCAGGACACAGACCTCCCGGCTTCTCTGGAAACTCTTTTCCGGGCAGAACTGGGAGACGGAGGAAACCGTGAGCAGGGACATACCGATTATTATACCGCGATTACAAGGATCCGCGCATACCTCGAAAAAAACATGACCTACAGTACGGCTTCAGATCCGGATACGAAGGATGGAGACTTTGTGGAACATTTTCTGACAGACACAAAGATCGGACACAGTGTTCATTATGCATCTGCGGCGGCACTGATGTTCCGCTACTATGGAATCCCGTCCCGCTATGTAGAAGGATATCTTGTCACACCGGAAGATGTCAGAGACAAAAAATCCGGGGATACCATAGAGATTCCGGGCAAAAACGGCCACGCATGGACAGAGATCTACATTGACGGACTTGGCTGGGTTCCGGTCGAAATGACACCGGAATATTACAACGTCATGAAAGAAGCAGACTTAAAGACAGGTCTGGAAGCTCAGGGCGCAAAGGCGGCAGCAATCCCTGAAACAGAGGAAGAACCGCCGATGGAAGAAAATATCCAGACGCACTGGAGTCTCAGACTGGCACTGTTCGGGATCGAGAAATTTCTGATCCTGCTTTTGTCAGTATTTGACATATTCTGCCTGATCTTTATTCTGACAGTCTGGATCTTAAGATTCCGGGCAGGACAGATCCGAAAGCGCAGATTCCAGAGCGGAGACGACCGAAGTGCAGTCCGTGCCATGGCAGGATATGCAGAACTTCTCTACCGCCATGGACCGAAACTTTATTCACAGAAGACAAGAGAGACGTATCAAAAGATATCCGTGATCGGACAGCGGGCGGCATTCAGTCCGCATCCGGTATCAGGAGAAGAACGCCGGGAAACCGCAGCCTGCATCAGAACCATGCAGAAAGAACTTAAGGCAGCGACAGGCTGGTATGAGAAATGGATCATGAAGTATATCGAAAGGCTGTATTAAAGGGTAAGCATGAAAAGAAACAGTAAAAAAAATAAAAAAAGATTTTCCAGGATCATCCCGGCACTCTGGGGACTTGCCTGCCTTTTGATCTTCGCAGGAGTTCTTTTTGCCGGACTTGGAAACTATCACAGAGAAATACAGGAAAATCCGATACAGGGGATCAGTGCCGGAAGCTCCTTCAAAGGCTATCTGGGAACCGGTTATGCCTATGCCGGGCAGCAGGAAAATTCACAGAACGGGGACGAAGCCCAGGGAGAACAGGCACAGCTTCTCGATGAAGAAGAACAGCAGGAAGATTCCGAGACGGAAGAAGCCGGGGAGACTGAGGAAGCAGACCTGACAGACGGAGAGAGCGAACAGAACCAGAATGAACAGAGCCAGCAGGAACCAGATGTAACGGAGACACCGGAAACCTCTTCGGGAGATGACGGCATACAGAGCGATGTAGAGGAAAATACGATTCAGTATGACGGTGACCAGGAGGATTCCGATGAATCCGACGAGGGCGAACCGGAGAGAGATGACAACCGGAACCAGGAAGGTGCGGAAGTACCTGTCACCCCGACTCCGCAGCCGCCGTCAGAGGATGAGGACGAAGACCGTTATCCGACGATCGCGACAGATCTGACAGACGGAGAGACTGTCAACGCCGCTTATCGTACCTTTTATGTACAGGCGAAAGACTGGTATGGAAACAGCCTTGGCTCTACTTCTCTTGAAGTTTATGGCAACGGACAGAGACTTTCGGTCAGCGGCGAGCCTTCTCAGGGCGTGCTCGCGTACCGTCTGGATCTGGAAGAAGATGCGAATACCATAGATATCAAGGCAACCGATACAGAAGGCTGGAGTACCACACTGCCGACGTTTACCATCTACAAAGGCGAGGAAGGCGGTGCAGAACCGGCAGGCTCCGTCAGCATCAGCATTGAGGCCGGAAGCGTAGGACTTGGAACAATCCTTCCCTCGACTTCTGTTGACTTTTATCAGGGAGAACAGCTTTCTTCCGTGGTACTGAGACTGTTACAGAACAGTGGACTGGACTGGAGAAATGACGGAGATGCGACAGGAGGCTTTTACCTCAAGGCGATCGGACGTGGCGGGATCACAGCAGGCGCGGCGATCCCGGATGATCTGATGGCGCATCTTGAAGCGGTCAACTGTCAGCTGTCAGGACACGATGCCAACTGGCTCGGTGAGTTTGACTTTACAATGGATTCCGGATGGCTGTATTTTGTCAACGGAGAATATATGAATGTCGGAATGTCGGCATATTTTCCGGCAGACGGAGATGAGATCCGGATCCGTTTCTCTCTGTACTCAGGTGCAGATGTAGGAGCCGGAACAAATGGCGAGACATGGGGGGACTGGTAAATGAACAAAAGATTTGTAATGGGAACACTTTCGGCAGTGCTTCTGGCAGGAACAGTGCCGGTCTGTGAGGCAGGTGCGGCGGAGGAAACTTCCGGCAGCCAGGTCGCGGAATTTTCTGAACTTTCCGATGATATAAATCAGGAAAATACAGAAGAAGTGGTACCGACTCAGGAACCTCTGGAAACACCGGAACCCGAACCGACAGAAGAGCCGCAGCCAACGGAAGCACCGCAGCCAACCGAAAGCCCGCTCCCGACCGAAGTACCACAGCCGACCGAAAGTCCGGAGCCGACTGAGGCTCCGTCCCCGACCGAGGCTCCGTCTCCGACAGAGACACCGCCACAGGAAGAATGTGCGCTGCATCTTACCGGAGTCAGAGCCATCCGGACAGCGGACAATCAGGTGGTTCTTCTGTATCAGGCAGACGGGGAAGGCAAGGTCTGTATTTCGGCAGTCCGTGAAGGCCAGCAGCCGGTATTTGATTTTGAAAGCACTGCCCGTCCGGTTGAGACCGGAGACAATCAGCAGTCCGTAAACGTTCCGGCAGATGCCGCCTGCGAGATTTATCTGCTTGTACAGGATCAGAACGGCAACAGAATGACAGAAGCGGTGAAACTTTCTTTGGCAGCAGCCAGAAAGGTACATGCGGCAGTTCATACAGAACCGGCAGATGCCACCGTTGCCGTCCGCAATGAACTGGGACAGGAGATCAAAGGCTCCCGTGGGATCTATGCGCTTTACAAAGGCGAGAAGTACACGATCACCGTTTCAAAAGACGGCTATGAGACAAAAACAGAAACCATAACAGCAGATACAAAGACAACACAGTACAGAATCTCCCTGACCGGTAATGATGCAGAGCTTAAGCATCTGTATGTTTCCAGCTCAGACACCTACGGCAAAGGAATCATGAAGCTGGATCCGGCATTAAAAAAAGACCATGACCGATACAGCGCCACCTACGATGGAGAACGGCAGAGCCTGAAGCTCTGGCTGGAATCCGCATCCGGTGCCACAGTAAAGGTCTATGCGCTCAGCGGGATCAAAGCCTCGACCGTGCAGAAAGATGAGACCATCAAAGGTACACAGGACAAAGAAAAACATCCATACTGGAAGATTTATTTTGCTTCCCAGGAAAAAGAAGCAAAGGTCCGCATTCATGTGACTGCACAGAACGGGACATCCAGAGATTATTATCTTACCCTGAGCCTGACGGACAAAACAGCTCCGGTACTCAAAAAAGTCAGCGCCAGCAGGATTTCCGAAGATAAGGCCTCTGTGGTATACAAGACCAGCGAAAGAGGAATGTGTTACTATCAGGCAGGGGAGGCCGGAGCCAGGATTCCGACACCTGATACCACCGGGGCAGGCGAGGAAGTTTCCGCCGGAACCAACACCATCACACTGACCGGACTTACCCAGGGTCAGAAAGACCTGGTGATCGTAGTCAAAGACACAGCAGGAAACGTCAGTGACCGTCTGGTGATCCGGATCCCGGATATTAAGAAAAAGGGGCAAACCCAACAGAATAACGGTAACGGTACAAATGTCGCACAGAGACCGGGATACGGCGGCAACAAATCCGAAGCGGTTCTTCCGGGAGGCCAGAACAATGGAGAGGGCTCGCTGGACAAACTCAAAACAGTTCAGGCAAAAGAAAAGTCTTCCGGATCCAAAACGCAGAAGGACGGAGAGGACACAGAGCAGAGCGGCAAAAAGAAACTGACTGTCCATGAGAAACCAGCTTCCAAAAACAACAGCACAAAAAACACCGGAAATTCAGACAAACAGAGCAAAACCGCAAAAACAGACAAAACAGCCAAAAAAGCAGCCGCAGCCACAGCTTCTGCGCCAAAGGGCGGCGGGAAAGGCGGCACGGGAGACAGTTCAGCGGCCGGCGGGAAACAGACCGGAAGCGCCATCGGCACCGTGGGAAAAATCTCCCACACCTGGAAGCACATGCGTCTTCTGACCAGAACACTTCTGGTGTTCGCACTGGCAGGAATTCTGTATCTCGGATTCTTTGCAGGAGCCAGACGACATTACAAAAAACAGAAACTGAGTGATCCGATGATATGACAGAAACAAAGATAAGGAGGGAATTTATTTTATGAAGCCGATCATGAAAAAATGGCTGACAGGTCTTCTGTGTGCATCACTTCTGGCAGGAAGCGCGCCGGTCTATGGAGCAGATTTCAGTGCAGAAGCTGACTTTTCTTCGGAAATCTCCGTAGAAGAAACACAGGAAGAAGACCAGACAGAGCCGGAAACACCGTCTGAACCGGAAGCTCCGGCAGAGATTGATCTGGAACAGCCGGATGATTTCAGTTCACAGGACGGTCAGGATCCTGCGGAAACCCCGGATCCGGATGCACCTTCCGATGACTTCAACTCCGATGATCTGATTTCCGATGACAGCGAAGCACCGGAAGTGCAGATCACAGATGAGACCGAAGATCAGAAAGAATATCTGACAGATTTAAACGTCTATACCGGAAACGGGGTAAAAGACGCTCTGAAACTCGACAGAAGAGAAGATATGGACGAAGAATTCGGCGGCAGAGTCTACACCGTAGAATATGGTTCCAACTATAACTCTTCCGCGCTCTGGATCAGTGCCAATCTTGCGAAAGACGCACCGGAAGGATCCACTGTGACACTCTCCGCATGGAATCTGTCAGGAAAACAGGAAACAAAAGAGATGTCCGCCACTGCATACACAGACGGACAGAGATATTCATTTTCGGATATTTTTGCTTCCGGCAATGGAAAAAGAGCCATCTACACCATCAAGGCAGGAACCGAAAGCGACAGCGTAACTTATAAACTCGTAGTGCTTCGAAGACTGGACCTTTCTTCGATCAGATGCTACCTGCCGACCGATACCGACATGGCAAAAAACCTGATCACAGATTTTGACACCTCCGGAGTGACAAGAGACTACGAAGTGTCTGTGACCGGAACGGACAAGGTGAAGATCAGGGCAGTACCTTTCGGGGAAAACTGGTATGGTCTCACCATAAACGGACAGAGCATTTCATCAGGAGATCCGATCGAGATTCCTCTGACCGGGGATTCGACGGAGATCGCCTTTGAGATGAAAGAGGATGGAACCTATGCGGATTCGGACTGTCAGGAAAAAACCTATACCTCTACAGGAAGCTACAAAGTCACCGTTCAGAAACAGCTCAGCGATTCTGTGACATTTCAGGTGACACCGCAGGATGCAGTCATCAGCGTTTACGACAAAAACGGAGAACGCATGGAACCGTCACAGGATTCTGCCAGCACATTTGCTTCCCTGATCAAAGGCCAGGAGTATACCTGGAATGTTTCCCACTATGGCTATATTTCACAGAGAAATACCTTTAAGGCAGGAGAACAGGCTGAGATCACTGTAGAACTTAAGAAACAGGATGCCACCCAGCCGGAGATTACCGACAATGACTGGACTAATTTCCGGAACAGCGAGAGCAATAACGGAATTACAGGCACATCCACACCGACCGATGCATTTTCGACCGTTCAGAAATGGGCGATGCGCATTGGTGTCGGCCAGGAGGCATCTGTCACACCACCGCTGATCCTGGGAGGCTATCTGTATGTGGCATCCGGACAGTTTATCTACAAACTCAACAAAAATACAGGAGATATCGTAGCAACCAGTGAACCGCTCAACGGAAATATGATCTATGCGCTGAATCCGCTTACCTATGCAGAGGGAATGCTGTTCGCCCAGATCGGCGGCGGCCAGATTCAGGCAGTCAGTGCTTCAACTCTCAGATCCGTCTGGATCAGTGAATCGCTGGGTGGTCAGACCCTCTCTCCGATCACATACAAAGATGGATATATCTACACAGGAACCTGGAATTCCGAGACCACGGCAGGCTCTTATTTCTGCCTTTCCGTGACCGACGAGGATCCGTCAAAAGGCGATGAGACCAAGTACTGTACCTGGAAATACAACCACAAAGGCGGTTTTTACTGGGCAGGCTCCTATGCGTCCGGCGATTATCTCGTATTCGGCTCCGATGATGGTTCCGGAGAAAAAAACTATACCAGCACGGCGATCCTCTATTCTGTCAACACCCATACAGGTCTCCTTCTGGACAAACTGACAGGACTTAACGGAGACATCCGTTCCACCGTAGTTTATAACAACGGATACGTCTATTTTACAACAAAAGGCGGCTGCCTTTACCGTGTGGCGATGAATACGGACGGAACCTTTGGCAGAGCAGACAGTTACAACCTCGGTGGCATGGCAACAGCAGCCCCGGTAGTATACAAAGGAAGAATCTATGTCGGCGTCTGCGGACAGGAAAGCCACCGGTTTGACGCCGATGCGGGACATCATTTCGATGTTCTGAATGAATCCGCTGCAGGACTTTCCCTGGCATATGAAGTTTCGATTCCGGGATATCCGCAGGCAGCACCGCTTCTTTCTACTGCATACGAGAATCAGGATTTCAACGGGGACGGACAGGCAGACGGACGTGTTTACCTGTATTTTACCTACAATGCCAGACCGGGCGGACTCTATATGCTGGCAGACGAGCCGGGACAGACCTCCGGAAAAGCAGAAGAACTGTTCCGTCCGGGAAGTGATCAGCAGCAGTACTGCATCAGCACGATCTGCGCTGACAGAGACGGAACATTGTACTACAAAAATGACTCCAACTACCTGATGGCAGTCGAGACAAACGGTGCATATCTGGACAGTGTGACTGCACAGGCAGACCATGGAAAAGTAACCTGGGACAAAGCTTTCCAGCGTTCTGTGACAGAGTACACCATAAGAACCGCAGAAAATGCCTCAAAAGTAACCCTGAATTTCAAAACCCCGGAAGGATGCACCCTGACGGTCAATGGAAAAGCTGCCGGAAATACATATACCGCAGATGTAAGCTCCGGAAGCGCGGAAGTTACGGTCGTGGCAGCTCTGGCAGGAAAGAGCAGAACCTATACTCTCCATCTGA
>OCPQ01000887.1_pt1 | contig 15820 bp, 8 predicted proteins | sample 1538251 | NCBI WGS metagenome assembly OCPQ01 (sample SAMEA2580249, study PRJEB22360) | human gut metagenome | biome: human gut; feature: human-associated habitat; material: faeces | place: Denmark | collected 2008/2010 | reverse complement strand
ATGATACAGTTCATGAAATGGCAAGAGATGAAGCAAGACACGGAAAAGCATTCGCAGGTCTTCTTAAGAGATACTTCGGAGAATAATTCTATCGGAAAATCGCATAAAATAAACCTTTTAAAGGGAGAACCATTGAGGTTCTCCCTTTTTATCCGTTCGTATTTTCATCATTGGAAGCTTAACTGGATTTCGCCTGAAGTCTGGCAACCTGATCTGTCAAAGCATTCATCTTAACCTCATTAATCATAATCCGGTTCATCCAGGTAGCCGACACATCCATCTTGTTGATAAGATTCAGATGATTCTCTGCAAGGATAGAAATATTCCTATCCGTTATGTTCTCCAAATGCAGTTTGATATCTGCAAAGTTATTTCTGGTCTCTTCTTCAAAACGCTTCTGACTTTCTTCCATTCGGTTCATCTGGCTTTCGAATCCATCCATTCGACTTTCGAATTTATCCATTCGCGTTCCAAGTCCTCTGACCTCTGTCAAAACGGCTTCCAGTATTTGTCTGTCCGTCACCAATTCCACCTCCTCTGTAGCCCGTATCGTTCTTTTGTATGTGATTGATTATATCATATCTATAAAAATATGTCTATAAAAAATCCATAAACATACGATGCAAAATAATCTGACAGTTACTGTTCACTCCGTTCTCAGTAACGTAGTGGTGTGTGAACAGTAACATCTGACATTCTATTTGTTATTATTATTCATCTTCGCCTCAATCGCCGCACCAACCCTGTTATAAACAGTCACAGCATCCTGAATATGCGGAATCGTATTTCCATCTGCTCCGGAAGCACCTGTGGAAACAAAGATATATTCCCTGCCCTCAATCTCCGCAAAACTCACCAGACAGTGCCCTGCCTCACTGGTATAGCCGGTCTTGCCACCGAGGATTTTTCCACCTGTGACTGTCGGATCAGACAGATTTTTAAACATTGTACTGTAGTAAGTAATTCCATCCGGGTGGATATTTGTAACTCCGGTAGAATGTCTGGAGGTCTCCACAATCTCACGAAACGTATCATTCTTAATGCAATACTTCATCAAAACAGCAATATCCTTAACCGTACTGTAATGATCCGGATTATGCAGTCCTGTAGAATCACAGAAATGAGTATTCTCCATTCCAAGCTTCCTTGCTTTCTTATTCATCAGCTCCGCAAAATCCGCCTCTGAACCACTGATCGTATCTGCCAGCGCAATACAGCACTCTGCCCCCGAAGGCAGCATCGCACCATAGAGAAGATCAATCACCCGAACCTCTTCCCCCGGCTGAAAACCTGCCTGTGTAGCATCCTGCTCATATAATCCGGTGAACATCTCATTCGTCAGAGTAATTTTCTCATCCAGATCATCAAAATTCTCAATCCCCAATATCACAGTCATAATCTTCGTCATAGAAGCCGGATAAATCTGAGCCTCCCCGTTAATCTCACCCAGAATCTTACCTCCCCTGGCCTGCATCAGGATCGCATTCGGACTGTTGATCCCACTGATATCCACTTCCTTCAGAACCGGCTGCTCAAACTGCTCAAACCACTCCTTCACGCCCTTATTCCATCCGATCATGATAACCAGCGCACAGATAATGATCACCTCAACAAACACACAAGCCACAATCCTGCCCCGGTATCTCCATGCATAACTTCTTCTACCGCTCTTTTTCTGTCTCCTGCCAGCCACAATAACGCCTCCTGTCTGCCTCTATAACATTGCTCAGAAAAAATATATCTGACAAATCTCTAATTCATCCCCCTACTATAACACACCCTTACCAAATCCTGTAATCTTCCATTCCTGCACACCCATATATTGCATCTTTCTCCCTATATCCAATACCTTTCCGTTTTCCCCCGCCCGCGAAACCATTGTACAGCACAGGAAAATATTTGTTTTCTGATACATCTACAGGAGGTGTAGCAATACTTAGCTTCCGGCATGGTTTTAGCAAATTTCCGGAAGCTTAGTATTCCTGCCTCCGCAGCCGTATCAGAAAACAAATATTTTCCTGTGCGTCCCCATACCCGCCACCCCCAAAAAGAAACGCAAAAAGACCCCCGGAGCATCTCCGAGAGTCTTAAATTGCTAAAATCTATTATGCTAATTTCATCGGGTTGATCTTCACACCAGGTCCCATTGTCGGAGCAATAACAACGCTCTTTAAATACTGACCTTTCAGTGTGCTTGGTCTAGCCTTAACGATAGCATCGATCAGCGTCTGGAAGTTGTCGCTTAACTGTTCCTCTGTAAAGGATGCTTTACCAACCGGAACATGAATGATGTTGGTTTTATCAAGACGGTACTCAATCTTACCTGCTTTGATATCGTGAACTGCTTTAGTAACGTCCATTGTTACTGTACCAGCTTTCGGGTTTGGCATTAAACCTTTCGGTCCAAGTACACGACCAAGACGACCTACAACACCCATCATATCTGGAGTTGCAACAACAACGTCAAAGTCTAACCATCCTTCGTTCTGGATCTTCGGAATAAGATCCTCAGCTCCTACGAATTCAGCACCTGCTGCTTTTGCTTCTTCAGCTTTAGCATCTTTAGCGAATACTAAAACACGAACTTTTTTACCAGTACCATGTGGCAGAACTACTGCACCACGGATCTGCTGGTCTGCATGACGTCCATCGCAGCCTGTACGGATATGAACTTCGATAGTTTCGTCAAATTTAGCAACTGCAGCTTTTTTAACTAAGCTGATAGCTTCTGCGGTATCATATAATGTAGCGCGGTCTACTGCTTTAGCAGCTTCCACGTATTTCTTTCCTCGTTTCATTTCTATAACCTCCTGTGGTATTTGCGGGGAACGCCCTCCCACTTACTATTTAATATTAAAATTAATCAACTACTTCGATTCCCATACTTCTTGCAGTACCAGCAATCATGCTCATAGCTGCTTCGAGGGATGCTGCATTTAAGTCTTTCATCTTAAGTTCAGCGATTTCCTGAACCTGAGCTTTAGTAACCTTAGCAACTTTTGTCTTGTTCGGTACGCCGGAACCGGATTTGATCTTAGCAGCTTTCTTAAGAAGAACTGCAGCCGGCGGAGTTTTGGTTATGAAGCTGAAACTTCTGTCTGCATAAACAGTGATAACTACAGGAATGATTAAGTCTCCCTGATCTGCTGTTCTTGCATTGAACTCTTTTGTGAACTGAACGATATTTACACCGTGCTGTCCAAGAGCTGGACCTACAGGTGGTGCTGGAGTTGCTTTACCAGCCGGAATCTGTAATTTGATATATCCTGTTACTTTCTTTGCCATTTTTCGGCACCTCCTATGTGGTATTGGCGGGGGTTTATGGTCCCTCCCACGATATTGTTACCTTTGCTTGTTACATCTGTTTGATTTCTGCGAAACTAATTTCTACCGGCGTTTCGCGGCCGAAAAGTTCAACATTGATCGTTGCTGTCTGTTTCTGCACATTAAGGGCAGTGATAACACCAACGGTATCTTTCCAGGCACCGCCTGTGACAACAACTGTATCACCCTCTGCGAAATCGACCTGAATTTCCTCTTTCTTGATACCAAGAGGAAGCATCTCTTCCTCGGTCAACGGTACCGGCTTGGACCCTGGTCCAACGAAGCCTGTCACACCTCTGGTGTTACGGACAACATACCATGTATCGTCATTCATAACCATGTTGAGAAGTACATAGCCAGGAAACATTTTCTTCTGAACCTGTTTCAGAGCCCCGTTTTTCAGCTCAGCCACTTCCTGCAGCGGAACACGAACTTCAAGGATCTGGTCTTCCAGGTGTCTGTTTTCGATGGTTTTTTCAATATCGACTTTTACTTTGTTCTCATACCCGGAATAAGTATGAACAACATACCATTTCGCTTCTGACATACAATCACCTTATCCTTATTTCATTAAAAGATTAATGCCTTCGAGAATAAATGAATCCATGACGCTGATCAGTACGCAAAGCACGATCGACACGCAAACTACCACGATAGTCTGCTTAATCAGTTCATTGCGGTCTGTCCAGACAATCTTCCTGAATTCTGACTGAAGTCCCTGAAACCAACTCTTCTTCTGGCTCTTGCCAGCAGATTTTTCATTTCCTTGCATAGCCTGACCTCACAATTCTCTGTGAGTAACTGTTTCGTCCAGTTACCTTGGATTACTTTGTTTCCTTATGCAGAGTGTGTTTGCGGCAGAACTTACAATATTTCTGAGTTTCCATTCTCTCAGGATGGTTCTTTTTCTCCTTAGTCATATTGTAGTTACGCTGCTTGCACTCGGTACATGCTAATGTAATCTTAACGCGCACAACTTCCACCTCCAGTGTTTTCATTTGCATGGTCATTTTCCTCATGCCTGACGATGTATCCGTCATCTTTTCGGGCATAAAAAAAAGACCTAACTTCCATGTCGCTTGTCAAGTTTATCACACATAGCATGCCTAAGTCAAGTCTTTTCTTATTATTTATGCCTATATTTCATCACATATTTTTTACAAGAACTTCCCTAATCTGCCTTTACCCGGTCGGCTCTGTCTGAAATATGATAGGAACCCTTGAAGGTACGTTTCACCTGATACAGACATCCGTCTGCCTCCTCATACAGGTCCTGGAAAGTGATATCTCTTCCATCTGAGAAAACAATCCCCATAGATGCGGAGATCATTACCTCCAGGTTTTCTTTCACATAATCAATATGCAGCTTCGCAGAAAGTACACGCAGACTCTCCTCCGCCGTTTCCCTGGTCATATCCGGCAGAAATACCACAAACTCATCACCGCCCAGACGACAGACGATGTCCTGAGCCCTGCAATGCTTCTTCATGATCAGGACAACCTCGCAGAGAGCCCTGTCTCCCCACATATGTCCCATGACATCATTGAGCGTTTTGAAATTATCCAGATCCACAATAGCAAAAGTATTTACACATCCCGGATGAAGTTCCTGCACAAGCATCCGGTTTATGGCAGATGTGCCCGCTGCCCTGTTCATGGCACCTGTCAGAAGATCCGTCCTTGCCTCCTTCTGAAGCTTGAGCATATCATTCTCCATATCCGTAACATCCTCGATACTGCCGACCATACGGGACACTTTTCCCGATTCATCGTACAGATTCGTAGTCTTGACCTGCAGATACCGCATACGTCCTCCTGCCCACACCTTCACCTTCTGTGAATGCAAAGCTTCAGCAGAATCTACCCTGGCAAATATATCCCTGATCACAGAACAGGTTTCCGGATTGATCTCCCTGATTTTCCGAAGCATGACCGGTACGCTGAGTTCTGACTGATTCAGCCCCAGATTCTGATATTTGTCATTCAGAAACTGTATCTGCTCTGTTTCCACATCATAAGTAAAAACGCACAGGTCACTCTCCCTTGCTGTGATGCGGTAAGTTTCCTCATTCAGCATAAGCTGACGGTTCAGATTGCGGATAGCGATTCTGTCCTCACGCCGGAAATACAGATAAACTCCAGTAACTGCTATAAGACTCAGGATGATCACCAGAGTAATCACAAATACCCATATCCGATATCTGAGTCCTGCCTGATGAATATACCTGTTATCAGCCATTGTTACCGCAAACAGCTTCGTACCGTCCACAGGTGCCGCAGTCACCATATAATCTCCATCTTCATCTGAAATCGCAAAGTAATATCGGAATCCACTGTCCATCTGGGACTTAATATCGGAAATCGGCAGACTCAGTTCACGCCCCTCCAGCCAGGTCAGGAAATCATTATCAAAAGTGTCATTGCCACCATCAGGCACAATATATTTCCCACTTCTGTCTGTCACAAAAAGACCGGCATATCCTTTTCTCCGGTCTGCCTGTCCATATACGTCCAGACTGCTGCACGGAAGCGTCCCACAGAGCACTCCCTTAATCTGCTGTGCCTCATTTTTGACAGGTACTGACAATATCACTCCATCCGCGTAGGAATATCCATTTTCTGCCAGCCCCCTGTTACCTAACATAGCCATCAGGAAGTATTCTTTCAGGGAATAAGCCTGTCCGTCCTGCACGCAACGGCCATCCTCACTGATAATCTTCAGCGAATCAAACTTCTCTGTGTGACGATGAAATTTCTCCCTCAGCATCTCCTCTGTCTGTACTTCATCTAAAGGCATATCACTGATATAATCTGCCGCACACTCCAGAAAATCATAGTACATATCAATCCGGCTTCCGACAAGTGCTGCATTCTGCTCTGTCCATTCCAGCAGAGAATCTCTGGCTCTGGAATTCTCTGTTTCCATCACAAAACTGTTAAAATAAAATAATGCAGCTGTAATGATGATCACTGCAATCAGTCCTGCCATAAACAGAATCCGCTTTCGCTTCTTTTTATCATCTGTGCCGTTCTTATCATCAAATCTTTTCATACGCAGCTCTCCCCCGCTCTCGCTCTGCTTATGGTAAAGTCATATACTACCAGTCCTTTCTACAGACTGGCAGTTATGTCTTGTATTTCATTATATGGACCTGTGGAGAGATTGTCAAACAGAACGTCACTATGCACATATGAAAAGCGGAGCCCGCAAACGGACTCCGCTCTGGTGTTACTTATTTATCATTTTTTCTTTTCTTCTTGTAGAAGATTCCGCCTGCAATGGCAAGGGCTGCGATTACAAGAACTGCTGCATAAGCACCGATCGGGGTGTTATCACCGGTCTTGACTCCGATTACCCGCTTGCTGTCACTTTCGTGTACCTGAGCTGTTGTTCCACCGGAAGTTGTTGTGGTTGTATTGCCTGATGGTGTTGACGGTGTAGGAGTCGGAGTTACCTGCTCTTCCTCATCTACCGTATTAACGATTGTAATCGCGCCTTCCAGATTATCTTTATCCAGACTTACGGTTCCCTCTCCGCTTACTTCATAAGCAAATACATCTTTGTCAATCGGGGTTCCTGTCTCATCTGTTTCCATTACATAATAGGTAACCGGTTCTGAACCATCTTCGCCTCCAAGAGGAACATCCACAGTAATTGTGTCGTTCTGAAGAAGTTCATAAACCATACCGTTGAGCAGGACATAAGTTCCATTTGCGTCCTTGGTAAAGATACCTGCATAGAACGTATCGTCCACATCTGCAGATTCACCATCTTTTATTACATTTTTTGTGATATTAATAGTTCCATTATAAGCAAATCCATCCGGGAAGTCATAATATACGTTGTTAAGTGTCACACTGTTATCGCTTTTACTCTTCACGTTTACAGTTGCATCACCATCTTCAACTGTACAGATAAAGCTTCCGATATCTCCCGTCTGGAAATCATCATAAGCGATCGGGGTACCATTTGCATCTGTCTCAAATATATAATAGGTTCCTTTCGGAAGTCCTGTAAAGGATACACTTCCTGAAGAGCCATTATGGATCTGAACTGTCTGCAGATAAGCGCCGCCATAAGGATGCTCGCCTGCCGGATCTGTAAAGATTCCGATGTAAGTGGTGTAATCCTTTGCAAAAGCTTCTACAACATTTGCATCCTCGTCTACAAGACTGATCTTCTTGGTTACTGTGACACTGCCTTCTTTTCCGTCACTCTTCTTATCTGTCATAGTTACCGTAACTTTGCCATCTGCCGGAACTGTAAATTCCTGCTCTGCCGCTATCTCGTAACCGTTCGGTGCCTGCTGTTCGGAGAGATAATAAGTCTTTCCTGCTGCCAGTACGCCTTCAATTACATGTGGCTCGGAAGTTGATGTCCAGGTTTCAATGATCTGTCGTGTCTGCGGATCACGGATTGCCATGGATGCACCCGCAAGTGCGTTTCCATTTTCATCCACTTTCTCAATCGTAATGCTAGTTGCTTTGTTTGTTGCCTTTGTCTTAATTGTTACCGGGTTACCTTTCGCATCAAAGGAAGAAGCATCTACTTTGAAACTAATCTTATCATTAGAAAGGACATATCCGTCCGGTGCTGTTGTTTCCTGGAAGTAATAGCTTCCCCACATCAGTCCGATGATCGTGATCTTGCCATCTTTTCCTGTGACAAGTGTTGTCTCTGTATTCTCTGAAGCTGTCAGGGAATAAGTGTAATTTCCATCCTCATTTCTGCGGACTGCAACCTGTTTTCCATTGGAGTCGTACAGTGCAAACTGTGCTCCTGCAAGAGTCTTAGTCTCTGCTGTATTGTATTTGGTAAGTTCCACTGTACCATATCCCTTACCATTTACAACGGTCTGTGAAAAATCTGCCACTGCATTGGCAACCTTGCCTGCTCCGGCATTGACTCCGATAATGAAGCTGTATTTCACAGGATTTCCATTTGCATCCTTAGGAATCAGATATCCGTCCGGTGCTTTGGATTCTACGAAATAATAACTGTTTGCCGGGAGACCGCTTACGCTGATCTTACCATTGCTGTCGGAAGGGTATTTGCCATACAGAATATAGCCGCTGCCATTTGCTTTCGCTGCATACAGTTCAAACTCTGCGCCTGGAAGCGGTGTCTTGCCGTCCTCGGCTGTCTTTGTGATAGAAGCTGTTCCTGCAAAAGCATTGGCAAATTTAATTGCTGTTGCATCTTTTATTGTGGTTCCGGATACTGTCTGAATCTTGCTTGAGGTTGACAATGTTCCGTCACCTTTGTCTTTGATCGTTACGATTACTTTGTACAATGTGGAATCATAAGTGATTCCGTCTGCTTTCTCCGCAGCTGCGACTGTCTCGCGTACGTAATAAGTCTTCTCCGCAGATCCTGTTGCTGCTGTAAGTGACTGGTCATAAGTCAGCGGCTGGAATGCGAAGTTTCCGTCTGCTGTGTTCTTCAATGTCTGAAGAACCGTCTTCTGATCCTGGTCGAGAAGTTCGAAGGTGAACTGGTCTTTCACAAGCGGACTGCCGGAAAGAGTTTTCGTTCCCTTCAGGGTAATGCTGCCGGAGGCTTTGTAAGTATTATGGAATACGAGCGTATCCGGTGAATATTCACGTTCTCCGGTTCCATCTATAGTTCTCACTGTAGTTTTCAGCTTGTCAGAACCGGTTTCTGCGTCTTCAACTGTTACTTTTACGATATAAGACTCACCGCTGTAAGTATAGCCAGCCGGATCCTGTGCTTTTCTTACCTCGCTGATACGGAAGTAATAAGTACCAATATCATAAATATCCTTCTCACCCGAAGCATGTTTAAATTCCAGTTCTGGGAAGGTGATCGTTCCATCTTCTTTATTGGATGCGATAACATCTTTTCCGTCTTTGGTAACTGCTTTATAAGTTCCGTTCAGGGAATCAGATACTTCCAGTCTGAATTCAAACTGTCCTTTCTGTGCTTTACGTCCCGTCAGAGATTTTACTGCGCCAAGCTGCAGTGTGTTACCTCCTGTGTAAGTGTTCGTAAATACAGCTTCATTTACATCTCCAATCACACTGGTCTCTTTTCCGGTGTCTGCATCTTTTGTTGTATCAATTGTATGATATGTAACTGTTTTATTCAGAGTACCGTTATGATTATCAGTGACTTCTACATAGATATAAACAGGTTTCTGTGCATACATATATCCATCAAGCTGGCCATCAATCTCTGTCAGTTTGTATACATATTTACCGGTTTCATCTACAACTGTGTCATTTCCATCCTTATCTTTAACAGTTCCCTTCGTATAGGTGATCCCATTAAATGTAACGCTTCCATCTTTCTGGTTTGCTACCTCTTTCTGAATCTCCTTCAGGGTAAGATCTTCCAACGCCTGAGCTGTATCTGGGAACTCTTTATTCGCTTCAAGTTTTATTCCTTCGAGATTGAACTTAAAGCTTCCACTCTCCAGTTCCTGTTTTCTGGTTGCAGGGAGAACTCTCTTTGTTGCTGTTGGTGTGAATGTTGCTTTAGCTTCATAAGTATTTATGAAATCAAAACTGTAGTTATTTAAATTCGTGCTGCTATCCTGACTGACTTCTGTTCCTGATTTCTTTATAGATGTGACAGTTGTCGTAATCTGACCATTTCCGGCATCTGCGAGCTGTACCGTCACTTCATACTCCGTTTTATCATAAGTATAGCCGTCTTTTTTGTCATTTCGTTCTTTGATCAGATAAGTACGGAGAAGATCATTGCCGGTTTTATCTTTCACATCATTCAGAGTATATTTTACCGGTTTAAATGTATAAGTACCGTCTGCTTTATTAAACGCGGTATCTAATAATGTTCCGTTAATCGGATCAGATGTCATATCATACAGTTCAAATGCAAACATATTCTGATCCAGAATATGTCCATTTAAAGTTTTCGTTCCGCCAAATGTGATCTCGCCTGCTGTATTATAGCTGTTTGTAAATGTCAGCAGACTTGCATCACCGGTTGTCGGATATTCTGCGTCATTGATTCTTGCAGATACATTCAGAACTCCATTGTGAGCATTCTCCACTGTGACTGTCAATGTTCTTACGCCTGTATCATAGGTAATTCCATCCTTGGTCGGACTGTCACCAGTTACACCATTCGGAAGTACTTCTTTAATTGTGTATTCAAATACTGCTCTGTCTTTGCCATTCAGATCGGCCAGTTTATAATACATAGCCGGGAACTGGAAAGATCCATCTTCTGCATTTGATGTCGTCAGTGAATCTTTTTCTACATCTGAGCTGTTTTCTTTCACACGAATCGGTGCGCCATTTGTTTTTGGCTCTAAAATGAAACTGTAGTCTTTCTCTTTTAATGTTGCATTTTCCAGTTTCTTGGTTCCTTTAACCAGGAGACTTCCATTCGCATCATAAATATTAGTAAATGTCGCATTATCTCCGCTTAAAGAATAAACACCATTTTCTTCGGTTACTGTTTCTGCAGTTCCATTATTTTTGCTTACTTCAACAGAAGTGACAGAAATAGTTCCGGTTGATTTATCGTAGCTGGCTTTTACAGTTGCTGTGTATACATCTGCACTGTAGTAAATTCCATCCCTGGTCTGTCCCGCATTTTCCTCTTGAAAAGTATAAGTGCGCTCAAGAGTTGTTTCTGTTCCGAAATCTTTATTCGTAATTGTGATCAGTGGGAATTCTATATTTCCATCTGCATCATTTCTTACTACCTCATCACTTGTAATTCCGTCTCCAGTCATTTTGAATGAGAACTGGTCTTTCTGAAGATTCTTTCCTGTCAGAGTTTTCTTTGCTGTAAATTTCAATGCAGTTTCTGAACTGTAGGTGTTTCGGAAATGAATACTCTTATCTGAATATTCAGCAGCACCTGTCATATCTTCATTTGAAGATACTTTTGTTTCTGTTACCGTTAATGTCTGATCCTGATTATCCTTTACAGTTATTGTTACCCAGTATGGCGTTGCATCATAGATGATTCCGTTATAAATCTTCTGGTTTGCACTCGTACCATTTGTGGCTCCATCCGGGATCACTTCCGAAATCTTGTATTTAAATGTTTTCTCAGTCTGTCCACCCAGATCATTATAAGTAAACTTGATCGGTCCGAGAACAATTCTGCCATTTCCGTCATTCGTTACTGTCCGGCTTGATACCTGCTGTCCGGCTTCATTCTGAAGTGGAGCCTCATTATTATTGTTATCTTTTTGTGCCTCGATCTTAAAGCTGAACTGTCCACTTTCAAATGCGCCGTTAACTGTTGATTTCTCTGCCACCAGTGTTGTTGATGTTTCTGCATTATATTTTTCATTGAAAAGCGTAATTGCGCCACCACTTCGTATTGCATTCACACCATTTGGTACAGTGGTACCTCTAGTTGCGATCATGAAAATGTATGGGGTGTCATCCAGACGGTAACCTTCCGGAGCTTTCGTTTCCTTGACATAATAAATTGTATTATATGTCAGTTTTTCGAAATGCACTCTTCCGTCCTTGTTTTGTGTAATATCTTTTTTTATTACAGTTCCCGTTGTATATCCACCATTTCCATCAGATACAGCTTCCCCTAATTCAAATTCTGCTCCTGCAAGTTTCTCATAGTTTCTGCTGTATTTCTGAATGTAAACATTTGCACCACTGGAAGCACTTCCTCCGCTTTCTTCAATCGTTACCTGTCTGCCGGAAGTGTCTGATGTGATTCTGACAGAGTCATAACACAATTCTGCACTATTTGTAATGTAAGTGACACCTGCAGGATCAGTAAGTGAAACTCTGTAAGTGATCTGGATAAATTTTTTATCCGGAAGATTACTGATTACAAAATCCTGTGTTGAAGTTCCCTGACTGATTTTATAGTTCGTATATGAAGCTCCATCTACCGTTACTTTCACGCTGTCTGAATCAAGCATCATATTACCACCCATGTGATCCACTATGTAAAGCGGATTGGCTGATGTCTGATGAATTGCTGGAATCAGCGTTTCTTTTGCTTCGTTGATCTTCAGTGTATAGTCTACAAATCCATATTTCTGGAACTGTCCGGTTTTTTCAAGAACTTTATATCCTACTGTGCAAGATGACTGGGCTGTTCCGTAATCGGTTCCACCAATACTGAGAACTGCCTGATTCGTATATGTTTTTGAATCATTCGTATCCAGTTTGTCTGTCACACGTGTAGTTATCAGAATATTTAATTCTTTTCTTTCTAATTCATTATTTACAGTGATTACCGGTATCCTGGTATTCGTTGTATCTACACTGATGTTTATTCCATTCGTCTTGCTTTCTGCTTTTACAAATTCCAGACCGGACGGGATAATATCTGTGATTTTAATACCTGCTGGAAGGCTTACCGCACCACTATTATTAACTTTCAGATTCCAGGTTAAGGTTTTGTCTGCATTATTATAGTTTCCTGGCTGTTTCGATAACAGATTGCTAAAGCTGTATACATATCTTTCTTCTGATTTCCACTCATCACCGTTAACTTTAAATGTTGCTTTATTGTTAAAGTCCAGACTTACCGTTCCTGAAAAGTTTGCTGTGGTTTTATATCTGATCGTAACCGGAGTTTTTACATCTCCAGTTAAAAATTTAATTTTAAATCCACGATATGTATCTCCGGCACTGTTTTTATATTCAGTTGAAATGATCTGATAATCCGTATCTTTTATAAGTTTTTCTTCAGATGTATTTCCTGTTTTAATTCCATAGACCTCTATGTCCTGAATTTGCTGCGGAGTCATATAATGGAGACCTACATTGCCTGGTATCTCATCTGTATAAACACTTCCTGCCGGAATGGTTCCGTCATAGTCAGACGTATTTCCTTTCGTAATCTCCGTTTTCCATGAGATGGTGTTATTTGCAACATCTACGCCTTCCTGTGTCTTTGTAAGAGCAAAACGGCTATAGCTAATATCAGGGCCTGGACCACCTCCGGTTGTTGGTGTTTCAAATATATGCTTACCATCAGCACTTTTTAATTGTATTGTGTTGTGGAATTGCTGGAGATAATCATCAGCATGTCCGGATTTTGTCAGGTTTACAGTATATGTAAATCTATAGATATATGGTTCTGTATGATCGGATGGTACCTTCCATTCAAAACTTGGCTGTCCGTTTGTTCCACCATTGTCGGTTACGGTAAATCCTCCTGAGAAACTGCCAGAAGCCTTATCCCAACTTCCCTCTGCATGGCCCAAACATTTGCTCGTATCTGTGGCATCAAACCATTCAACCTTAATATTCTGATATTGCTGTCCTTCATTTTCTCCCAGCGTATCCTTGAATGTCCAGCCTGCAAGAGCTACAGATGGTTGCTTATTTGCCGTAATTGTATACTTAATCGTATTATTATTAATTTCTGTTGCACGCTTATCAAGCCAGGTTTTATCATATACATATTCTGCATAAGCAGATGCACTATATCCTCCCTCAGTTTCTACAGAAGCACTGTTTCCTAAAGTATATTTCACATTATTGATATCGTTACCATTTGTGTCATGCATAATGATATTCGGATCAATATCAACCGCATACTTTATGACCAACTCATCTCCAGGTGCCATAACTGCCGGAACAGTCACAGACGCACCATCCTCACCTTGAGTAGTTCCTTTAGTAGGAGTAATTGATGTGAAGAAATCATTCTGGTTCAGAGTGTACTCAAGCCCGGAGATTCCAGGAGTTACTTCAGCATCCTGTATAGTCTGTCCGGAAGCTATATATTTCCAGTACACTTTCTTTGTTCCACTTGCCACGTTCCACTTATCCGCAGTTGCCACAACCGACTTACCAGCTACCGTTCCATCCCAGGTTGAGGAAATTCCTTTCGCAAACCCTTTACTAATCGCACCTGTATTATTGAAAACATCTGTAATCGTAATTCCGGTAAGATACTTGGTATTTTCACTTCCTTCACTTCCGGCTGTAATTGTTAACGTATAGATCAGCTTATCCCCGAACTTAGTAACTGCTTCTTTTGTCGCAGATGTTGTGTTTCCCTGTCCGAGATTATCTACTACTGATTTGGAAATGCTGATACCATTTTTATCCTCTTGCGGAATCTTCTGTACAGGAATGTCAAGCGGAATCTTTCCGATTGTAATTCTTTTTGTCTCGCTTCCATCTCCAGTTGAGATATTTGAAAGCTTGCCGCTGAAATAAAATGAACCTTTTACCTCCTGTGCAACTCCATTATCATCAAAAAATGATTTATGCCCATTTTCATTATCGTTATAAAAGGTAAGTGTAACTTTATCTGTTCCCACTGTATACTGTCCGATAATTTCATTGGCATCATTGGTAATATCACCAGTCTGATTTGTTCCTACGGTAAGTCCGTCCGGAAGCGCATATTCCAATGTATCACCAACAACCATTGCCTTATCACCCAGAGAATAATCTACTTTTACCTTAATATCTGATTGTGCCGGAATAGCAGTTCCATCTGTTGGAATCTCTTTCCACTGTGCATTATTATTCTCACGATATTGCAAAGCAGCATTGGTAATTTGATTTTCCCCTAACTGTATTGTTTCAGAATCTCTCCTGTAAGCCACAATTCCATAGGTACCATTTACAGTACTCTGTATCGGATAATTAATACCTGTTACATAAATATTATCACTTGCTTTGGTGATTGTCGCCTGTACAGCCGCTGCAGTTCCATTTTCAGGAATGTAATAGCAAAGATATTCTGCTGTTTTTTCCTTTCCTACACTTGCTGTACCTACTTTTGTATCCGGGATGGATATAGAAATATTTGTATCTCCAGGTGTTCCTCCACCAGTTAAAGAAACGCTGTACTGTTTAGAAAACCATATTGTTTTACCACTAATATTTAATGCTTTTTTTGCATCATCAGAAATTTCTCCGGAATCTGTTGCTGTGAATGTCATTCCAACCGGCAGATTTTCTCCGTTTACTGTAATCGTTGCATCACCAGCATTTGCTGTATATGGTGGAGCAGGTACCGGAATTGTACCGTCGTTACCACCAGTTGTCTCGTCACCCTCTACTGGTTGTTTATTGTCCTGGTCACCTTCATCCGCCAACGCCACAACACCAACCGTTCCAACTGAATCTGCAGTCAGTGTTTTCGTAAGGCTTGTGGTATTTCCGAAGACTCCGTCTGTGGAAACATCACCATTTGTTACTCCTACACCAGTAACATTCTTCACATCTGTCAGTACCGGAGAATCAAAGTTAACCTGTAACTGCATGGATTCTGCGCTTGTCAGAGATGCGTTTACTCCATTGTATAAGAGCTGAACATCATAGAATGCACCTGTATTAACATTAAATCCTAAATTCTGTGCGTTCTGTACGTATGCTTTAGTCTGTTCTGCACTGACAGGATTAACCTGGAAGCTGAAGCCATCCGGGAAAGATGCATTCTTTAGGTAATTGCGAAACAAGTTCGCAATCCTAACTAAAAAGCGGTAAGAATCCTGCAACGCAGGATTCTTAAGATGAAAAATAGGTACTTCTAAATTTGAACATGACT
>OCPQ01000883.1_pt1 | contig 15884 bp, 9 predicted proteins | sample 1538251 | NCBI WGS metagenome assembly OCPQ01 (sample SAMEA2580249, study PRJEB22360) | human gut metagenome | biome: human gut; feature: human-associated habitat; material: faeces | place: Denmark | collected 2008/2010 | reverse complement strand
CTGGCATAATCGCCATGGATACCAAAGAAATTTTCAGCGCTGTCGGCAACTTCGGTTTCCCGATGGTGCTGAGCTGGTATCTGCTGCTGCGTATGGAACAGCGGCTTGACCGCCTGACTACCTGTCTAAACGAACTGAGCAAGGCGATCATCAGCAAACACAGAGAACTGTAAAACAAACAGAGTATTATCAAAATTATGCCCTCTATATTAATGTAAAGGGCATAATTTTATTCGTTAGAAGGTCCAGCGAGCGCCGATGTTCCACTGCCAGTCTTTTTTGAAGTCGCTGCCTGCGCTACGTTCTACGTCAAAATAGAGGTGGCTGCTGCTGCCTGTTTTTAAAGCCGCGCCGATACCGTATTCAAACCATGTATCATTAAAGATATCGCTGACGGTCACTGCGCCGCTGCTGTCGCGCATGCTTACGTCATAGCCGCCGCCAAACTCGTGCAGAAGGTTGGCTTTAGCATAGACGATACCTGCAGAGCTGACCTCTTTGCCGATGTTGAAGCCAAGGCGGCCAACGGCGCTTTGGATGCCGCTTTGCCTTACTTCGATACCGTTATTGGTCGTATAGTTGTCGCCGCCCAGATAACCAAGCGTAAACTGTGCCTGCGGCTCGATGTACCAGCCGTTTTGCAAAGTGTTTTTGCGGCCGTATTCAGCACTCAGCGACACGCCTGTATTATTAAAGTCCCCGGTGATCTTGTTGCTGTTGGTATCGTAAACAGCAAAATCATTGTCCATATTGCTGATTTTAAAGACGACATCCAGGTAATGCCCTTTGCTGCCGATCTCGGTAGTATAGAAACTGATAGCCTTATTGCTGTTATCGCCACTGCCGCTGCTGTAACCGCTTCTGCCGTCAGTATAGCTGAGCGCCGCGCCCTGATAACGTTTTACCTCAGCAGTGTTTTTAGTCAGCTCGTCATAGCCCAGCTCATAAGCCGTATATTTATTTTCAAAACCAAACTTGCCGCTGCGGCCGATTTTACTGCCGTGGGTGCGGAACCAAGCACCCGTTTGCTCGTCGCCGTTGTGGCGCAGTTCGCCCATGCGTTGTAAAAGCTTATCGTTTTCAGTACGCCAGGTATGGTAGTTGAGAGCATTGGCCGCAAGAATGGTATCGACGCTGGTAGTAGGTTTGTCGCCGGGATCCAGATTAGAAATTTTATCTAAATACCAGTCAGTAGTATAGCCAGCTGTATCGCTTTGTTTGTTTGCCAGATCGTAATGAGTATAGAACAAAGTCCCTTCGCGATCTTTAGCGGTAAATACACCGTCGCCATTGGTGCTGGCCAGTAACAGTCCATGCCCTTCGTTGCTGTCTTCTGCCGGAACGTAGTTATCTTTTTGGTAAATGTCCAATATCTGGCTGCCGCTGAAGTCGTCATTTACAAAAATCTTGTCACTTTCCATACTGCGTACATCTATATCCTGTTTAAAAATACTGCCTGTACCGACAAGCTTTTGTACTTCCAGTTTGCTGTAACCATTTTTATCCGCCCGCATGTCGACAACAGCACCGTTATTCATCGTTAAAGAAGTCAGATTGCTGGCAGCAGTCATGTTCCAGAAAGAAGCGGCATTATTCATGCGCAGATCAATAGCATTGTCTTTATTATCTTTTGAAGTTTTTATTTTACCGTCTATTTTTACAGTGCCGGCGCCGGAGTTATTGATGTGGATCTGTCCGCCACCAAAAGCTTTGATCAAAGTGTCTTTCTGAGCCGTAGTGTCAAAATCGCCATTAAGATTTAAAACTCCGTTTTTGCCTTCTGCTTGGGCGGCGATAGCGGCTTTAGTAGCGACAGAACCATTAAAGGTAACATTGCCGTCGCCCGAAGCTAAGATAGCGATGCTGTTTGCTCCGCTGACCTCGATGAAGGCATCCTGCCCGACAAATGTAGCTGCACCGTTGCCGGAGCCAACACTTAACCCATTGCCATTCTCATCACCCAGGGCTTTGATATTCAGCAGGCCATTTACCGTACCCTGAGAACTATCAACTACATGAAAGGCACCGCTGCTGTTACCATTGGTAAAGATACTTACATTTTGGCCTTCCAAGACTGAATCCAAGTACAGATGTATCCCTGTTGCATTGCCGTTTTCATTATCGGCTACTACCGTAAGGTCATCGGTAAATTTTGCTGTACTACCAACTCCGGCTTCTAATCCATGAGCCGTTTTACCGCCAAAGGCCTGCAAAACAGTTTCGCCCATAGTGGCGTTAGCATTATCATATAAAAACAAAGCCATATTATCGCCTTTATCGTTATCTAAATACTTATTATTCGCAAAACTGTCGGCAACAGTAAGCACGGTTTTGCCCGCAGCATTGATAGTACTGCCATCACAAGTGATACCTATATTGTCACTGCCGCCAAGAACAGTGATATTAGCTGCGCCGTTAAAGTTCATAGTGCTGTTGTTCCAGGCGCCGATGCCGTAATTGGTCGCATCGGCATTGGCGTGAGCGATGCTGGTAATATTTAAGGAGTCGTTAAAAGTGACTGTGCCGCCAGCGTCATTTCCCCAAAGGTTGATGCCATTGATATTCAAATCGTTTTCTGAACCCTTCAAATTTATGTTAACAGCTCCAGCTGCTTCAAAATTACTGCCGTTGGAGACTATCATTCCATAAAATTTATCATCGGAGAATGTTCCCTGCGACCGGTCAAGGTCTATGGTCAAAGCGTTGCTCGAAGCTGTAGAATTTTCTGCTACCAGCAGTCCGTTGTAATTGTCGCCCCGGATAATAGTTTGTTTGTTGTTGAAATTTAAAGTGCCGTTACTGGCAACGGTTACGGCATCAGACCACGCTTCTTTAATATTGTTGGTAATGGTAACTGTATCACCGCCGAAATTGATCGTACCGCCGTTTGCTCTTATAGCGCCAAGACCGTGGCGACCGGCTACAGTCAGTTCACCGGAGGTAATTGTAATGTTCGTAGTTTCACCATTGTCGGCATATACGGCGTAGCTATTGCTTACTATGATAGTACTGCCATCGTCGTATGATTTAGTCGTATCATGAACGGTTTCGGTTTCGTGTACAGGAGCGGCTTCAACTATCGACATACCTAGCATTGCACTGTATGCTATAGGCATTGTAGTTAAAGCGTATAATATTTGACTCTTAAGCTTACCTTTTGATATTAGTTTTTTCATCATCATGAATTTGCATCCCCCATATCTTAGTTCTTTTAGCGATTTTCAGCTTAGCAAATACCATTAATAAGTAATTTTCTTTATTACTATATTTTGATTAATTTGCAATACTTGAAATATATTTTACCACGTTTGTACCCCCCCGCAAGACAAAAACTGTTTGTTTGTGTAAAACGCCTGCGAGTCTTGCCCGGCGCATTACGCCAGCGGCTTTACAACTATCAGCGTCTGCGCGTTTTTTTATGGTTCTATTACTTTTTGCGTTTCACCAACCTCAGCAATCATTCCCAGAGCACAGCCCCTGTAAATCATACTAAAAATACAAAAAACGCCTGCTGTTGAGGCAGACGCTGCAAAATAATAAAAACATCCTTTATTCAAATAATAGAAATAACAACTCATCTTTAAACGGTTTTAAGTATTTTTCTGTAAAATATATACTTGTAAGTTTTTTATAGATTATATAAAAAAACTGCCTTTTCAGACAGTTTTCTTACCATACGCAATAATACTCTCAATATTAAATTGGAAATAATTCGCAATCAAAAATCGCTATTATATCCTTCCATGCATCCAACTGGCAATTTCATCAGCTTTTCTTTGAGAAACTATCCCTTTATCAATATAACTTCTTAAAATTGCCACTAAGCTTGAGAAATCATTTTCCGTAAATTTCCTGTGAGCCTCAATAGCATACACTTCATCACAAAAAACCTTGCCTATCGCTTCATCAGATTGCCCAGAATCAAATAGTCTAATCAGATCATTTACCCATCCCTGAGCAATTTCACTTCTGCCAGTAGAGGTAATCCCTCCTCCGCTACCATCCACAGCATCTCTGTGGATAGCATAATCAAGCGCATAAGTCATAGAATCGCGATAAGTAACTCCGTGGCTCCGCAAAAATACTGAGCCACGGATAACAGCGCCTGGAATAACATGTTCCCATTCTCCTCTGCCATCCAATAAATCGCTGGCAGAACCTCCCTCCTTATAAATTTTTACACGACCACACCTTTCACCATGGTCACAATTTGGATCAGTACAAATAATACACATAACCAATACCTCCTTATATTTTAAGTTGATTTTAGAATAACATTAACCTGATTTACAATGGTGGAAAATGCCGCCTTCCGCAAAATAATAATTTAAATACTCAGACAAAAAATAAAAGAGCAAACCAAAATGGTTTGCTCTTTTTTATGATAAACTTGCTGTCTGCCGGACTTACTTTTCTTCTATACCCTTCAGCATTTTTATGACCCGCACAACTTCGTCGATCGTGATCTCGCTGTGCTTTTTTTCGTCGGTTTTTTCTGCGCCCCTGACCAGATAATCCAAGCTTACCTGCAGGATATCACAAACCCGGCACAGCATCTGCAAAGTGATCCCGCTGCGGCCATGCTCGATATTACTCAGGTGTGTCTGCGAAATACCCAGTTTAGAGGCGCATTCAGTCTGTGAAACCGCCAGCTTCAGCCGCATGATCCTGATCCTGGTGCCAATCTCTTTATAATCGATGCTGTTATCAAATGCTTTTCTGCCCATCTGCTATTCAGCTTTCGCTGTATCTTCAGCCAAAATCTGTTCTACACGATAGGAAACGGTTTTCTGTCTGGCGGCTGCGGCCTGGGCAGCCAGCTCCTGCTCGCGTTGTTTGTCTTCTATCACTTTACGGGCTTTTGATTCCGAGCTTCTGCCAAAGCGGAAGGTCGCGCCGATATTAGCTGCCTTCTCACTGCCGCTGATCGAAAAACCCACGCTCAAAAGGACGTCTTTATTGGGGTTGTGGAACAGACCTGCCGCAATAGCGCTTTCACCGCTGTAAGTACCTGCCGCCATCGAGAATTGAGTCGGGGCATCCGGGTCATATTCCAGCGGATGCAGGCCGGCCATGGCGACTGCCAAAGCTCCGACTTTATCAATGCGTCCGTCCAGCTCGTCGATGCGGTTGCTTAAGCCGTCGATCCGCCCGTCTAAACGCTGTACTTCCTGGATGCGTTCTGTCCGTTCGGTAGTGATTGCCTGCGTATTTTTTTCGATATTTTCTTTATTGGTCACGATGCCGCTGGTATTTTTTTCTACAGACTCTTTGCTGGCAATTCCTTCGGCAACCGTGATATCTTCACCAGCTTCGTTTTTCAAATGCAGCTTACCTGTTTCAGCATCATAAACAGCATCAGCCACATCTGCTTCTTTACGCAGTTCAGCTTCTTCTTTTACTTTATTACCCACATAATCAGTCCCGGCAACCTTAATATCTACCTTTTCCTTATCATTGGTAATGATGTTCTCACCGTCAAAATTATGTTCTTTCTTTTCTGCTGTGATCGTTACTGTTCCATCATCATTTTTATTATATGATATTGTGGTTTCATTATCGACATAGGTATCTTCGTCAGTTGCCAGGTCTTCGTAAAACTGCTCTTTCGAACCTTCATAACCACCGGCTACAGCACTTTCATAAGCGCTTTCGCCATCCTTACCATCTACGCCGTCCTTACCGGCAGCGCCCTGCTCTCCTTTGTCGCCTTTATCACCTTTATCGCCCTTTTCGCCCTGCTCGCCTTTATCGCCTTTATCACCCTTTTCGCCTTTCAATTCTCCGTTCTCGATTTTATCATTGACATCCTTAACTGCATCAGCCAATTTTTTATCATTTTCTACCAATTTATCTTTTATTTCCGCAATCTGCCCTACTGTCAAGTCACCGGCACTCTCACCGCAATCAGCATCGTTCCAATGCCCGCCCAAACCAAAATCTTTGTGTAATATTTCCGGGTCATCTATTTTGACACCACCTATGGTCTCAGTCTTATTCGTCGGTATCCTAGAATCACTCTGGATAATGAACCCTTTGCCTGCAGCCGCATAGCTTTTTAAACAAAAGTCCCCCCCATATGTACTCCGCCCATTATCAGGCTCAAAACGACCGCCTTTGCTAAAACCTTATTCATCCTTTTCATATTCTTTTACCCCCTTGAGATTTATTTAGCATCTTTCTAAAACATGCTAAATTTCACCGTATTTATTCAACATCCAGCAAAAAAATCCTGCTCTCTTTTGCATATTTAAGCAATTATAAGGGATAAATTAGCCATTTTATGTATATTAATATCGTATTTTATAATATTAATTCATTTTATTTCTTCATCTGCCAGCATTTATATTTTTTATGTTTATTTCTTATTTATATTATTTTCGATTATTTGCTTTTATTTCCTAACTTGCGAAATCAGAAAAAATTTTTATACATTTTACTTTTTTAAATGCCAACTCAACAGCAAACAGTATTCTTATTACAAATATAACAACTTTCAGCACACTCTGGCCGCCGTACCCGAACCGCAGCTGTCAAATAAAAATAAGACCGGAAAATCCGGTCTTATTTTACTGTCCGCTTCTTGCTCAAAACACAGTATATTTTATTTCTTTTTCAATAACAGTGCCTGTTTCAGGGTTGAATTTCATTTCGCCCCGTACCTCCGGCGTGTAAAAATCTGCTTCATATTCATAAAGCCCGTCACCGCGGTCTAATTCTACTTTAGTAAAAACAGCATTCGGGAATTCCTTACGGACCAGATTTTGCACATCATTTACTGAAAGGACGATTTTAGGGCTGCCCAGAACGGTCTGCGCTTCCATTTTAAACTCTCTTACCTTGCCGCCGTTTCTTAAAACCTCGATTTCATAGGCGGTATTGGTTTTATTATCATAGAATTTAACGTCATAATGAGGCACTAATTCAAAGCTTTCGTCCTTAGTCACCAGATGTGTGCTGCCTGCCGGTACCCATTGAGCAGCAATACTGCGCGCCTGTTCCGCATTGATGAGTTCGGCAGCTAAAGCTGTAACTGTGATCGCCAAAGTGCAGAGAGCTGCTGCCAGCATAGCTATAGATTTTCTTTTCATATCCTTTACCTCCTTAACGGCCGTTACGTCGCCGGCCTTTGCTTTGTCTTTATTTTATAACGCCAAGATTAAAACCAGATTAAAAGCCGCATTACCTGTCAAGGCCTGCTGCGGCTGCCTTTTGAACCTAAAACATATAAACAGCTCCACTCTGTTCAAAAGATGATTTCCAGTAAATTTTTTTGAAATTTTAAAGCTGTTTCATTGTTTTTTGTTGACTGCTTTTATGCAGATTATCAGCCGTGCTGTGCTGCTCCTATCCTCAGAATAAAACCCCTGTCTGCTAAGCAGACAGGGGTTTTGCTGTTATTTTACTTTTGCTTTCAGTTCTTCTATTTCCCGGCTTTGTTCTTCCAGCTTAGCCAGCAGCAGTTTGATTTTTTCATCCTGCGCTGCCAAAGAGCTGTCTACCTCTTTACGGGTATAAACTATATCTCGTGCTTCTGCCTTACGGTCTCTAGAGCGATCCAGCGCAAAGTTGACGCCGAAGTTGCCCATTTTGCTGCCGCCTTCAGAAACACCCAGTCCCAGTGAGAACATTACTTTTTCATTAGGTGCGTAGAAGCCGCCGACTGCTAATGCGCTTTTACCGCCGTAACCGCCGTAAGCCATGGCCAGCTCGCCCTTGTTACCGTCCTGGAAGCGAGGATGCAGCCCTGCCATCGCTGCTGACAGCGCGCCGACCGTATCGATCTCGTCACCCAGCTTATTGATATCTCTGTGGATATTGCCTATATCCTGCTGTACTGCATACAGCTGACTGCCGTTGATGGCGTCCATCGAGGTGGCGCTGACTTCGCCCGCCGCTACATTGCCGATCGTGGTGCCATTGCTGCCTTCCAGCGTGATTTTGTTTTTATTGATAGTGCCGCCGCTGTCCACATCGTATTTGATAGCGCTGTCAGAAACAGTTTTCAGCTGGTCTTCGGTCGCCGCCTGGCCGCTGGTGATATTCTCTGCGTCCCAGGCAGTATTGGTCAGACCGCCGATCGTGCCGGCACCGCCGTCGATAGTGATCTTATCGGCCGTAATAACGCCGTTGGTGCCATTCATATTGATATTACCGGTACTGATCGTACCGTTATTGCCGTCGATAGTGACTTTATTGGCGCCGCTGCCGATCTCGACTACTTCATTCAGCTTCAGCTCGTGATCGATGCCGCCGCTGTCATTAGTGGTTTTTGTGACGATAAAGTTACTGTCGCCTGTAGATACCGAGCTTTGCTGCGCGGCCAGCTCGACTGCTTCCGCCGCCGTATCGTAGATCGCTTTCAGCTGGTCTTCCGTTGCCGCCTGCCCGCTGGTGATATTGTCCGGGTCCCAGGTAGTATTGGTCAGGCCGTTGATCGTGCCTTCATCATCTTTATTGATCGTCACACCGCCGGCAGTTATCGAGCCGTCGCTGCCGTCGATGACCACATTGCCGTTACCGACATCTATCTTACCATCGCCGGTGCCGTCGACATTGACGCCAGTACCGATCTGCAGTTCGTCAGCCAGCTTCACTTCGTAATCGGTGCCGCCGCTGCTGTTGGTAGTTGACGTAACAACGACATTGCTGTCGCCTGCCGAAACAGTAGCCTGCTCGGCCGCTTTCTGCGCTACTTCATACAGCTGGCTGCCATTGACGGCATCGGTAGAAGTTGCGCTGACCTGCCCTGCCGCTACATTTTGGATCTGACGGGTCGCCCCGGAGCTGCCTACGCTGACAACGCCCACGACGTCGCTGACGCCGGCCCATTTAGTATAGCTGCTGTTGCCAGTAACGCTGTTGATCGCAGTCACTGCGGAATTGCTGCCCAAAGCGACGCTGTTAGCCAGCGAGATACTGGTATCGTTACCAAGCGCGAAAGAATTATCAGCGCCGGTGCTGATCGTATTGCCGTTGCCGACAGCGGAACTGGAATTAGCAGCAATATTATTGCCATAGCCAAAAGCATGGGACGAATTGCCGCCTACATTATTAAAAAGGCCTACCGCCGTTGAATAATCGCCGCTGACAGCGTTATCATAACCCAGGGCATTGGAAACGTAGCCGCTGATATTATTGCTGTGGCCAAAAGCGCTGGCGAATTCAGCAGTCACCTCGTTATTGTTGCCGAAGGCACTGGAGGCGTAGCCGCTGACTCTGTTGCCGGCGCCGACAGCGTTAGTATATTCTTCTGACGCTGTATTTTCATTGCCGATAGCGTTGGATTTGACGCCGCTGGCAGTATTCTGATAGCCTACGGCGCTGGCATAACTGCCGGAAGCCTTATTCATACTGCCGAAAGCGTTGCCGACATAGCCCGAGGCCGCATTGCCATAACCAAAAGCACTGGCATAATTAGCAGACGCGTTATTGCTGGCGCCCACAGCACTGCCAAGATAGCCGGCCGTTGTGTTCTGATAACCCAGAGCACTGGCAAAGGAACCCAAAGCGTTATTGTTGACGCCGAAAGCGCTGGAGGAAGAACCCGACGCCTTGTTCAAAGCACCGAAAGCATTGGCATATTCGTTGCTCACTTCGTTGGAACGACCCACGGCGCTGGCCGAAACCGCGCTGGCCGTAGCCTTGTTCTGATAGCCGATCGCCGAAGAAGCGAAAGCCTGCGTCTGGTTGTTATAACCGATAGCGTTAGTATAATTGCCGCTGGCGGTATTATTATAGCCAAAAGCATTACTGACCTCACCACTGACGGTATTATTTGAACCTACGGCCGCACTGCGAATATTGCTGACTGTATTCTCTGTACCGAAAGCGCTGGCGAAATCGCCGCTGATGTTATTATTGTAGCCAGATGCGATGCCATGCTCGCCGCTGACGATATTGCCATAGCCGAAAGCACTGGCATAACTGGCATTGGCTTCGTTATGTACACCGTAAGCATTAGCATAGGCTCCGGAGGCCACATTCGAGGTGCCGATGGCGTTAGCCAGATAGTTGGATGCCGTATTGTCATAACCAACCGCTGAAGCAAAATTGCCTGTCGCCACGTTTTTCACACCCAGCGCACTGCCCGCATAGGCCTTAGCCTCATTTTCATGCCCGAAAGCGCTGGCATAACGCTCCGTCGCTTTGTTCTGCGCACCGAAGGCCTGGGAATCCTGACCCGTAGCTTCGTTTAAATAACCGAAAGCCTGAGCATTATGGCCGCTGGCAGTATTGCTGATACCGACAGCGCCTGCCGAGATCCCCGAAGCCGTATTCTTGTTGCCCAGCGCCGTAGCATCGTTAGCTGTAATATTGTTGCCAAGGCCGATCGCGCTGGAATTCTCACCGATAGCATAGTTATCATTGCCGATCGCAGTAGAATACATCGCCATTGCCTGATTATTATTACCGATCGCACTGCCGCCGGTAGCGATCACCTGATTATTGCGGCCCATTGCTACGGCCTCTGCCGCCGAAATGGTATTGGTAAAACCAAACGCCACTGATTCATTGCCGCTGACATTATTCAAATAACCAAAGGCGCTCGTACCGATACCATCCGCCAGATTGCCGGTACCGAAAGCACTGGAATTATCCGAATTCGCCTTATTGGCAGTACCAAAAGCGTTACTGTCCAAGCCATTGGCCACATTATCCTTACCAATAGCATTAGACCCGACGCCATTAGTGATATTGCCGCTGCCGATCGCGTTTGATTCATTGGCATAAGTGTTGTTTTTACTGCCGATGGCATTGGAATCCTCGGCCAGAGCCTGGTTATTCGCGCCGATCGCATTGCTGTTATCAGAAATAGCATGATTGTTATAACCTACAGCATTAGTATTCTCACCGCTGGCGTTGTTATTTACGCCGGCAACAGTCGAATTGGTCCCTGTCCCATCCGCAAAAACAGCCGCGGCATAAACGTCGCCTGCACAAAATCCTGAGATCGCAAACAAACCGCTGCTCAGAAAAACCATGATTTTTTTCTCTAACTGGTACCTTTTGGATTTAGACAACTGTCTCACTCCTTCATCATCAATTTTTACTTCAAAATTCTACCCGTTATCGCGCAGGGGCAGCAGGCGTGTCACAGCCTGACTTCTACTGAAAATGGTTGCCCTGGCTTTTGCCTTTCCCGCTCCTTTCTATAAATTTTTCACGCCGATTGCAAGACCCCGATTATACATAAAGGGTTGTTTGGAAATAATATTTTAAACAAAGGAAGCATCTGTGTTCCCTGTCTAAAAACTTTCATCAAAGCTGCAGCTTTAAACCGCAGCGCTCATTTGGGTTTGCCGCTCTGCTTTTTTAGCAAAGCGGCACCTGTGGGGAAATATTTTCAAGCAAGGCGGAGGGTCGCAACGCCTTGGTGAAAACCTTACTTGTCATGTCTACTTTCGCAATATTTTAATTAATTCTTGTTTTGATAATTTCTTATTCCTAATACTTAATACTATCTATATAGTTTATTTTTGATATAATACCATATTTGTCCCCCCCGCAAGACATTTTTGTTATAAATGAATACGCCTGTCTGAAAGTCTTGCAACTAGTACCCGAACTGCAAAAAACCGCCTGCCCCGGCAGACGGTTTTGTTATTTGAATTATTTACTTACCAGCCTTGTACAACAGCCTCTTTTCTTTGCTTCTAAAAATAAATAAAAAAACACCGTATGCAATCACACATACGGTGTCCCAGAACTTTTATTCTCTTTTTCAATGCTTCTGCAGCTGTTTATTTATTTCACGCACCAGCGTCACTAAATTTAAAGGCTTGGCTAAATGGCTGTTCATACCTGCCTTTTTCGCTTCGATGATATCTTCGGCAAAAGCATCGGCCGTCATCGCCACGATCGGCACGGTTCTGGCATCGGACTTAGCAGAAGCGCGGATCTTCTGCGTGGCTTCATAGCCGTTCATCACAGGCATCTGCACATCCATCAGCAGCAGATCATAATAGCCGGCTGGCGCCGCCGCAAATTTTGCCGCGCCTTCTGCACCGTCACAGGCACTTTCTACCACAGCGCCGGCAGATTCCAGCATTTCCACCGCTATCTCACGGTTCAAGGCGTTATCTTCCACTAATAAAAAGCGTTTACCGCTGAAATCAGTTTTACTCTTTTGTTCATCGGCAGCTGCTTGACCTAAAACATATCTCTGTAACGCCCGACACAAAGTCGACATAAAAACAGGCTTCGTCATAAAACCGTTGACACCCGCATGACGCGCCTTCGTTTCAACATCGGCCGAATCATATGCTGAAATCAAAATGATCGGCAGCGGTTCGCTGATGGCGCGGCGAATGATCGCCGCCGTTTCCACTCCGTCCTGATCCGGCATCCTGCAGTCCAATATCACCGCGTCGTAAGGCTCACCCGCCTGATGCGCCGCCAGGACCTTCTGCACCGCCCGCTGTCCACACGTTTCCCAGTCCGAACGAATGCCAATCTGCTGTAAAAGCTCCGTCGTATGCTCACAGACGATCACATCATCGTCGACTACGATGATCTTCAAATCGGGAAACTTAAAATTGCCCAATTCCAGTTCACTGATCGGCAGCGGCAGCCTGATCGTAAATTCAGTACCAGTACCAACCTCGCTGCTGACCTCGATCGTCCCGCCCATCAAATCGACGATTTTCTTCGAGATCGCCATCCCCAGACCACTGCCTTCAGTTTTATCGATCCGGCTGTCTTTTTCGCGGGTGAAGGGTTTAAAAATATCCCTCAAAAACTCCGGCTTGATTCCGATGCCGGTATCCCTGACTGTAAATTTGAACCAGGCTTTGGCCGCATTTTCTGACGCCGTTTCTTCGATATCGAAACTGACGGTACCGCCCGGCGGCGTAAACTTGGAAGCGTTGGAAAGCACATTGATCAGTACCTGCCGCAGACGCAGCGAATCGCAGCACAGCTGCTCGTGCCTGATATGCCGCAGGCGCACGTCAAACTGCTGCTGCCTGGCCTTGACACTGCTCTGCATGATCGAAACGATAGTGTCCATCACCTCCGGCAGCTCGATCACTTCTTCCGCCAGAGTCATTTTTCCGCTTTCTATCTTCGACATATCCAGCACATCATTGATCAGGCCCAGAAGATGCTGACTCGAAAGCGAGATTTTCCGCAGACAATCCTGTACCTTTTCCGGAGTGTCGATATGCGCGGAGGCAATATCTGTCATCCCCATAATAGCGTTCATCGGCGTCCTGATATCATGCGACATCCGGGAAAGAAAATCAGATTTTTCACGGTTAGCGACTTCTGCCGCCTGCAGTGCCGCCTGCAGTTCCTGTGAACGTTTTTCCAGCTGCTGCTGCAGTTCCTTTTGTTCAACTGCTTCAGTAACATCAATAAAGGTAGCATAAATGACCGGGATATCGTTAACCTTTTGGTCGCTGAACATACCGCTGACTTTGATCCAGGAACAGCTTCCATCTTTACGCGGCATCCTGCAGATACATTCATAACCACTTTTCCCTTTCCGCAATGCCTGTTCAACTACCATCACCATTTTTTCATACTCTTCCGGGTACTGCTCAAAATATTTGCGGCAGCTGTTATGATAGATTGCTTCATACTCTTGCTTTGTGTATAAAGTCTGCGAGTAAAAATAATCATTAGCCCAGACTACCGTAAAATTTTCGTCCATCAAGTGCTTACTGACACTAACGTTCATTGCACTCATCAGCATATTGTAATCATAGACCGTCTGCTCACTGCTTTGTTCGTTCAATTTAAGGCCGTAACTGTCAGCGTTCATGCTTTCACTTCTCTCATTATTTTAAATTTCTGCAAATCCTCTCATCAATTTAAGTTTTACAATTATCTTATTTAATATTTTCTAAATTATTCGTTATCTAATTAATATTGTAGTTAACTGATTTTAAAAAAGCAATATTCTTGCAATATTATTTTTTGATATCGTATAGTTTCACCCCCCCACAGGACAATCATACTGATTTACTTACTCGTTCTTTTTAAGCTTCCCCATATTGGTGAATATATGTAAGCACTGCAAAAATATCATTCAACAAATCCTGCAAACTATTCTATTCCTGTCATATATACCAGCAGACCAACAATATAATAAAAAACACCGCACAAAATGTACGGTGTTTTAGTGTTTTATAATTTATTTTTGGGATTCGGCCGCTGTTTAAAGCAGTGATAACTGCAGTAATACTGCCGCCGGCGTCCGGCCAGTGCAGTATAGACATGATAGGTTTTATTGCAGGAAAATTCCTTGCCGCAGATCGGACATACCTCCAGCAGACTTTTTAAAGGACCGCTGGAACTGCTCCCGCCACCCGTTATTTCATTGCCGATAACATTATCTTCATTTTTCATAACAGCTGCTCCCATCCTGCTTATTTTTTTAATTGCATCCCGTTTATTTTTTGTATTACCAGTTATACTTTTTATTATATAATTAATAAATTTATATAATTTTTCAGCACGGTTTATTATAATACATCAAATCAATTCCTGCAAGATTTTTGCCGTATAATTTATATTTTATTTTCCAAGCCTGACTTATGACGTCTTCCGGCCTTTTTTATATACAGCCTGCTGCAGATAAAAGAAGTAAACGGGATCGTAAACAGGATGCCAAAGCTGCCGATAACGGCCTGCAGGATCTCTACGACCACCATTTCCTTGTTCAGCAGATACAGCAGCGAATGGTTATAGGCAAAGAACAGCAAAACTATCGTCAGTGAACCGCCGATATATGCCAGGATCAGCGTATTGGACATCATGCCCAGGATATCGCGGCCGATATTATTGCCGGCCTGCAGCAGCATTTTCCTCGTAGGTTCAGCAGTAGTAGCCGCCAGCTCGTTCAGCGCCGAAGCGATATCCATCGCCACATCCATGATCGCTCCCAAAGCGCCGATAATGATCGCGCTGAATATGATCGCTTTCAGATCGACCGGGTCAGCAGGATTCAAAAACAGCAGGTACATGGAATCCTCGTCTACCAGCCCCGTAAGCTGCAAAAAACTGTCTGCAGACGCACTGATAAGCGCCGCAATGACAAGTCCGCCGATACAGCCCAAAATAGTCGCGATCGTTTTTCTGCTGATGCCATTCACCAGCAGCAGATTAGTCACGACAATAAAAGCACAGGTCAGGATCGTCCAGCAGTAAACGTTCTTGCCCGACAGTATCGCCGGCACAAAAACCGCAAAGATCGACAGGCAGCAAAAAATCAGAGAGATCAAAGTATTTACGCCCTGCATCCGTCCAAAAGCGATAATACTTAAAGCAAAAACAGCAAACAGCCACATCAGTACATTACTGCGCAGATGCTCGGCATAACTCCATTCACCCTGACTGCTCTGTCCCGGCAGCAGCAGCACCTTATCGCCAACGGCTACATCGCGCCCAACCGCAAAACTGCCGGCTTTATTCTGCGCAGCCGTCACTTTGACGCCTTCCTGCTTTCCTGACAATAATTCGGCTTCAAATCTTATCTGCTCAAATTTAGCCCCGGCTGCTGCCGGTAAAATCTTCACTACCCTTGCCTCAACAACGTCAGTAGGCGATTTCTTTTTAAAAAAGCTTAAACCCTGCACAGCAAAATAATGCCCCGCCGCAAGATACAGCACAGCCAGAACGATAGTAACGATATAAACAAATTTATTTTTCAAGGTACGACCTCCAAAATTTATTTAAAATAAATTTTGGCAGTTCTCAATTATCAAGACGCACTTTCAGCCCGATCAGCGTCAGCCTTGCCAGACTGGCAGGCAAAGCCCTGCTTCCAACACTTTCAGCCGGAGCTGACAGACTCAGCAGCAATGGCAGCAGCGCCGGCAGAACATAATTAAGACAGCTGCCGATAAAGCTGATCGTCAGAAACACCGTCAGAAGTA
>OCPQ01000877.1_pt1 | contig 15968 bp, 13 predicted proteins | sample 1538251 | NCBI WGS metagenome assembly OCPQ01 (sample SAMEA2580249, study PRJEB22360) | human gut metagenome | biome: human gut; feature: human-associated habitat; material: faeces | place: Denmark | collected 2008/2010 | reverse complement strand
GGCATACCCTCCAGGGCCCGGGCGGTGTCGATGAGCTTTTGGACCCGGGGGTCCTGCTGGTACAGGTCCGACAGCTGCTTGGACAGCTTCAGCGCGTCGTTCAGGGTGATGTGAGGCCCGGTGGGCACCAGCTTGGCCACGGTATCCGTTTCGGCGTAGGTCATGTTCAGCACCCGGCCCACGTCCCGGATGGCGGCCCGGGCCGCCATGGTGCCGAAGGTGACGATCTGGGCCACATGGTCGTCGCCGTACTTGCGGCGAACGTAGTCCACCACCTCGCCCCGGCGGGTATCCCCGAAGTCCATATCGATATCCGGCATGGATACCCGCTCCGGATTCAGGAAGCGCTCAAAATACAAATGGTACTGCATGGGGTCGATGTCCGTGATGTACAGACAGTAGGAAACCATGCTCCCCGCCGCCGAGCCTCGGCCCGGTCCCACGGGGATACCGGCATCCTTGGCGTACCGGACAAAATCCGACACGATGAGGAAATAATCCGTAAAGCCCATGCGTCCGATCATGTCCAGCTCGTAGTCCAGCTGGCGGCGGTATTCCTCATGCTCCGTGCCGTAGCGCTCCGTGAACCCCTTTTCGCACAGCTGCCGCAGATAGGTGGGAGAATCTACCCCCGGCGGCAGCTGGAACTCCGGCAGGTGATACTTGCCGAAGGTAAACTCCATCCGGCAGCGGTCAGCGATGCGCTGAGTGTTGGCCACAGCGTCGGGATAGGCCCCGAACAGTTCCTCCATCTCCTCCGTGGAGCGGAGGTAGAAGTTTCTCGGCTCATAGCGCATCCGGTTCTCGTCGTCTACGGTCTTGCCCGTCTGGATGCACAGCAGCACATCGTGGCTCTCGGCATCCTCCGGCCGCAGGTAGTGGGCGTCGTTGGTGCAGACCAGTGGGATGCCCGTCTCCTGATGGATGCGGAGCAGATCCCGGTTCACCAGCGTCTGCTGGGGGATACCGTGATCCTGCAGCTCCAGATAGAAGTTATCCTCTCCGAAGATCTCCTGCATGGTCAGGGCATACTCCTTAGCCCCGTCGTAGTCGCCGTTTACCAGCCGCTTGGGGATCTCACCGGCCAGACAGGCCGACAGGGCGATGAGGCCCTCGCTGTGCTGGCGCAGCAGGTCCAGATCGATGCGGGGCTTGATGTAAAAGCCCTCCACAAATGCCTGACTCACCATGTACGACAGGTTCCGGTAGCCCGTCTCGTTTTTGCACAGCAGCACCAGATGCCTGGACTCGGCGTCATATTCATGAATTTTGTCGAACCGGGTGCGGCGGGCCACATACACCTCGCACCCGATGATCGGATGGATGCCCTCTGCTTTGCAGGCCCGGTAGAAGTCGATGGCTCCGTACATGACCCCGTGGTCGGTGATAGCCACCGCCGTCTGGCCCATTCCCTTGATGCGGGCCGGAAGGTCCCGGATGCGGCAGGCCCCGTCCAGCAGGCTGTATTCCGTATGCACATGAAGATGCACAAATCCCATAGCTACTCTTTCCTCCGTCGCAGGTCCATCCTTGGCTGCTTCTCCTGTCGCTTTGTTCTCAGTCACTTATTTCGGCTGCTTATTTTTGGTCCAGCTCCGCCAGATAGTCACACAGCAGCTCCACCGCCGAGACGATGAGTGTTCCGCAGTGGTCGTCGGCCCCTACCGCCTGCGCCGTAGGCGTAGGATGCAGGCCACGCTCCGCCAGCAGTTCCCGGCAGTTCAGCAGGTGAAACTGCTGGGTGAAGCGGCGCTGGAACTCTTTGACCTGCTCCACGGAGCGCCGCCGGCCCTCCGGCCCCTCCTGTGCCGTGTAGGGATGCAGCAGACCCAGCACCAGCACGCCACCGGACACGGCGCCGCAGATGCCGCCGCAGCGCATCCCGCTGCCGAGACCGCTGCCAAGGCCCCAGCACTGCTCCTCCGTCAGACCCGTCAGGTCCCGGAAGGCCCCCAGCACGCTCTGGCCGCAGTTATAGTGCTGCCGGTGATAGCCAAGGGCCAGACGGCACCGCTCTTCCTTCGTCATCACAGCTTCTTCGCCTCCTCCAATAGCTTCCGCATCCGATGGTTCATGCAGGATTTCGTCACCGGCGGGTCGCATTTCTCCGCCAGCTGGGACAGGGACATCTCCGGGTATTGCAGGCGCAGCAGCGCTGTCTGCCGCAGCTTTTCCGGCAGGCGCTCCAGCCGTCCGTTCTCCTGTAGCCGCTGGATGGCATTTTTCTGCTCCAGCGCAGCGTCGATGGTCTTATTCACATTGGCCATGTCGCAGTTCATGGCCCGGTTGGCCCCGTTGCGGATCTCCTTATCCACCTTGGCGGTCATGATATCCATAGCCGCCGCCGGGGCCCCGATGGTGGTCAGCAGATCCTCGATATGCTCGGACTGCTTGAAGTAAATAACGGAGCTGCCACCCCGGCGGACGCTGTGGGGCAGAAAGCCCATCTCCGTCAGCAGGGCCGCCACCTCCCGGCTGGCCTGCGCATGGCCGGTATCCAGCTCCAGATGGTAGCGCTTTTCCGGGTCGGTGACGCTGCCCCCCGCCAGAAAGGCCCCCCGCAGGAAGGCCGTCCGGCAGCACTCATCCTCCAGCAGGCCGAAGTTCACATGGAGCACCAGATTCTGCCGGGGATCGTAGCCCAGCTGGTTGATGATGCGGTCCAGCTTGCTCCGGTCGGTGATGCCGAAGATCAGCTTCCCCCGCTCCTCCTCCGGCAGACGGTCGAATTTCAGGCCGAAGGCCCGCTGGAACAGCCGGGGCAGCCGGGCGGCAAAGTCGGCGCTCTCGGTAATGAGCCGCACCTCCGTGGGACTGAAGGTATTGCCGTAGAGCAGCACGCCATAGGCCTCGGCCCGTGCGCAGCACAGGCGCTGCACCGGCGTCCGGCACAGCTCGTTTTTCACCTTTCCCGCAAATGACTGCATACCTTCCTCATTTCTCCACTCGGTTTCTCGGCGTCCGGCGGAGGGAATCCTCCACCAGACGGATATTTCTCTGGGCGTGGAGCCGCACCAGCTCCCACGCCAAATGGCCCGGATTATGGCGCACCAGCCCGTTTTCCACCGTGGACACAGGGCGAGTGATGACCTCCACCCCCAGCGCCTCGCAGGCATCCCGGTCGCACAGGATGGGCTCCGCCCCCTCACGGGTATAGCCCCGCATCACCGAAGGTGGGATGGGGGCGTCGTTGACCAGACATAAGTCGAAGAGTCCGGGGCAGCTGTGGTTAAACAGCGCCCGGATATGGTCCGAGGCAGTATACCCCTCTGTCTCCCCCTCCTGCGTCATGACATTACAGACGTAAATTTTCAGGGCACGGGACTCCCGGATGGCCTCCACGATACCATCCACCAGCAGGTTGGGGATGATGCTGGTATACAGGCTCCCCGGCGCCAGCACCACCATCTCCGCCTCCCGGATGGCCTCCACCGCCTCCGGCAGGGCCTTGGGACGGCTGGGCAGCAGATTCACCCGGCGGATGCGGCAGTCCTGCTCCTGCTTGCACTGAAAGATGCGGGACTCCCCCACCACCCGTGCGCCGTTTTCAAACTCCGCCTCCAGCTGGATGTTCTCATTGGTCACCGGCAGCACCCTACCGGTGATGGCCAGCACCTGACTCAGACTCTCTACCGCCCGGTCAAAGCTGGGCATGATGCCGTTGAGGGCCGCCAGAAAGAGATTGCCGAAGCTCTGGCCCGCCAGCTCTCCCTCCGGAAACCGGTAGTGCATCAGCTGGGCCATCAGGGGCTCGGCATTGGCCAGCGCCTCCAGACAGTTGCGGATATCCCCCGGCGGAAGCATCCCCAGGTCCTGCCGCAGCCGCCCGGAGCCGCCGCCGTCATCGGCCACCGTGACGATGGCCGTGATATTCTTCGTATAACGCTTCAGGCCACGCAGCAGAGTGGACGGGCCCGTGCCGCCGCCGATGGCGGCGATGCGGGGGCCGTGCTCCGGTGCTACCGACTGTCGGTATGGCTCCATACAGCGTCCCTCCTGTTATCGGGAGATGTCCCGATGGTTTTCCGTGACCTGATAGCCTTCCTCCGTGATGTACTCCGCCAGCTCATGGGCCACCGCCACGGAGCGATGGTGGCCGCCGGTACAGCCGATGGCGATGACCAGTGCGGACTTGCCCTCCTCGGCGTACAGGGGCAGCAGGAAGGTCAGCATCTTCTCCAGCTGCTCCATGAAATCATTGGTCTGGCGGAAGGAGAACACAAAGTCCCGCACCGCCTGATCCAGTCCCGTTTTATTTTTCAGCTCCGGCACGTAGTAGGGGTTGGGCATGAAGCGCACATCGAACACCAGATCCGCCTCGATGGGGATGCCGTGCTTAAAGCCGAAGGAAAGGACGTTGACGGCCAATCCTCCCCGATCCCCCTGCTGGCCGAACAGGTCCAGCAGCTCGCTGCGGAGCTTGGCGATGGAGAGGGCGGAGGTGTCCAGCACGAAATCCGCATGATCCCGCACCGGCTGCATCCACTCCCGCTCCCGGCGGATGGCCTGCTCCACACTCTCCCCCTTCTTTTGCAGGGGGTGCATCCGGCGAGTCTCCTTATAGCGGTTGACGATGGTCTGGTTATCCGCCTCCAGAAACAGCATCCGGCAGTTGACGCCGCTGGCCTTCAGGCGCTCCAGCGTCTCGATGAGAATGTCCGTGGGTTCCCCGGAGCGGACGTCGTACACCAGCGCCACCCGGTCGTACCGTCCGCTGGACCCAGCGCAGAAGTCGGCAAACTTCACCATCATCTCCGCCGGCAGATTATCCACCGTGTAGTAGCCGATATCCTCCAGATAGGAGGCCGCCCGGCTCTTGCCGCCGCCGGACAGCCCCGTGATGATCAGAATTTCCATGCTCGTTCCTTTCTCAGCGGACGATTCGTACCTCCGGCTCCAAATGCACGCCGTGGGCGGCGTACACCGCCTGCTGCACCTGCCGGATCAGTTCCTCCACGTCGGCGCTGGTAGCGCCGCCCACGTTGATGACAAAGCCTGCGTGCTTGGTGGAAACCTGCGCTCCGCCTACCGTCAGGCCCTTCAGGCCCGTCTGTTCGATGAGTGTCCCGGCGAAGTAGCCCTCCGGCCGCTTGAAGGTGCTGCCGGCGCTGGGCCATTCCAGGGGCTGGGAGGCCCTGCGCCGGGCCATCAGGTCATCCATCCGCTGCCGACGTGGAAGGCGCAGTCGGGCCCCCACCCCCCCCGCCTCCGTATCCAGAAAGGCGCTGCGTCGATAGCCGAAGGCCGCCTCCTCCGCCGTGAAGCGCCGCACGCCCTCCGGCAGCAGCGCCGTCACCTCCGTCACCACCTGTCGCATCTCGCCGCCGTAGGCTCCGGCGTTCATACATATGGCACCGCCTAAGGTGCCGGGGATGCCGTGGGCAAACTCCAGACCCGACAGGCCGTGCTGCTGAGCATACACCGCCAGATGGTTCAGCAATATCCCGGCGTCCGCCTCCAGCGTCGCCTCGTCCAGCTGCCGCACCGCCGTCATATGCTCCGCCGTCTTGATGACCAGCGTGTCCAGCCCCCGGTCGTCCACCAGCAGATTAGTGCCACGGCCCAACAGAAACGGCTTCACGCCGCACGACTCCGCCAGTCCCATGAGGATCACCAGCTGCTCCCGGTTGGCGGGAAAGGCCAGCCGCCGGGCGGGGCCGCCGATGCGGAAGGAGGTGTGCTTGCTGAGGGGGACCTCCCGCTCCATGGTCATATCCGGCAGGTACTCCCGCACTTTTTCGTCCAGCTGCTCATACCAGCACATAGGCCAGCCTCCTATTTCCGTAATTTTCGTTTTCCCAGCAGGGCGGCGCCGATGATCCCGGCGTTGTTGCCCAGCTGGGCCTTGACGATCCGGGTGCGTTTGTCCCGGTTGCAGGGGATGCTCTCCTGCTCCACCAGCCGCCGCAGGGGCAGCAGCAGCTGCTCGTCGCTCTCGTTGCTGACGCCGCCGCCGATGGCCAGCGTATCCGGCTGGAAGATGTTCACCACGTTGGTGACTCCCGCCGCCAGATAGCCGATGTACTCGTCGCAGACGCTCTGGCCCACGGGGTCGCCCTCCCGTGCGGCGATAAAGGCCGACTGGCCCGATACCTTGCCGTTGTTCTCAGCTACCACCCGGCACAGGATGCTGCCGGGGTGCTCCTCCATGGCCCGTGCCGTCAGGCGCTTCAGGGCGCTGGCGGAGGCGTAGCGCTCCCAGCAGCCTCTGCGTCCGCAGGGACAGGGCTCCCCGTGGTAGACGATGCTCATGTGGCCCACCTCGCCGGCCATGCCGTTGGCACCGTGATAGATCTGTCCGTTGTGAAGGATGCCCGCTCCCACGCCGGTCCCCAGCGTGATGGTGACAAAGCGCTTGCTGCCCTTGCCGGCTCCGGCGTAGTATTCCGCCAGCGCCGCACAGTTGGCGTCGTTCTCCACATACAGGGGGTAGGGCAGATACCGGTGGAAGAGCTTGCGGAGGGGGACGTTCCGCAGGGGCAGATTGCAGGTGTACAGCACTGCACCGGAGTGGATCTCCACCGCTCCCGGCACACCCACGCCCACGGAGCGTATCTGCTCCGGCGTCAGGCCGCCCCGCTCCGTCAGGCTCTGAGTCAGCGCCACCAGTGCCTCCACCAGTGCTTTCTGGTCGGAGACCTCGGCAATTTTGCGCTTTTCCATAGCGAGGATGCTGCCCTCGTCGTTCACCAGCCCCGCCTTCAGGTTGGTGCCGCCGATGTCAATGCCGATGTAGTTCATTTCTGCTCCTCACTCTGCCGGGTCAGGGCATCGATCTGGCGGTCTACCCGATCCACGAAATCCCGGGCCGGGTTATAGCCGAATTTCATCTGCCGGTTCTTCATGGTGGCGATCTCCACGATGCCGGCCAGATTTCGGCCCGGCCGGACGGGGATGATCATATACGGCAACTTGACGCCCAGAATGGAATACATCTCCTCCCCCAGACCCAGACGGTCATAGAACTTGCCGTCCACCCACTTCTCCAGCTGCACCACAAGGTCCAGCTCCGTATCAAACTGCACGGAGCCCATGCCGAACAGCTGCTGCACGTCGATGACACCGATGCCTCGGATCTCGATGTAGTGGCGGATCAGCTCCGGGGCCGTGCCGTAGAGGGAGTCGGACCCCCGCCGGATCTCCACGGCGTCGTCCGCCACCAGACGGTGGCCTCGCTTCAGCAGCTCGATGGCCGTTTCGCTCTTGCCGATGCCGGACTCGCCCAACAGCAGCACGCCCTGCCCGTTGATGTTCATCAACACGCCGTGGCGGGTGATCTGAGGGGCCAACGCCCGGTTCAGGTAGTCGATGATCTGGCTGGTCAGCTCTACGGTGTTCAGCTCGGAACGCAGCAGCGTGCGGCCGTGCTTCCGGGCAATCTCCAGCAGCTCGGGGAATATCTCCATGTTCCGGGCGATGATGAGGGCCGGTATCTCGCAGCGCAGCAGGTTGTCGAATACCCGGCGGCGGTCCTCCAGCTTCATGGCCTTGAGGAAGGTCATCTCGGACTTGCCGAACACCTGCAGGCGCTTGGGCTCGAAGTAGTCGTAAAAGCCCACCAGCTGCAGGGCCGGGCGATTCATATCGGAAATGCTCACCGTGCGCTGGTCATAGTCGCTGCCCCGGCACACGATCTCCATGTCAAAATCCTCCACCAGCTTGCTGAGCTTGGCGGGGGTGCGCTTCACCTTATCTGCCATATGGAAGCCCCCTGTTCCTCGGTTTATATTTATAGTATTATATCGTACAGGGGCCGTTTTTACAATACCAAAAACGCATCCCACCTCCCCTTACGTCTCCTCTGCGGTACCCGCCTTCCCGCTCCCTGAGCGGTTTCCTGCGGTGGAGGAGCTGCCGCTTCCGTCCTCGGCCGAATTTTTTTGTTTTTTTGTCAAATAGTGCTTGCATTTTCCGGTTTTATCTGCTACTATATTAAATGCTTGTGAATCAAGCGGAAGTTAGTCACAGCAAGGAGGTGCAACGGATGGCTAAGTGCGAATTTTGCGACAAGGGCGTGACCTTCGGCATCAAGGTCTCTCACTCCCACCGGCGTTCCAATCGTCCCTGGAAGCCCAATGTCAAGCGTGTTAAGGCGGTTATCAATGGCACGCCTCGCCATGTGTATGTTTGTACCCGGTGCCTGCGTTCCGGCAAGGTTACCCGTGCGATCTGATGATTAAAAGCTCTGTGAAGCCTCACAGAGCTTTTTTCATTTTGTTTTTTCGGCTGTGGAGCGGTTCCACAGCTTTTTCTTTTGCCTCCGGCGGCCCATCATCCTTTTTGTCTCCGACGGCATACTTTTTGCCAACAGCTGGAAAAGTGGACCGCCGGGGGCAAATAATATTCTATGAAAAGGTCGTTTGCGTTTCTTTCGTTTTCCCTTATCGGCTCTTCATCGACTTCGGAAACGGTTCGTTCTATGATTCAGGCATAATCATTGCAGCAACATCCGCAGTCGCAGAGGGAGCGTGCTTCATCATACCGTTGTGTCTGCTCGGTATCGACAGAAAAAACATCGTCCGCCCTTTGGATCGTTATCATAGCCAGCATCTCCTGATATCCGTATGATACTTTACCATGGTCTGAAAGCAAATAGGAAAGCACAGGGCGCTCCCTTACGGAAAGCGCCCTGTGCTTTTATCTTACGGTGTATGATCTCTTTTGCTATAAGGAGACTTACTTGCCCTGATTCATCTGGGCAGCCACCTCGGCGGCGAAGTTCTCTTCCTTCTTCTCGATGCCCTCGCCGGTCTGATAGCGGACGGCAGTCAGGAACTTCACGCTGCCGCCCAGCTTCTTGCCGGCGTCGGCGATATACTGCTCCACGGTGCCGGAGAACAGGTCGCCACGGACGAACTCCATCTGCAGCAGGCAGTTCTCCTCGTAGAACTTGTTCATCTTGCCCATGACGATCTTCTCCTTCACCTGAGCGGGCTTAGAGGCCATCTTGGGGTCGGAATCCATCAGGGCCAGAGCCACCTTCTTCTCCTCGGCCAGCACGTCCTCGGTGACCTGAGACTTGTCCCAGAAGCGGGGATTCAGAGCGGCGATCTGCATGGCAACGTTCTTGCCGATCTCGGTGGCATCCACGCCGCCCTCCACGGCCAGATTCACCAGCACGCCGATCTTGCCGCCGGCATGGACATAGCCCACACTGGTGTTCTCGGCAAAGCGGACAAAGCGGCGGATCTGCAGGTTCTCACCGATGGACATGACCTTTTCGGGCATGGTCTCGGACACGGTCAGCTCAGTGCCGGGATACTTGCAGTTCATCAGGGTATCCACGTCGGCGGGATCGTTGTCGGCCACCACCTTGGCGATGTCCTTGACGAAGGCCACGAAGGGAGCGCTCTTGGCGCAGAAGTCGGTCTCGCAGTTGACCTCCACCAGAGCGCCCACGCCGTTCTCCACCAGAGCGTAGGACACGCCCTCGGCAGCGATGCGGCCGGCCTTCTTGGCGGCCTTGGCCAGACCCTTCTCACGCAGATACTCCACGGCCTTGTCCATATCGCCGTCGGTCTCGGTCAGTGCCTTCTTGCAGTCCATCATACCCACGCCGGTCATCTCACGCAGGTTCTTAACATCAGCAGCAGTAAAAGCCATTTTCTTTTCCTCCAGTTCGTATTTTCAAAGGTAAACGGGGCAGGGCAACGACCCTGCCCCGTTGGTTAAGCGGTGATCCTCGGATTATTCAGCGGTCTCGGCGGCGGCTTCCTCATCCTGCTCGCCCTGACGGCCCTCGATCATGGCGTTGGCCATAATGGAGGAGATCAGCTTGATGGCACGGATGGCGTCGTCGTTGCCGGGGATGGGATAATCGATCTCGTCGGGATCGCAGTTGGTATCAGCGATGGCCACAACAGGGATGCCCAGACGATGGGCCTCAGCGATGGCGTTGCGCTCCTTACGGGTGTCCACGATGAACAGAGCGCCGGGCAGCTTCTTCATTTCCTTCACGCCGCCCAGATACTTCTCCAGCTTCTCGATCTCGCCCAGGTGCTTGATGACTTCCTTCTTGGGCAGCATATCGAAGGTGCCGTCGGCCTGCATGGCCTTGAGCTGGTTCAGACGGTCGATACGGGTGCGCATGGTCTTGAAGTTGGTCATCATGCCGCCCAGCCAGCGGGCGTTGACATAGTACATATTGCAGCGCAGGGCCTCGTCCTTGATGGCCTCCTGCGCCTGCTTCTTGGTACCCACGAACAGCAGGGACTGGCCATTCTCGGACAGCTGGCGCACGAAGTTATAGGCCTCCTCCAGCTTCTTCACGGTCTTCTGCAGGTCGATGATATAGATGCCGTTGCGCTCCGTGTAAATGTAGGGAGCCATCTTGGGGTTCCAGCGGCGGGTCTGGTGACCGAAGTGGACACCGGCCTCCAGCAGGGCCTTCATGGATACGATGTTCTGGTTTGCCATGTTTGTTCATTTCTCCTTTGAATTTAGTTTCTTACCTCCAGAGGCTTCCTCCCCCCGGCCAACCTTGCGGCACCGACCGGGAGTCCGCCCCTGTGCGGAATGCTGAAATATCATACCACAGTCTATGGCTGTTTGCAAGGGATTTTTTGCGGCTTTCCCGGAAAATCAGCGGTTTTTTCGCCGTATTGCCCCGGCTCAGCCCCAGCGGCGGCGCTTTTTATCCTCCTCCCGCCGCTGGAAGGGCTTGTCGATGAGGATGATATCGTCCCCGAACCGCTGCACGCAGTCCCACGGGACGCAGAAATCCTCCCCCCGGCCGAACAGGCCGAAAAAGCGGCAAGGGCCGAACACAATGAGGGCCTTGACCTCCCCCTCCGGGACCTTCAGCTCCAGATCCCCCACGAAGCCCAGCCGCCGCCCGTCGCAGATATTGATGACCTCCTTGCGCCGCAGGTGCGAAAATCGTTCCATCATGCTGTTCCACCTCGGAACCAGCCTATGCTGCACCGGGCCGGTCCTATGCCCGCCTTTCTGCCAGACACAGGGTTCCTGTCCAGCCCTCCGGCAGCTGCACCGGGGAAAAGACGAAGCCCGCCATAGCAAAGCCCTCCTCCGTCAGAAACTCCGCCGGCTCCCGCAGCTGCCCGAATTGGCCGCCACGGCATTTCAGCAGCGCCTCCTTGGCGGTCCACAGGCGGAAGAACGCCGCATCATCGGCGGCATAGACCCGCTCCTCCGGGGACAGGTGCTCCCATACACGCCGGGGCGCAGGCCGCACCAGCTCCACATCCAACCCCACCGGGCGGTCCGCCACGGCGCAGGCCGCCAGCCCACGGCTGTGGCTGATGCTGAGATACAGGCCGTCCGTCAGGGGCTTTCCCTGTGCGTCGTATCGTAGGGCCACCTCCTCCGGCGGGCAGTGCAGCGCCGCCGCCAGCAGCTCACGGGCCAATCCCTCGCCGCAGACCGTCTCCCGGTCGTCCGGCATCCTCCCGGCTCGCTTCCGCCGCTGAGGGGACAGCCAGCTGCGCCACAGGGCCAGACGCTCCGGCGGCACCTGCGTGATCTGAATATACCGCACCATATCAGAACAGGGTGATCTGGCTGGTATCCGCCATGCCTGCGAAGGAGCCCAGCGCCTTCAGCTGCTCGATATGGGTCTTGGAGAGCTTGTTGCAGCAGGTGGAGAACTCCTCCACCGAGATGAAGCGCTTTCCCTTGCGCTTTTCCACGGTGTCCAGCGCCGCCGACTCGCCCAGTCCCCGAACGGAGATGAAGGGCGGCAGCAGGCCGTTCTCCGTGATTTTGAAGGCGGTGGCGTCGGAGTCGTAGATGCTGATGGTATCAAAGTGGAAGCCACGGAGATAGAACTCATAGCACACCTCCAGCGTCACCATCAGGTTCTTCTCCACAGCGGTGGCATCCTTGTTGTTCTCGATCTCCCGGATCTTCTGTTTCACGGCGTCGATACCGGCGCAGCAGTACTCGGCGTCGAAGGCCTTGGCCCGGACGGTGAAGAAGGTGGCGTAGAAGGCCAGCGGCCGGTGGACCTTGAACCATGCGATGCGGAAGGCCATCATGACGTAGGCCACGGCGTGGGCCTTGGGGAACAGATATCCGATCTTGGCCAGCGAGTCGATATACCACTGGGGGACGTTATGCTCCTGCATGGCCTCCACCCAGCCCTCCTGAAAGCCGCCCTTTTTCACCTTTCCCTTACGGACGGCCTCCATGATCTTGAAGCTCATTTTGGGGTCCAGCCCCATGGAAATCAGATACAGCATGATATCGTCACGGCAACCCACCGTCTCCAGAACGGAGGCGGTACCGCTGACGATCAGCTCCCGTGCGTTGCCCAGCCACACATCCGTACCGTGGGAGAAGCCGGACAGACGCACCAACGTGTTGAAGTCCTTAGGCAGGGTGTCCATCAGCATCCCACGGGTGAAGCGGGTGTTGAACTCCGGGATAGCCACGGCACCGGTGGGGCCCAGCAACTCGTCGTTTTCAAAGCCCAGCACCTTGGAGGAGACGAAAATGCTCATGGTGTCCGGATCGTCCAGCGGGATCTGGCGGGCGTTGACGCCGGTAAGATCCTCCAGCATCCGGATCATGGTGGGGTCATCGTGACCCAGCATATCCAGCTTCAGGAGGTTATCCTCCATGCAGTGGTATTCAAAATGGGTGGTAATGGTATCGGCGTCCTCGGCATCCGCCGGGTGCTGCACGGCGGTGAAATCCTCCACATCCATGTCATCCGGCACCACCACCAGACCGCCGGGGTGCTGGCCCGTGGTGCGCCGCACGCCTACGCAGCCCTGAATGAGGCGGTTCTCCTCGGCACGGGACACCTCCCGGCCGTTCTCCTCCAGATAGTGCTTGACAAAGGGGTACACCGTCTTGTCCTTCAGGGTACCGATGGTGCCGGCCCGAAACACCTGCGTCTCACCGAACATCTCCACGGCGTGGCGATGTGCTCTGGCCTGATATTCCCCGGAAAAGTTCAGGTCGATATCCGGCACCTTGCCGCCGCCGTAGCCAAGGAACGTCTCAAAGGGGATGTCGAAGCCGTCCTTGACGTACTGCTCCCCGCAGACGGGGCAGACCTTATCCGGCATATCGGCGCCGCAGCCGAAGCTGCCGTCGGTGATGAACTCCGAATGGCGGCACTTGGGGCAGCGGTAGTGGGGCGGCAGGGAGTTGACCTCGGTGATGCCCGACATATAGGCCACCAGAGACGAGCCCACAGAGCCTCGTGAGCCTACCAGATAGCCGTTTTCCAGGCTCCGCTGCACCAGCTTCTGGGCCGACATATACACCACGTCGTACTTGCCCAGAATACTGCCCAGCTCCACGTTCAGGCGGTCCACGATCAGCTGGGGCGGCTGGTCACCGTACAGCTCATGGCACTTGTCCCACACCAGACGATTCAGATCCTCCTCGGAGTTTTCCAATCTCGGCGGGAACAGCTGGCCCGGCGGCAGCAGCTCGATCTCCTCCACCAGATCCGCAATATGGCGGGGATTGGTCACCACCACCTCATATGCCTTGTCCTCCCCCAGATAAGAGAACTCCTCCAGCATCTCGTCGGTGGTCTTGAAGTAGATGGGCAGCGGCGCATCGGCATCAGGGAACTTCTTGCTGGCCAACAGCACATGGCGATAGATCTCGTCCTCCGGCTCCTGAAAATGCACGTCGCCGGTGGCGCAGACGGGCTTCCCCAGCTCCTCCCCCAGCCGGACGATGGTGCGGTTATACTCCCGCAGCTCCTCCTCCGACTGCACGTCGCCGTTTCGCAGCATGAAGAGATTGTTGCAAATGGGCTGTATCTCCAGATAGTCGTAGAAGGAGGCGATGCGCTTGAGCTCCGCCCAATCCTTGTGATCCGTCACCGCCCGGAACAGCTCGCCCGCCTCGCAGGCTGAGCCGATGATCAGCCCCTCCCGGTGGGTAATGAGCTCCGTCTTGGGGATGATGGGCACCCGCTTGAAGTATTTCAGGTTGGAAGCGGAGATCAGCTGATACAGGTGCTTGAGGCCCAGCTTGTTCTTGGCCAGAATAATGATGTGCTTGGGGAAGCGGCTGGTCTTGCTGCCCTGAGGCCGCAGCTTCAGCATCTCCCCGTTGATCTCCTGCAGGCGGTGGATGCCCAATTCCCGTTCCATTTTCTCAAAGAAGGGAATCAGCATATAGGCCACCATGGCAGCATCGTCCGAGGCCCGGTGGTGGTTGAAGGCGGGCAGATCCAGATGCTCCGCCACAATATCCAGCTTATACTTGTGCAGCTCCGGCAACAGGTTCTGGGCCAAAATCAGGGAGTCCACATAGGTGGGATCGAAGGGAAGGCCCACCTTCCGGCACCCGGCCCGGATGAAGCTGATGTCAAATTCGGCGTTGTGGGCCGCCAGCGGGCGATCCCCCACAAACTCCAGAAAACTCGTCAGGGCCTCCTTCAGCTGGGGAGCGTCGGCCAGCATGGCATCCGTGATGCCCGTCAGGCCCACGATCTCCGGCGTCAGGCGGCGGTTGGGGTTGACGAAGGTCTGGAACCGCTCCGCCACCTCACCGTTGCGCAGCACCACGGCGCCGATTTCCGTGATGGCCTCCCGCTCCACCTTCAGGCCCGTGGTCTCGATGTCGAAGCACACGATCTCGTCGGCAAAATTCTGATCCTGCGGACCGTGGACGGCGATGCGGTCGTCGAGGTTGTTGACATAATACCCCTCCACGCCGTAGAGGATCTTGATCTTCCCCTTGGCGGTGTGCCATGCATCCGGGAAGGACTGGGCTACGCCGTGGTCGGTGATGGCGATGGCGGGATGCCCCCAGGAGATGGCCTGCTTGATGACGGAGGCCGTGTCCGTCAGGGCGTCCATGTTGGACATCTTCGTATGCAGGTGCAGCTCCACCCGCTTCTCCGGGGCCGTGTCCTTGCGGCCCTCATGGGGAACCTTCATGATATGGTAGGGCTTGAGCTGAATGTCCTTGCCGTCACGGGTCAGCTCCGGCTGCCCCTGCACCCGCAGCCACATACCGGGGGCGATGGCACTCTGTAGGGCCAGTGCCTCCTGTCCCTCGGTATATTTACGCACGGTGACGGAGCTCTGATAGTCCGTCATGTCAAAGCTCAACATCCACATACCGGGGCGCTTGGTCTCCCGGCACTCGGCGGCAAAGACCTTGCCCTCCACGATGGCCGTACCCATTTTCACGTTCAGCTCCGTCATGGAGACGGGCTTGCCCTTGATCTCCTTGCCCAGCAGCACCTCGGTGCCGCCGCTTTTCTTCTCCGCCTTCCGGTCATGAATGGTGAGATGCAGCCGGTGCAGGCCGTACTGCCGGGTCAGCAGCTGCTCCAGCGCCGTCTGAGCTGCCTCCGGGATGCGCTCCCCGGTGGCCACGTCCAGCTCCAGCGCCCGCTGCTTCACGTCCAGCGCTCCGCCGGTGACGACGGCGTCGTGAAGCAACAGTCGCAGTTCTCTAGGCGGCACGAAGTTTTCAAAAAAATCAAAAAATGCAATCTGTTCCCTCATAGTGCGCTCCTGCTGTCATAGTCGGTCGATTTCGTCCATCAAGGCGTCCACCAGCTTGTCCTGCGGCACCTTGTAAAGGATCTCCCCCTTACGGAACACCAGACCCTCGCCGTCGCCGCCGGCGATGCCCACGTCCGCCGCACGGGCCTCCCCCGGTCCGTTGACCACGCAACCCATCACCGCCACGGTGATGGGCTTGGTGCAACCCGCCAACCGGCGCTCTACCTCCCGTGCAATGGGGATCATGTCATATTTTGTGCGGCCGCAGGTGGGGCAGGAGATGAGGTTCGGCCCCGTCTGCCGCAGTCCGGCGGCAGAGAGGATATCCTTGGCCGCACACACCTCCTCCACCGGGTCGGCGGTGAGGCTCACCCGAATGGTGTCGCCGATGCCCTGACACAGCAGGCCGCCGATGCCGATGGCGGATTTCAGCACTCCCATCCGGGGCGTGCCCGCCTCCGTGACCCCTAAATGCAGGGGGAAGTCCGTCTGCCGGAGGAGCAGCTGATCTCACAGGAG
>OCPQ01000865.1_pt1 | contig 16089 bp, 14 predicted proteins | sample 1538251 | NCBI WGS metagenome assembly OCPQ01 (sample SAMEA2580249, study PRJEB22360) | human gut metagenome | biome: human gut; feature: human-associated habitat; material: faeces | place: Denmark | collected 2008/2010 | reverse complement strand
GCCGGTTAGCGCTGGCGGCCGCCGAAGAGGTCTTCCAGGCTGTAGCCGTTCATCGACTGCTCCTGGCTCTGCTGCTCCTGCTTGGCCTTTTGGCTGGCGGAGTCGTCGCCCAGGGTCACCTGCACCTCTTTCTCCTGGCCACCGCTGTTCACCGTGAGGGTGACGGTGTCGCCGGGGTTCTTGGTACGCACGTCCAGCATGAGGTCGGAAGCCGACTCAACCGCCTGTCCATCGAAGGCAGTGACGATGTCGCCAGGCACGATGCCCGCCGCAGCCGCACCGGAGTCGGGGGTGACGGCGGCCACGTAGGCGCCGGTGTCGACGGGCAGCCCGTAGCGAGACGCCGTCGCCGCGCTCACCGTGGAGAGGCTCACGCCGAGCTGGGCGTGGGTCGGCGTCTCACCGGCGATGATCTGCTGGGCCAAGTTGATGGCGTAGTTCACGGGAATGGCGAAGCCGACGCCGGAGTAGTTGCCGGAGTACGAGGTGATCAGCGTGTTGATGCCGATGAGCTTGCCCTCGTCATCCACGAGCGCGCCGCCGGAGTTGCCGGGGTTGATGGCCGCGTCGGTCTGGATCATGTTCGGGTAAATGGTAATCTCCCCCGTGCCGCCGGACTGCATCGATTCCTGGGCGTCCATAATCTGGGAGCGGCTCGTGGCAGATACGATGCCCGTGGCCACCGACTGCTCCAAGCCGAAGGGGCTGCCCAACGTCATAACCCACTCGCCGATGGTCAGGTTGTCGGAGTCGCCAAGCTCCATAACCGTAAGACCGCTGGCGTCCTTGGCCTTCAGCACGGCCACATCGGAGGAGGGATCGGTGCCCACGAGATCGGCCTCGTAGGTCTCTCCGGCGACCATGACCTCGTAGGCGCTGCCGCCTTCCACCACATGGTTGTTGGTGATGATGTAGCCATCCTCGGTCAGCACGACGCCAGATCCCTGGGAATAGGCCACCAGATCGCCCGACCCGTCGCCCTGGCCACCGTACTGGTAGCCGAAGTACTGGCTCATCGCGTCATTCTGAGAAGCCTCGGCGTACACCGTGATGGCGGCCACAGAGGGCAAGCACTTCGCGGACACGGCCTCGGCCAACGTCGGATCCTCGCTGGGCGCGATGACCGTCGTCTCGCCGGTGGAGGGATCGGTGACAACTGTTGAGGCACCCGAGTTAGAACCGTCCGGAATCATCGCGCCCACAATGCCCCAGACGCCGAAGGCGAGCACGCAGGCCACGAGCGCGCCGGCGAAGGCGATAAGGAAGGTCTTACCGCCGTTGCCCTTGGGAGCCGCATGCTGGGCATGCATCGACACGGGCTCGGCCTCGTAGGTTTGTTGGCCGTAAGGCTGGGCGGCGGAATGCTGCGCGGAGCCGGAAGTCTGCTGGGCTCCATAGCCGTAGGACTGCTGAGCGCCATAGCCTGCCTGGCCCGCATAAGCTTGCTGACCACCGTAAGGCTGGGTGCCCTGGGAACTGTAGGGCGCAGGCTGGGTCGGCTGCAGCGGCACAGGCTGCTGCGAGGCAGGGTTCTGGCCTCCCGAGGCGGAATCGCCCGAGGGCACAGGAGTGGTATTGGAATCAGTCATGGAAGGCTCCTTCGAGTGAGGTTGTCCTTATGTGCGCCAAACCTTAGCACGCCCTAGAACTTCTCAACCGTTATGGCAACCCTTCGTCACGCTTGCGTCACAGAGATACACCAATCGGTGTACGCGCACCAGCCGCTGCGGAGATGCAACGACGCACGCCGACCGTGCATGGGCCACCGCACCCCGCGCCGACCGCCGCCGAGCCGCTTTCGAGCCGTCTTCGAGCCACCCTCGAGGCGATGCGAGAACGCAAGCGAGCGCCTAGTCGCGATCGTAATTCGCCAGAAACGCGCGGGTGCGATCGTGCTGGGGGTTGTTGATGACCTCGCTAGCCGGCCCCTGCTCCACGATGACACCGCCGTCCATGAAGATGAGGTGATCGGCCACATCGCGGGCGAAGCCCATCTCATGGGTGACGATGACCATGGTCATGTGCTCGGCCGCCAGATCGCGGATGACCTTCAGCACCTCGCGGGTCAACTCGGATCCAACGCGCTCGTGGGCTCGTCGAAGAACAGCACGTCCGGGTTCATGGCCATGGCCCGGGCGATGGCCACACGCTGCTGCTGACCGCCGGATAGGTCGCACGGCACCATCGATTCCTTGTCCGCCAGGCCCATGCGGGCCAGAAGCTCGCGACCGCGAGCGAGGGCCTCGTCCTTCGGCATCTTCTGCACGCAGATGAGCGCATCGGTGACGTTCTGCAGCACGGTGTAGTGCGGGAACAGGTTGAAATTCTGGAACACGAGCCCGAAACGAGTCTTTGCGGCGGCGATGACGTCCTTGCCCCCGTACACAGCGCGCCCCGCGGCATCGTTGGCGCACACCGTGAGATCGCCGTAGGAAAGATCGCCCGAATCAAGGGTTTCTAACAGCGTCATGCAACGCAGAAGCGTCGACTTGCCGCCGCCCGAGGGCCCGATGATGGCCAGCACATCGCCGGCATTCACCGTCAGCGAAATGTCCTTCAGAACCTCGTTGTTCCCAAACGCCTTCTTACCGTTGGTGAGGCTTACGACCGCTTTGCTTTCCATGAAACGCCTCCTAGTCGTGGTAATAATCGAGACGCTTCTCGACACGGTTCAGGATGAATTCGATGAGCAGGCAGAACACCCAGTAGATGAGAGCCGCGATGGCGTAGGGAACCATGGACACCTCGCTGGCGGCCAGGGCCTTCGCAGCGGAGAACATCTCCATGATGCCGAGCACGAACGCGAGCGACGTGTCTTTCACCAGCGTGATGACCTCGTTGCCCATAGCCGGCAGAATACGCTTGATGACCTGGGGAAGCACAATCTTCATGAAGGTCTGGGCTTTGGTGTAGCCCAGTACCTCGGCCGCCTCGTACTGACCACGCGGAATAGACTGGATGCCCGAACGATAGATTTCAGCGAAGTAGGCGGCGTAATTCAGGATGAAGCCGATAGCGCAGGCCCAGAACTTCCAATCACTGCCCATGTTCAGGCCGAAGATGTAGTAAGGCCCGAACATGATGGCCATGAGCTGCAGCATAAGCGGCGTGCCGCGCAGGATGGAGATGTAAAGCTGCGCCAGCCACGCCAGCGGCTTAAACTTGCTCATGCGCGCCAGAGCGACCACCACGCCCAAAGGCAGCGAGCCCACCAGCGTGATGAGGAAGATCTCCGCCGTCAGGGCGAAACCTTCCATGAGAATCCCCATCATGACCGAGAATTCCATCTCCACGTCCTCTCATCGTCGCTCTTAAACCCACAAGAAGGGCAAGGCCCCAAGAGCCTCGCCCTCCCTTTTAATTAAATTCTCCCTGACTCCGGGATGCGCCCAAGGAAGTCAGCGAGGTTGTTAATTAATCTACCAGCACCCAGTTGTCGATGGAGATACCGTACTCGCCCCACTTCTCGCACAGCTTGGCGATGGTGCCGTCGTCGTACATCTCCTTCAGCGTCTTGTTCACCGCATCGATCATGGCCGTATCGCCGTCCTTGGCGAAGCCCACGGCGTAGTTCTCGGTGGACAGCGGCTCAAGCTTCACGAACATGTCGGGCTTGGCAGCCATCTGGTAGTCGGCGATGGACAGGTCGCAGGCCACGGCATCCACCGCACCGGACTCCAGCTGCATGAAGGCGTTGTTGTAGTCGCCGATGGTCTGGGTCTTGCCGCCGGCGAAGGTGTCGGCCAGATCCTTCTGGTCGCCCTCCAGCACGTCAAGGGCGGCGGAATCGACCTGGGTCATAACGTTCTTGTCGGCCAGATCATCCAGAGAGTTGATTCCCGAGTCCTTCTTCACGACAACGACCTGCTCGTTGTGCATGTAGGGCTTCGAGAACGCGTAGTCGGCCTCACGGCCCTCCATGGTAAAGCCGTTCCAGATGCAGTTGATGGTACCCTGGTTCAGCAGCGCGTCCTTAGCATCCCAGTCGATGGCTTCAAGCTCGAGATTCCAACCATTGCGCGCGGCCACCTCGGTGGCCAGATCAATGTCGAAGCCGGTCAGGTTGCCATCGTCGCCGATGAAGCCATAGGGCGGGTAAGCGTTGTCCAGGCCCACGATGAGCGTCGTGGCATCGGGGTTAGCGGCAGCGCCGTTGTCAGCCGCGTTGCTTGCCGCATCGTTCGAGCCCGAGCAGCCGGCCAGAAGCGCGGCCCCCAGGCACAGAGCCGCAGCCGCAGCGGCGATCTTCGTCAGTTTCTTCATTCGGTCCTCCCTAAAAAGGTACGCCAGGGAAGTCTCTCGTCTTCCCCACTTTACTTCTTTACTGTGCTAAAGCACTAGAGCGTTGGCTAGTATAGCACAGACCAATGCAATAAAAAGGGGCGAAAGCCACAGGTTCGCCCAAGGAACCTACTTGTTCCGGTTGAACAGCTTGTTGCCCTTCTTAGCGGCGGAGATCTCCACGAGACGCGGCTCGAAATCGAACAGCTCCTTCATGGAGACGACAGGCACGATCTCGATGCACTTCTTCAGACAGGCGTCGGCGCACAAATTGCACTGGACGCAGTCGGAAACCTGGAACTCCAAGTACGCCTTACCCTCGTCCGGGTGCCGATCCACCGCCTTGCGCAGCGCGTCGGTGGGACAGAACATGACGCACATACCGCAGCCGGAGCATTTCTCGACATCGATGGCGATGTCGCCGAAGATGCGCGTGAACATCTCGTCGACGACCGGCTCGTCCGGATCGCCGATGCGGCTCATGGCATCCAGAATGGCGATGTTGCGCTCGGCCTCGATGGTGGGCATCTTGCCCGCACCGTTCTTCACGCCCAGCTTCTCCCGCAGCGACTGCTCCTGCTTCTGCAAATGAAGCTGCGTCAGCTTGTCGTTCACGACCTTCTCGGCCGCCGACTTCGCCACGTCCTTGGCGTAGTGGCCCGAGGAAGTGAAGAACTCGCGCCGGGCGGCGCCGACGGCCTTTCGCATGTCCTCCACCTGCACCGAAGCCGGGAACTCCGAGGTGCGCGTGATCTGCGCGTCCGACCCCATGGCCTCGATGAGGGTGCGGGTCGATTCCACGGTATCGTCGATGGCGGGCACCGCGCCCCGGTACTTGCAGGTGCGGCAGTCACCGTCCACCAGGCAGATCTCGGGAATACCGCGGGCCACCAGTTCCACCAGCAGCTCTTCCTCCATGCGAGCAAGGCAGGGCACCACCGCGTACTTGTCGGGGTCGCCCACGTTGCGGGCCGCTTTGCGAGCGCAGGCGATGACCGTCAGGCCATCAGCCGCGTTGGTCGTCTCGGCCACAGCGCCGGCCAAGTCGTCGGGCATCGGATCCATGGGAACCAACGCCGAGGTAGGGCACACCGCCACGCAGGCCCCGCAGGCCACGCACGCCCCAGCGTCGATGTTCAGCTCGTTCTTCTCGATGGTGATGGCGTCGGCCAAACACGCGTCGACGCATTTGCGGCAGGAGGAGTGGCGGTTGCGCACAGCCACGCAGAACGTGGGGATCGTGATGATGGCCTTCGTCTCCAGGGCGTCCATCATCTCCATGATATCGTTCAAGTTCGGCATGGCGCGAACCCCTTTCTGCTATTCGCCGAGGTAGGACTGCTCGATGCGAGCCAGCTCTTCGGGCGTGTTGGCGTTGATGAAGCAGCCACCGCGGGGCTCGACCTCCAGGACGCGGTCCTGGTTAAAGGGCAGCACCGTGACGGCCGGGTCATCGAAGAAGCTCTGCACGCGCTTCTCGCCCCGCTCGGTGCGAGCGTGAACAGCGCCGAGGCAGCCCTCTTTGCGGTACATGGCATGCAGCGGCTCGAAGCCGTGCTTGTTGGAGGGAGCCACCACGTCGGCTCCGCTTTCGTGCATGGCAAGCGCCTCGGCCACCACCAAACGCGCGCTCGCGAACACCATGTCGCAGGCCACAACGGCCACGTACGGGTTCTCGGCAGCAGCAAGCGCGGTATAGAGCCCGGGCAAAGCGCCTCGTTCTGCATAGGCGTCGCCCACGAGCCTGATGGTCAGATCGGGGTACATATCATGGAGAAAGCCCAGCTTGTCGGCCTCGTTGGTGGTGATGATAAGCTCATCGGCCACGGGCGACAGACGCTCGACGAGACGGCAGATGAGGGGACGTCCCGCAAAGGGCACCGTTGCCTTCGACTGGCCCATGCGCCGCGACTCGCCACCGGCCTGAATGACCACCGTGACGCGCGGCCGCACGTAGTGCTCGGAAAGGAAGTCGGCCAAAGCGGCCACATCTTCAAGACCGATGGCGGGAATGCCATAGAGCGCCGCAGCCTCCTCGGCCTCGGGAATGTCGGTCACCACAGCCACCGTGTTGGTGGAAGGCATCTTGGCCGCAGCATCGGCGGCAGCCGAGTAGTCGGACGCGCCCGGCATCTCGCCCAAACCCGGTACTTCGCCCGCGCCGTCGCGCCCAGCCGCGTTGCCCGCGCGGTCGACCGCGCGCCCCAGCTGCGTGAAGTCCGTCGTCAAAGGCAGGCCCTCCCGGGCCGCCTTCACGAACAGGCGAGCCGCACGGCAGTCGGCCTCGTTGCCCGAGCGCATGATCTCGATGGTGGGCAACCCGCTTTTGCGGTAGCCCTCCACCACAATGATGTCGTGATTCGGCATCGAGCGCACCAGCTCGCTGCACTCCACCTCGTCTTCCACGGTCTTGATGCGCGCCACCTGCCCCGGGGCCGCAATAACCGTTTCGGAGGCGCCGGCGGCCCTGTGGCGGTAGGAGTCCTTGCCGGGAATATCGATATCGAACCCGCGATGGGAATGGTGTTTGATGGAACCCACGTCGAGCCCGCGGCCCACCAGCTCGGCGATGAGCCGCTCGATGAGCGTCGTTTTGCCGGAGTTGTGCCGCCCCACGACGGCCACAGCCGGACTTGGAATATCGATCATAGCTGTTACGCCCTCCCCTAAGGCGGCCGCCTGGGCCGCCGTTTTGTTCCGGGAAAGTATAGCACTAGGGCGCAAGGTGTCGATTGCAGGAACGGACGTCCCGTCAGGGCGATGCCAAGCACCGCTTGTTCACCGCTGCTGGAAGGGGCGACCTTGGTCGCCCCCTACGAAGGTAAACACGCTAATAAAAAGCGGCGACCCTTGCGAGCCGCCGCCCTTTCAGAAACCCTCTGTTGCAGGGCGGCGCAAGCACCGCCCCTACGGGTAAAAGCCTCTACCTCAAGCCCTCCGAGTCGAGCGATGCGGCTTCCTCGATGTACTCCTCCACCGGATTGTCGCCGAAGTTCGGCAGATCCGCGGTGGTCCAGCACTCGCAGGCGGGCATGCCGGGCACGCTGGCGGCGATGAACACCGGATCCTTGCCCTCCTTGCGCTGGCGAGTGTAGTCATCCAGCGCGGCCAAGGCCCACTTGCCGAGCAGCAGAATGGCCACAAGGTTGATGATGGCCATGAAGCCCATGAAGATGTCGGCCAAATTCCACGCCAGATCGAAGCTGTTCACGCAGCCGTAGAAGATGGCGGCCAGACACAGCACGCGGAAGATGAGCATGCCCCACTTGGTATTCTTGAAGATGTAGCGGAAGTTCGTCTCGGCATAGAAGTAGTTGCCGATGAGGCTGGAGAACGCGAAGGCGAAGATCGCGAAGGTGATGAAGTGGATGCCAACCTCGCCGACGGCGTTGTTCACGGCCATCTGCACGAGCGGCATGCCGTTGAGCGCCATGGCAGTCTCGGGATCCTGCACCCAAAACACCATGACCATCATAGCCGAGCAGGTGCAGATGAGCAGCGTATCGATGTACACGGACAGGCTCTGCACGAGGCCCTGCTTCACCGGATGCGACACGCTGGCGGTGGCGGCGGCGTTCGGGGCCGAGCCCATGCCGGCCTCATTGGAGAACAGACCGCGCTTGATGCCGAGCATAACCACCGAGCCGGCAAAGCCGCCCGCGATGGACTGGAAGTTGAAAGCCGACTGGAAGATGGTGCCGAACACGGCCGGCAGCTCGCCGATGTTGGCGATCGTGGTCCACAGCGCAATGAGAATGTAGGCGATAGCCATGATGGGCACGATGATGGAGGTGATGATGGAGATGCGCTTCGCGCCGCCGAAAATGACGAAAGCGGTGAACACGATGAGCACGATGCCCACGCCGACCGCCGTGCCGTTGGTGGCGTAGTCGGGGATGTAGTACTCGAGCGCCGAAGTCATGTTGAACGCCTGCAGGCCGTTGAAGCCGAAGGCGAAGCACAGGATGAGCGCCCAGGCGAAGATGATGCCGAGCCAGCGCTGCCCCAGGCCCTGCTGAATGTAGTAGGCCGGACCGCCGCGGAACTCGCCTTCCTTGCCGCGAATCTTGTAGATCTGCGCGAGCGTGGACTCGATGAAGGCTGAAGCCGCGCCGATAAGCGCCATGAGCCACATCCAGAAGATGGCGCCCGGACCGCCCGTGGCCACGGCCGTGGCGATGCCGGCGATGTTGCCCGTGCCCACGCGCGAGGCGGTGGACACCATGAGGGCCTGGAAGGACGAGATGGATTTCTCGCCCTGGACATGCTTTTTCTCCGTCAGCTGAGTGAACATGTCCTTGATGTAGCGAATTTGCACCGCCTTGGTGCGGATGGTGTAGTAGATGCCCACGAACACCAGCAAGATCACCAGAATGTAGGTGTACATAAAGGAGTCGATCTCACCAGTCCAAGCGACGAGCATCTCGTTCAAATCGGCCATAGATGCTTCCTTTCCGAAAGCGCGCCAGGCCCTGCAACCTGGATCGCCTTCCAAACGGGCTCGCCTTTCTGCGGTCGAATCCAACAGAGCGCGATAAGCACGCCCGAACCAGGGATTCGTCGCAGGAAAACGGCCTCGGATATACGCGCCGACCCTCGCCGACGCAAGACATGCCCGTATTCTACCCTACAGCGGGCTAAAGTTAGGCGATATTATCAGGGTATTTTGAACGCCCCGCGAAAAAGTGGCGCTGTTTTCCGCCGGTTTCCCGTCGATGCGAAACCGAGCCGCTACTTCAGGGCGGCGGCGACCTTGCGGGCGGCGGCGGTGATGGACAGATCGTTCACATCCACAGTGATGTCGGCGTACTTCTCGTAGAGCGGCAGGCGCTCGTCGTAGAGGTCGCGCAGGCTCATGCCGATGCCGTCGCGCATGACCACGCCGCGCTCGGAGAAGTCGGCCAGACGGCACTTCAGCTCGTCGAAGCTGATCTTCAGATACACCACGCGGCCGATCTCGGACAGGTGGTTCATGGCCGGCTCGCTGTAGATGGCCGAGCCGCCGGTGGCGATGACGGAATGCTCGAAGGACATTTCGGAAAGCACCTGGTTTTCAATCTCGAGGAAGGCATCGGGGCCCAGAGTGTCGATGAGACGCTGGAGCGATTTGTCGCAGGACTGCTGAATGAGCAGATCGGCGTCGACGAAATCCATGCAGAGAATCTTCGCCAGCACGATGCCCAAGGTCGACTTGCCCGCACCGGGCATGCCGATGAGCACGATGTTGTCGCGACCGGGTTCGAAGGACTTCTCTTTCATATCAAGACCTTTCTCGTAGAAGGTGCCGACGGCCGGGCTATGGTCGCCGAAACGGATGGGCAGCTTCGCCCCTATGATACTTCAGCGCGCTTATGGGCGGCACGTAACGCTTCGTCTAAGGATTGGGAAAACACCGGAGCCAGGGTGGCGAGGAACGCCGCTTCATCGGCAGGGGCGGCGCCGGCAGCCATCGGGGCCTTCCCCCGAACCGCCATGGCGGCATCCCCGGCATCGGCGCCCTCTGCGTCTGCGGAAGCACCGAATCCGAGGGATTTCAGCGCACCGAACAGATAGGCATACGGAATGAGCGCCGCGCGCTCGTCGGGAGCAAGCTTGTCGCCCTCGAGCGACCAGCCGCCATCGCGCATCCAGTTGCGCAAGGCCTTGGCATGGGCGGCGATGTCGTTGCCCTCGGGGGAGCGCCGCATGGTGTAGTTGCCGAGCACCCCCATGGCCGCCGCCGTGGCCAGAGCGAGCACGCCAGCACGCCAGCTGACCCAAATGATGGCCGCTACCGCGACAACCGCCAGGAAAATCGCTGCCCCCAAAACGACATGCTGAGCGCGACGGGAGGCTGTATCGAAGAAGCCGTAGGGCTCAACCAAAGCGGTGAGGCGACGCTGCCAGGCCGCGCTGGCCTCCAAAAGATCGCGCGGATGTTCGTGGGCCAAAGCGGAAAGCTTGGCGCGGCTGAGTGTCCGACCGCCCGTGGCGACCATGCGCAGCAGCCGCAGCGTGGCCGCATCGAGGGCGGCCTGCTCTGCGTTGACCGCGTCAGCCGCGTCGGGCGCATCATCCGCACCAACATCAGCGGCCCGAGGCGCAGCAAGGGCGGCGGCCGACCCACTCTCGACCCTCTTCGCCGGCTCCTCTCCCGCGGCAGGTATGACCAGCTCATCGTCTCGCACTTCAAGAACACCGCGACGCACCATATCGAGCACCGTGGCTACTATGTCGTCGGGGCTCTCGTGGTTCCAGCGCCATAGACGACCGAGCACGGCTGGCGCCATGGCGTCGGCAGGCGGGTTCATCCAATAATCGTCGCGAAACGCCGGCGGCCGCTCTCGGCCCCAGCGCCACCAAACGATGAGCGCCGCCAGCAGCAACGCCGCAGACAAGCCCAGCAGCCCCAAAGCCAGCCCAAGACGAATGACCTCCTGAGACGTATCCGTATCGACCCACGTTTCCTCGTAACGGCTCGTCCAGTAGTACTGCAGGGTGCCCTGATTCGCCAGGCGCGCCTCCTCGCTCAGGTTCGTCAGCCACTCGACGGGGAACATCACCCGCGCTTTGGCGTACATCGTGGGCTCGACCGCAGGATCCGTAAAGATCACCGTACCGTCGGAGCGGATGTCCACCTCGCCATCGGCAGGGCCGTGACCCCACGCATAAACGTTTTCCATGACCTTCACGGAATCGTCGGCCGCCACAGGCAGCACCACTTCTGCTCGCACATCGGCCAAGGCCACATCGTAGTCCTGGGGAACATAAAGCCATTGGAAGTCGGCCGCGTCGTCGAAGGCCTCGATGGCGTCTTCCACGCGGTAGACCACCTCGAACATGACGCGCTCGGGCATGGCGTCCACAAAGGCGTAGAGCGTATGTTGAAACTTGTCGTAGGCCCAGGCGTCGTGCTCGGGCCCTCCGCCGCCGCGCCAGGGCAAAAGGAACGTCGTCTCGGGAAGCTCCGTCCACTCCCCGGCAAGCGCACCATCGCCATCCACCGGCGCCATGCGCACCCGTTCGATAGTAACCTCAGCCCCTTCGATGAACCCATCGTAGAGCCACTTCAACCGCTCCGGCGCGCTCTCCCCTTCCGTGAGGTCGAAGATGCGCTGATCGGTCATGTGCACCGACCCGTCGGTCTCCACCGATGCCAGCAAGTCCACCTCCGAGCACCGATAATCCGTCGCCAGAGCTTTTCCGGGCATGCAAAAGGGCAGGAGGCAAACTATCAGCAAGATGGCGGCGAAGAGGAGATACGAGGTGTTCCAACCGAGCGAGTTCCGCAGCGAACGGAACAGTCCAGTGGGCTGTTCCGCCGAGCGAGGACTGTCTGAGCGAATTGGAATACCCCGTAGCTCCTCCCCCGGCGACGTGCGACCGCGAATCAAGGTACCCCCTGATTCCGCCCCAAGCGACATGCAACCGGCCCTTTCCACAACCACTAGAGCCCCCGAAACGCCAGCCGCACGTCATCCAGCACGTCCTCATCCGCCACTACGATGGCCTTATCTCCCGGATGCAGCACCGTCTCGTCATTGGCCACTTCCACGTCCCCTCCGCTAGCCACGGCCGCGATGATGGCGTTGTCCGGCAGCAGCACCTCGTTGATGAGCACGCCGTCCTCGTTGGAGAAGTGGCGCATGCGCGGCACCATCACCTCGGCTAAGGCCACGTTGCCGTGAGTCAGCGACGACACGACGGATACCGAGCCCAAAAGCGCTTCCTCCTCGATGAGGTTCGCAATGAGCGTCGTAGAGGACACGCATTCGATGCCCACCTCGCGGAAGATGCGCTCGTTTTTCGGATTGTTCACGCGAGCGATGCAGCGGGGCACGCGGAACACGCGCTGGGCGATTTCGCAGGATACGAGATTCGAATCGTCCTGGCCCGTGGTGGCCACGAACACATCGGCCTGGCGGATGCCCGCGTCCTCCTGGTACTTCGAGTCGCAGCCGTCGCCGTGAATGACGAGGTACGGGCCTGTCAGCTGCACGGAGAGGCGATCGGCCGTGGCGAGCCTTTGCTCGATGACCGCCACCTCGTTGCCGCTCTTCAACATGATGCCAGCCAGATACGACCCGATTTTGCCGCCGCCAGCGATAACGATGTACATGGGTATCACCTAATCCAGAATGTAGCGCGAGAATTGCGCGATGACGTCGTGGCGCACGCAGGCGAGAATGGAGTCGCCGGCGTACAGCAGCGAATCGGGCGTCGGGATGGAGGACGCGGAGCCGTCGGCACGTTCGAAGGCGATAATACGCACCTCATGATCGCGCTCGAGTTCCGAGACGCGGATCGTTTTGGCGTTGTCGCGGCTGGAAAGATCCAGCGTGAACCGGAGTACCTCGAATTCACCGAACGTGTCGATGTGGGAACCGTGGCCTGACACAATCTTCGAGAACACATCCTCGGCCACCAGTGACGTGCCGCAGACGTAGTCGATGCCCAGCTGCATATAGGCGCGCTCGTGGTCGGGATTGTACAGGCGCGAGATGACGTGGGGCACACCGAACAGATGGTTGGCCACCTCCGCGCACATGAGGTTCGTGTTGTCCAGCTGGGTGACGGCGGCCAGCACATCGCACTCTTCCACGCCGGCACGGATGAGCACGTCCTCGTCGAAGCCCACGCCCTGCACGGTGCTGCCGTTGAAGTTGCGGCCGAGGTTCGCGAAGGCATCGGCGTTCTTGTCGATGCAGCAGACGTTGTTGCCGTTGTCCGAGAGCATATTGGCCAGCTGCGACCCCACGCGCCCGCACCCGACCACAATCACGTTGCTCATTCCCTACCTCTTTCTTATTCCTTAAGTAGGGCCATTATAAACGCACCTGATCGCCCAAGGAAGTCAGCGAGGAGCCGACAGGCGCCTGCAATCGTGCCGAAAAGCGGCTGAGCGTACTTCGGTACGCGAGGGTAAGCTTTGAGGTGCGAGGGCAGGCGCCTGTCGGATCCGCAGCGTCGACCAGTCCGTTCGTCCCGTCAGGGCGAACGGAACCTATTAGATTAATTGCATCTGATTCAGCGTATCCCGATACCAGTTGTCGTAGTTCGGGGGGCAGTAGCGCATGGCGTAGGAGTAGCTGATGGTGAAACCATAGCCCCGAGCCAGACCGGCCACGTGGGAGCGGATGGCCGTGTCCCAATCGGGCCAGTTGGTCTGATCCCAGCCCCAAGCGTTGTGGGACTTGAAGCAAACACGGCCCTTGGTGGACTCGGTGTTGGAAATGGCCGGAGACCAGCGCGGGTCGATGCCCGCTTCCCAGGCCGCCTCGGCGAAGGTCTCGCCGTAGCCAGACAGAGGGCTGCCGAACAGGTAATCGTTGATGCGCGCGGACCATTCTTCGATGAACGCCTCGCGACCGATGGAGAAATCTACATCGCCGGCCGGCAGGCTGCCGAAGGTAGCGTAGTAGCGGGAGCGCGTGGCGTCGGCCCGATCGATGGCCTCCTGCTCGGCGACGCGAGCGGCTTCCTCGGCGGCCAGACGCGCGGCCTCTTCCTCGTCGGCGATTTCCTGCACGCCGGCGCTCACATCGCGGGACGAGGCGGTCTTCAGCGCTGCTTCCTCGGCGACGTCTTCCACAGCGAGAACGTCCGCGTCGGACTTGTCTTGCACGGTGTCGGGGGAAACATCGGAAGCGCTGGGGTTCTCGGCGGACTGACGAGCGAGACCGAAGGTGGTCGCCCCCATGTCGTGAGAACCGGCGGACGCCCAACCAGCATCAAGGAAGCCCACGGCCAGCATCGGCAGCACGCAGAGCGCAACCATCGCCAGCACGACGGTTTTGCGATGACTCTGTTTGCGCCTTGTGACCACTCATTCCCTTTCTCGACAGCACGAAACTAAACCGCTCGAGCGGCGCAGCGTGCTGGATTAGGGTGTGGGATTGCTGCAGTAAAGAACGCTATGCTGTTTTATGTCGCGGATATTTTACCCTAGTTGGCTGAAACCGTGCCGAGGCGGTAGCCGACATCCACGCTTTGTTCGCTTGACAAAACGCACTTTCTGGGTTCCCGCAGGTCTCGCGGGTGCGATCCTGAGCGCTGTCAGGCAGTCGTTACCGACTCTTCACAACTTACCGATGGCAACTTCTTCACCTGCACGATGGAAATGCGCGAGCGGCGCATCTTCACCACCTTGAAGGCGTAGCCGTCGACCAGCAGCTCGTCGCCCACCCGGGGCACGGAGTCCAGCTCGTGGATGATCCAGCCCGCAAGTGTCTCGTAGTCGTCGGATTCTTCCACGGGCCAGCCGAGTTCCACGGCATCCTCCACGGGAAAGCGACCGTCGACGCGCCACTGGTTCGGTTCGACAAGCACAATGAGGTCGCGATCGTTGTCGGTCTCGTCGGCAATCTCGCCGACGATCTCCTCGATGATGTCCTCCATGGTGATGAGGCCGTCGGTGCCACCGTATTCGTCCACGACGATGGCCATCTGCATGCGGGCCTCTTGCAGCTCCGACAAAAGCTTCAGCACGTTTTTCGTCTCGGGCACGTAAAGCGGCTCGTACATGAACTCAGCCACCGGGTCTTCGATGCGGCCGTCCAGCAGAGGGCCGATGAGGTCTTTGTAGGACACGAGGCCTATGACCTCGTCCACTTCCTCGTGATAGGCCGGCAGGCGGGAATAGCCCGGGCCGCGCATGCGGTCGAGCGCCGCGCGGGCCGGTTCGGTGTCCTCGGCCATGATCATGTCGACGCGCGGCTTCATGATTTCGCGCACCGTCATGTCGGCCAAATCGAGGATGTCGTTGATCATGCGCTTCTCGTCTTCGAGAAGCTCGATATTCTCGGCCACCATGTCCTTGATCTCGTCCTCGGTAACGCTTTCGCGTTTGGGGCGCAGGAAATCGAGGAAGGCCGGCTTCGAATTTGCAGTGTCGTCTGTTTTACTCATGGGCGGTACTTTACCATATTTTCCGGGATTACTGGTTGCCGCCGGGCTTCAGCCAGTCGAGCCACGCCATGGCGTCGGCGTGGGAGGCGTCGATGAGCGTCGTCGTGGTGCCGCCGGAACCGGCCGCCGTCGTGGCGAGCAGCGTGTCGGTGCCCGCACGGCGCTGCAACGGGTTGCTCTTCGTGCAGCCGAACTGGATTTTCTGGCGCGGGAAACTCACTGTTTCTCGAGAAAGGCCGCCGTTGCTCACCTGCATGAAGCGGTGGTTGTAGGCGAAGCTGGACTCGCGGGCCCACAGCACGGCGTTCACTATATCGACGATGAAGAGGACGGCCGCCAGCGCATAGCCACCCACCACGATCACGTTCCACCCAATGCTCAGAAGGAACAGATCCTCGGAATCGAGTTCGATGCCGCCAGTCGCAACTTCTCCATTCACCCAACCGAAAACCACTAGGCACACGGTGACTACCACGGCCAGCCAGAAGCCGCCGCCGAACCAGATGCTCTGGCGCAGCACGGCTCGGCGCAGCGCCACCTTCGCGACGGGCTTCGCCTCCTGGGGAAGATCGGAGAACTCCGGCACGAGCCCGGCGAGGATTTCCGGCACACGGTTCATCTTCACGAAGGGGTGGATGATGATCCCCTGATTGGCCAGAGTGTTCTGCTTATTGCCGCTATCCTCGCCCGTGGCGGCGTCAATCTTGCCGAGAGACAGCTCGCAGTAGCCGAGCAGACGGCGGATAAAGCTCTGCTTCACGACCACGGACTGCACGCGGTCGATGTCGATGCCTTGGAAGGTATGCTGCAGCAAGCCGTGTTCCACCTCGATACGGTTGTTGCGACGGCGCGCCTTGAAGCCGCCGTAGCCGATGCAGGAACCCCACGCCGAGAACACCCACAGCACGAGCACCAGCACGA
>OCPQ01000864.1_pt1 | contig 16099 bp, 12 predicted proteins | sample 1538251 | NCBI WGS metagenome assembly OCPQ01 (sample SAMEA2580249, study PRJEB22360) | human gut metagenome | biome: human gut; feature: human-associated habitat; material: faeces | place: Denmark | collected 2008/2010 | reverse complement strand
AAAAAGAACACGCATGATTAATCAACTCATGCGTGTTTTTTATTAATTCATATAAAATTCAAATCTTGATCTGTATATATCACTGCACTTTCCGGTATTCTGGTCTATCGCAATAACAGAAAGCACATTATTTCCCTCAGGAACAGGTATTGGAGCTGTATACTCTGTTGATGCAGCACTCGGATCTGACGAATCCCAGGTATAGTATACCTTGCAATTTTCAGGTACTGTGATTGTAATGTCTGTCTGTGCACCAAATGTACCTCCGTCAGGGTCTATCTCCGGTGCATCCGGTGCCTCAAACTCGATTTCATACTTGGCAGATGCCACCTCGCTTTTGATTCCTCTGTCATCAACCGCAACAGCTGTTATCTCATATGTACCTTCCTTGTCCAGGGTGATCGGGCTATAATATCTTTCTCCTCTGGTCAAAGGATCATCCGAATCATATGAATAGTATATTTTGGTATCGCTGTCTGCATCTATAGAAAGCTCAATAGTCTCTCCATACTTGCCACTGCTCTTGCTAAACTGCGGTTTAGATACAGTATAATCCGCAAAAAGCTTTAAAACAGATGCATCCTTAGCACTCTCACGCAGCGCAACAATTGCATCATAATCCTTTTTTGATTCATAAATCGAGATAAGCTGCTTATAAGCCTCTTTGCTCTTTGGATCAATATTGATAATTTCCTGATACAGCACAAGAGCGGCATCATAATCCTTCTTCGACATATATATATCAGCCAAAGCAAATCTGACATCTGTATTATCCGAATCAATCGACAAAGCCTTCTCATAATAAGAAACCGCGGAATTTATATTTCCCGCCGAATAAGCTGCCTTTGCCTGCTTCACCTGATAATCAAATGAATTGTCATGTGATCTGCTTACATTACGTGTAATAGCTGCAATAAGTATTACAATTGCTACAGCGCACACTACAGCTGATATAATAATTATCTTCTTCTGCTGCGCTCTCTTTGCCCTCTGTCCGTCAGACTGCGGCTTCTCATCACACGGTTGTTTCGTCTGAGACTGCTGCTTACCTGTCTGAGCCTGTTTATTTTCATACTGTGACATTCTGTCCGGTTTTTGTCCGTTCCGCTGACCGGCACTATGAAGCTGTTCCCTCACCGGCTCATCAAACCTGATTGTCCTATCAGACACAGGCTTTACAGTCTTTTGTCCATCAGTTCGCCTGTCATCATTTCCAACCAGATTATCAAGATAATCATCAAATTCGTTGTAATCAGGCACTATCTGAACCGGATGCCCACAGACATCACAGTACAGACTGCCCGCCTTCAATTCATTACCACAATTGGCACATCTCATACATCTAATCCTCTTACTTATTGTCTAATTATCTAATTATCTCTTCATAGCCTCAACACAATTGCTCATGAGCATCGCAATTGTCATAGGACCTACACCGCCCGGTACAGGTGTGATATGTGACGCTTTAGACACAACAGAATCAAAATCCACATCACCACACAGCTTATTTTCAGCATTTCTGTGGATTCCAACATCAATGACAACCGCACCATCCTTCACATATGAAGCATCTATAAACTTAGGCTTTCCTATTGCCACTATAAGTATATCAGCATTTTTACATACATCTTTTAAATCCTTTGTATGTGAATGACATACCGTAACAGTTGCATTCTCCCTAAGCATGAGAAGTGACATAGGCTTGCCGACTATATTGCTTCTGCCAACCACAACACAGCTTTTACCATCAATATCTATATTGCTTCTCTTTAAAAGCTGAATGATACCGGCCGGAGTACACGGCAAAAAACCAGGCTTTCCTATAACCATCGCTCCAACACTCTGTGGACTGAAGCCATCAACATCCTTCTTCGGGTCAATAGCATCAATAACCTTGTCCTCATCGATATGCTTTGGCAGTGGAAGCTGACAGAGAATACCATTTACAGAAGAATCAGCATTGAGCTTTTCGATAAGTTTTAATATCTCATCCTCCGTAGTCTCCTCTGCAAGTTCATATGAAAGCGATTTAATTCCGACATACTCACACGCCTTTTTCTTGTTGCGCACATACACTGATGATGCAGGGTCATTTCCGACCTGAATCACCGCAAGGCAGCCCTCGATACCTTTTTTCTTAAGCTCTGTCACTTCTTCCTTAAGCTCATCCTTAATCTGTGTTGAAATTAATTTTCCGTCTATTAGATTAGCCATATTTCCTCCTAGAATAATCCTGTGATCACACCATTGTCATCCACATCAATGCCGTATGCAGCCGGCTTCTTTGAAAGTCCCGGCATAGTCATGATAGAACCGTTTACTGCTACAACAAAGCCTGCACCTGCTGACGCATAAACCTCACGTACGTTGATTTTAAAGCCGCTCGGTCTGCCAAGCTTCTTTGCATCATCAGAAAGTGAATACTGTGTCTTTGCCATACATACTGGAAAATCTCCCATTCCAAGGTCTGTAATCCTCTTAAGTTCTCTCTCTGCTGCCGGAGAATATGTAACACCATCTGCTCCATATATTTCTTTTGCAACAGTTTCAATCTTTTCCTTAAGTGACAGGCTATCATCATAGAGCACCTTAAAATTGCTTTCCTTGTGCTCGATTGTTTCAAGTACCTTGTTGGCAAGGTCAATTCCGCCTTCGCCACCCTTCTCCCATACCTCTGAGAGTGCAAATTCACAGCCTCTTTCTTTACAGAACTGCTCTACAAAATCAGTCTCAGCCTTGGTGTCTGTGACAAATGAATTTAATGTGACAACTACAGGCACACCAAACTTGTGAAGATTCTCAATATGCTTCTCAAGATTTACGATTCCAGCCTTAAGTGCATCAAGATTCTCTGATGAAAGCTCATCCTTCGGCACGCCGCCATTATATTTTAATGCTCTGATTGTTGCAACAAGTACAACTGCATCCGGCTTAAGCCCTGCCATACGGCACTTGATATCAAAGAACTTCTCTGCGCCAAGGTCTGCGCCAAAGCCTGCCTCAGTGATAACATAGTCTGCAAGCTTTAATGCTGTCTTTGTGGCACGGACACTGTTACAGCCATGTGCTATATTGGCAAAAGGTCCACCGTGAACTATTGCCGGTGTATGCTCAAGTGTCTGGATAAGGTTCGGCTTTAAGGCATCCTTTAAGAGAGCTGCCATAGAGCCTGTAGCCTGAAGATCATCGGCTGTGACAGGCTTTCCGTCAAAGGTGTATGCCACGATAATTCTGCCAAGGCGCTTCTTTAAATCTGCCATATCATCGGCCAGACAGAGTATTGCCATAATTTCAGATGCTACAGTGATGACAAAATGATCTTCTCTGACCATTCCGTCCATCTTGCTTCCAAGACCAACAACGATATTTCTAAGGACACGGTCATTCATATCCATACATCTCTTCCATACAATCTGGCGTGGGTCGATACCAAGCTCGTTTCCCTGCTGGATATGATTGTCAAGAAGTGCCGCAAGCAGATTGTTCGCAGATGTAATTGCATGAAAATCTCCTGTAAAATGAAGATTTAAATCCTCCATTGGGACAACCTGTGCATATCCGCCACCGGCTGCTCCTCCCTTGATACCAAAGCAAGGTCCAAGTGACGGCTCACGAAGTGCGATAAGTGCTTTCTTTCCCAGGCGTCCAAATGCCTCTCCAAGACCTACGCTTGTGGTTGTCTTTCCCTCTCCTGCAGGAGTCGGGTTTATAGCTGTAACAAGTATGAGCTTTCCGTCAGGATTTTTCTTTGTGCGATTGATGAGCTCATCAGAAATCTTTGCCTTATACTTTCCATAAAGCTCTAAGTCATCCTCTTCAATCCCTATAGATGCTGCTACATCCTTGATTGGAAGCATTGTAGCTTCCTGTGCGATCTGAATATCTGTTTTCATTTTTATTTGCTCCTTTGTGTTAATTATTCTCTAATATAGTATCTAATTCCTCTTTAGTCACCAGAACCTTGCGGGGCTTTGTCCCCTCCTCAGGTCCCACTACACCAGCCTCTTCGAGCTGATCCATGATGCGGGCCGCCCTGTTGAAGCCAATTTTAAGGTATCTTTGAAGCATTCCAATTGAAGCCCGTTCCTTATCTGTGATAATTGACGCTGCCTCCGCAAAGTAAGAGTCCCTGCCATCATCCGTGTTTTCCACATCTGAAATGGTAACGGTTGTATTTGTCGTATCATTCGACAGGCTCTCCATCTTTTGTGCCACATCATTACTGTACTGTGCATTCTCATTATTTTCAATAATAAATTTCACAATATCGGAAACTTCTTTATCTGAAACGAATGCGCCCTGTACTCGAAGGGGCTTCGGAACACCCTGTGGGTCAAATAACATATCTCCCTTTCCAAGGAGCTTTTCCGCACCATTCATATCAAGTATGGTACGACTGTCAACACCGCTTGTAACCGCAAATGCGATACGGCTTGGCATATTCGCCTTGATGAGACCTGTAATAACATTAACAGAAGGCCTCTGTGTAGCTATAATCAGATGTATACCGGCTGCTCTCGCAAGCTGTGCCAGCCTGCATATTGCCTCCTCTACATCCTTTGATGCAACCATCATAAGATCCGCAAGCTCGTCAACTATAATGACAATCTGTGGCATCTTTGGCGGTTTTTCTGTATCCTTGCCATCCATTGCATCAATCATGGCATTGTAACCGTTTATTTCCCTGACACCGCTGTTTGCAAACTTCTCGTATCGGTCTGTCATCTCTGAAACCGCCCAGTTTAATGCTCCTGCAGCTTTTTTAGGATCTGTAACAACCGGAATCATCAGATGAGGTATGCCATTGTATACACTAAGCTCAACCACCTTCGGGTCAATCATAATCAGCTTTACCTCATCCGGCTTTGCCTTGTATAGTATACTCATGATAATTGTATTGATACAAACTGACTTACCTGAGCCGGTAGCACCTGCAATTAAAAGATGTGGCATTTTTGCGATATCCGTAACCTTAACCTTGCCTGCAATATCTTTTCCCACTGCAAAGGTAATCTTTGATTTGGCATTTTTAAATTCTTCAGACTCCACAAGCTCCCTGAAGGAAACAGCAACACTCTGGCTGTTTGGCACTTCGATGCCCACAGCGGCTTTTCCCGGAATAGGAGCCTCGATTCGTATATCCGCGGCTGCCAGATTAAGCTTTATATCATCTGCCAGATTCACAATCTTTGATACCTTCACTCCAAGCTCCGGTGTGATTTCAAACCTTGTAACAGCAGGACCGCAGCTTATATTATTCACCTTCGCATTCACCCCAAACACATTAAGAGTCTGTTCAAGCTTTGCCGCCGTCTCACGCAGATGAGCCTGCGAATCACCGGTTTTACCTCTGTCAGGAGCCTTAAGCAGATCAACAGCCGGAAATACATACGGCTTCTGCTGGATTGCATTTTCTGCGTCATTTATCGCTATCTGCTCACTGACTTTTTCAACCTCTTTGGCAAGCTCATCCTTGTCTGATTTGACCTTTTTCTTACCTGGCTCTGCTGCAGGTGGTTTTGTCATTACCGCATCTGCAGCCGGAGCTGATAATTTTGATTGCAGCTCATTATCTTTTTGTATGCCAAAATCATCAGATATATCAGGCTCCACGCAGCCCGATATAGGTATCTGCGACACATGGCTTGCAGCTGTGCCACCCAAAACCGAAACAGGCTCCGATGCCACACCAAAGTCCGGTGTTTGCACTATTTCCCCTGCATCCCCTGATGTAAGGCTTGTCGTCTTTTTCTCCTTTATTGCAGGTGAACTCGGATAATTCTCTATAGTTATCTCACCAAGCGCATCTGTAGCAGCTGCACCTTGTCCAAATATCCCCACATGCGCTGTATCACTACCTGCCATGCCTGAATCCAGCACGTTTTCACTGCCATCAATTTTTGTATCAAGTGACACGCCTGTTATCTTATTGTCCATCCTTCGGCCGGCACGCTTACTCCTTCTGCCACCTTTTGCAGCCTCCTTTATGTCACTGTCTGTATCATCTGAAGCTAAACCCTCTCTTGTCTGACGCTCTCTTGACTTATACTGCCGATACTCCTGATATCTCTCATTATTCTCACGCGCTGACTCGTATACCTTTCGGCCGCCGTTTCTCATGCCTTTCATGAATGATTTACCGGTAATGAGCACAAGGCAGATAATCATCACAACTATTGTCACCACGTATGCACCTATAATTCCTACCGCTGGAACTAAAATGCAGCCTATAAGAGCACCTATAAAGCCACCACCTGAATGCCTTTCAACACTGTCAATGTATGACTGCACCGGCGAAACCGCGAATTCACCATACACTGCCAGGTACATAAACACACATATAAACCATATGAAAACTATGGTCATAACAAGCTTCATGATAGCATATGAATTGCCCTTATTGGACACAGCAAAAAAGCTGCCCACCAGAAGCACAAGCGGAAAAATATATGCCACCATTCCAAATAAACCAAAAAGGAAACCGCTTACTGCGTTTCCCAAATTACCGCCTATTCCAAAATTGCTTATAAATAAAAGGATTGAAACAGCTACTACTATCCAGAGAAATATTTCCTTTTTAAAGGCCTGCTGCCTCTCTATCTGAGCCATTCTCTCCTTTTTCGTCTGTCTTTTTGCTGAGGATTTCTTCCTCGTTGCCATGTAACTAACCTCCGTATTTTGATTTACAGAGTATATAATAACATATTTCTTCTGTTCTGTGTAAATTTTCTAAAGTAATTTTTCGATTTTGTGATTAAAGGGTCAAAAGGTATCATCGATGCATGCTTGCATGCAATTCGATGTATACCTTAGTGACCCGCACTACACCGAGAAAGTAGCAATTTGCTGCGGGGACGCAGGAAATTAGCGGATTTCGAGGTGGAGTCAGATTACGGGAATGCGTAGCATGTAGTAATCTGATTAATCATAAATGAGGTGCAAAATACCCCGCCATGAATGGCGGGGTAAAATGTTATGCAAAACCACAATTTCACCAAAATATTTTATTCACCAATAAGGTAATTGTATAATCCCTCATATTTGAATTTCGAAGCATTCCAAGAGAAATCATTAGCCATGCCCCTGTCCACAATCTGGTTCCACTCACGCTTCTTATCGAAGAAGATGTGCTTAGAATAATTGATGACTGCAAGCATCTCATCGGCATTGTAGTTTGAGAATGAGAAGCCATCTCCTGAATTCTCATACTCATTGTAAGGCTTAACCGTATCCTTGAGACCTCCTGTCTCACGAACAATCGGAACTGTACCATAGCGGAATGAGATAAGCTGTGTCAGACCGCAAGGCTCAAACCTGGACGGCATCAGAAATGCATCAGCAGCCGCATATAGTTTGTGTGCCAGATCATCAGAGTAACATATATTTGCCGAAACTCTGTCAGGGTATTTCCATGCATAGTGTCTGAACATATTCTCGTACTGAGGATCTCCTGTACCGATAACAACAAGCTGTGTGAAATCGTCCACGATACCTTCAATCACATTATTGATAAGGTCAAGACCTTTCTGGTCTGTAAGTCTTGAAATAAGACCTATCATGTACTTCTTTTTATCAACCGCAAGCCCAAGCTCCTGCTGAAGCTTTGTCTTGTTGTTAAACTTCTTCTTTCTGAAATCGGAAGCATTGTAATTGCAATAGATTTTGCCATCAGTCTGTGGGTCATAGGCATTGTAATCAATACCGTTTACGATACCCTGCATGTCAAAATGTCTGGCACTTAAGAGTCCGTTCAATCCCTCACCATAGTACTCTGTCTGAATCTCGTTTGCATATGTATCACTGACAGTGGTGATGTAGTCAGCATATACAAGACCACCCTTAAGCATATTTGCATCCTTCTTGAACTCAAGCTTATCAGGTGTGAACAGATTGTCTGTAAGACCTGAAACACCCTGTACCCACTCCTTGTCCCAGATACCCTGGAACTTAAGATTGTGGATAGTGATGATAGTCTTGATACCCCAGAAGAATGGATTTGCGGCAAACTCATTCTTTAAGTATACAGGCAGAAGACCTGTCTGCCAGTCATGACAGTGTATAATATCCGGCTTAAAATCAATAAGCGGGAGCATTGAAAGTACAGCCTTGTCAAAGAATGTATACTTCTCAATCTCAAACTTAGTGTCAGAAGTATATGGAGAAAATCCTGTAAAAAACTCCTGATTGTCAATAAAGTAATATGTAATGCCGTCCTGCTCATATTTGAGCACTCCGACATACTTGTCCTGCACATATGGACCTGAGCTCATGTAAAAATGGGTAACATACTCAAAATTATTGCGATACTGCTCCGGTATACAGCTATAATCCGGTATTACAACCCTTACATCCCAATAGTTCTTGTCAAACTCTTTAGGAAGTGCACCGCACACATCTGCAAGACCTCCTGTTTTTATAAATGGTACACACTCTGAAGCTACAAATAGAATCTTTTTCATATTCTCCTCCCGCTAAAACCCATGATATATAATATTTAGTTTACTCTTCCCAATTGTGGTATACTTCCTGGACGTCGTCATCATCGTCAAGAAGGTCTAAGATACGGCCGATATTCGTGATATCAGCTTCATCTGTCAGTGTAACATATGTCTGTGGAATCATTGTAACCTCTGCTGAAGCCATTGTGATGCCTGCCTCCTCAAGAGCAGCCCTGACTGCATCAAAATCAGCAGGTGCAGTTGTAATCTCGTAGCTGTCCTCCTCATCGGCGAAATCCTCAGCGCCTGCGTCGAGTGCCTGCATCATAAGGTCATCTGCATCCATATCGCACTCTTCCTTGTCGATGATGATCTGACCCTTCTCGTCAAACATGTATGATACACAGCCCTGTGTACCGATGCTTCCCTGTCCCTTTGTAAAGGCATTGCGGACATTTGCCGCTGTACGGTTCTTATTGTCTGTAAGACACTTTACGATAATAGCTGTGCCTGATGGTCCATAGCCCTCATATGTAGCTGTCTCATAGTTTACACTGTTGCCGTCTCCTGCCGCCTTTTTGATACCTCTTTCGATTGTATCGTTTGGCATATTGTTGGCCTTTGCCTTGGCAACTACCTGTGCAAGCTTGAAGTTATTGGCAGGATCCGGTCCTCCCTCTTTAACTGCAACTGCGAGCTCTCTACCGATCATTGTAAAGATTTTGCCCTTTGCAGCATCATTTTTCTCTTTCTTATGCTTGATATTCGCAAATTTAGAATGTCCTGACATAATTTGTATCCTCTTTTCTACTTTTAAAAATAATCCATACCTTATAATATCATTTTTTCTCTTCCGGCGCAAGTTTCTTAATCATTACCTGCTTAATCACCTTATCCTCGACGCTCATAACAGAAAATCTGTAGCCATATGCGCTAATCACAGTCTTATCCCCCTCCTCCGGAATCTTATCCGAAAGCGATATGATAAAACCGTTAAGCGTCTCGTAGGCATCATCATCAACAGGCAGTGACAGTGCCTCCTTCACATCGGAAAACTCAGTCATGCCGTCCATTATAAATGTCTCGTCATCATTCTTTCTGATGTAGTTTTCTTCCTCATCGTGCTCATCCTCGATATTTCCGACAAGCTCCTCGAGTATATCCTCCATCGCGATAAGTCCCGATATCTGTCCGTACTCATCCACAACCATCGCAAGATGACTCTTTTTAGACTGCATCTTCTTAAACAGATCATTGATGTTTACCGTCTCGGGTATGAAGTCCACCGGCCGGATAAGCCCGTCTATGTCCTTGATACTGCTGCGGTAAACCTCATTTTTTTCAAAAAATGTAAAAGCATCCTTGATATGTAAGACTCCGATGATACTGTCAACATCATTCTCATAGACCGGAAAGCGAGATTTGCCGGTATCTATGATAAATTCGATTGCATCAATAAAGGACATACTGCCGTCGAGGCTTACGATATTTTTGCGGTGAGTCATGATATCTTTTACTTCCTTATCATCAAACTCAAACACATTGTGTATCAGCTCTGCCTCTGACGCAAGGATTGTTCCCTGTTCATGTCCCTCCCTGACCATGGAAATAATTTCTTCCTCTGTGACATCATCATTTCCAAGTATTCCATCGAGAGTCTTTTTGTTGTTTTTCATTCCATAAAGCAATACTCCAATACACAAAAGAAGTATCACTACAAGTATTGATAAAATTATAATTGCATATAACATAATGTTTTATTATCCTATGTAATAAGTTCTAAGCTGATTTCAAGCGCCCTGTCTATTTTAAGCAATGTGTCCTCATCAAGATGGCACACCTTATCCTTAAGCCTTTTTTTGTCGATTGTGCGAAGCTGTTCTAAAAGCACAACCGAATCCTTTGCAAGCGCATACTCCTTGCAGGCAAGCTCCACATGGGTGGGCAGCTTTGCTTTATGCATCTGCGAGGTTATTGCTGCGCAGATTACCGTCGGGCTGTGTCTGTTTCCGACATCATTTTGTATTATAAGGACAGGTCTTATCCCGCCCTGCTCTGAGCCTACAACAGGCCTTAAATCAGCGTAATAAATATCTCCTCTTTGAATAATCATACACGAATACACTCCATATTATGGTATACAAAAAGTATCTCCAGATTTTTCGAGTGTATTCTTAAAAGTTACACTTTTTTAGTTTTTGTGGTAAATTCTTGGAACACGCGGTGTGATAAGACATGCAAACTCATAGTTGAATCTGCCTGACAGCTCACCTAACTGCTCCATAGTGATTGTCTCATCCCCTTCTTTACCGAGCAGAGTAACTGCATCGCCTATTTTCACGTCAGGTATGTCTGTCACATCCACCATAAACTGATCCATGCAGACTCTGCCGCATATAGGTGCTTTTTTCCCTTTTATGAGAACCCAGCCCTTGTTTGAAAGTCCTCTTGAATATCCATCACCATATCCCACCGGGACAGTTGCTATCCTCATATGATGCTCTACTGTAAATGTGCCGCCGTAGCTTATATGCCTGCCCGGCTCAAGCTCCTTTACATAAGCAACTCTGCTGTGCAGCGACATAACAGGCTTTAGGGAGATTTTACTCTTGTCTACCTCCTCTGACGGCCACAGACCATAGAGTGTGATGCCTGCTCTTACCATATCCATATTGCACTCAGGGATTTCTACTATTCCCGCACTGTTTGAGCAGTGCTTAATTGGGATCTCGACTCCTCTTGCCTCAACAAGAGCTATCATCCTCTTAAAAAGATCAAACTGCTCAAAGGCAGGCTCCTTTGACAGCTCATCTGCCCTTGCAAAGTGAGTGAATATTCCCTCTATCATAATATTCGGCAGCTTAGCAATCTGTGCAATAATATCTGCACTTTCCTCTGTCACCTGAAAGCCTATACGGCACATACCGGTATCTATCTTGATATGTATCTTACAGGTTTTATTCTTGGCGACAGCGATACGCGATAGCTCCTTAGCTGTCTCATATGTACATACCGCCGGGCGCACATCATTGTCCACTATCTCCTCAAACTGCTCCGGGAAGCTGAGTCCTAAAATAAGTATCGGCTTTTTTCTGCCTGCTGCGATAAGCTGCATTGCCTCGTTGCTTGTAGCAACGGCATAGCCCCACAGATACGGAAGCGGCTCCAGTACCTCTGAAACAGCCTCAGCACCATGACCGTAACCATCAGCCTTTACGACTGCTGCCATCATTGTCCCCGGCTTTAGCTTATTGTGCATCGACTCCATATTATATAAAATTGCATCCAGATCTATATCTGCTCTGATTCTGTTAATTGCCATTTTTTTCCACCTTAATCCAAACTTTATCTAATCCATCAATAATATCACTTGCTATCATACCATAAGAGCCGGTATTGTCAAATACCATATCACCGGCAAGTCCATGAATAAATGCACCATATGCCGCGGCCTTTTTCGTATCACGCAACTGTACCAGAAGACCTCCCACGATACCGCTTAGCACATCTCCGCTTCCGGCTGTTGCCATACCGCAGTTGCCGGACAGATTGATAAACTTTTCGCCATCAGCCGCTGCGATAATCGTACGAAAATCCTTAAGCACACAAGTCACATTGTACAAGCTTGCAAACTCTTCTGCCACACCGATGATATCCTCCTGTATATTAGCAATGCTCTTTTTCATAAGTCTGGACATCTCGCCCAGGTGCGGAGTCACGATGACAGGCATTTTATGCTCATTAAGTAAAGTCATGTTGTCTGATATGATATTAAGCGCATCCGCATCAATCACAAGAGGTATCTCTGCTGTTTTTAGTACTGTTTCAACTAACATTTTGGCATTATCAGACTTTGAAAGACCGGGACCTATCACCACTGCATCTGCCCACTCAAGCTCTGTCTCAAGTGCTTTAGCTGACGCGATATCAGTACAAAGCAGTGCTTCCGGCAAAGCACATTGGATTATTGAGCGATTGCACTCCGGCGTTATAATTTTCACAAGCCCTGCTCCGCTTTTGTATGCAGCCTTTGCCGAAAGCACCGCCGCACCGGCCATATTGCGGCTTCCTGCTATAACTAACAGTTTTCCGAAAGTTCCCTTGTTGGAGTGTGCCGGTCTGTTATCAAGCTTCTTTAAATCAGACTCATCAAGAGCCCTTACTGATGGCAGATTACCACAAAAGCTGTGGTCATCTATGCCTATAGGCACCACCTTAACCAGACCGCAATAATCACAGCCCGGCCACAGGAGAAGGCCTGTCTTCTTATAAGAAAAAGTATATGTGAAATCTGCTTTAAAAGTGCATCCCATCACATGTCCTTTATCAGAATCCACTCCCGACGGCACGTCGACCGCCACCCTGTAAGCATCTGTCTTGTTAACGGATGAAATCACATCTGCTAAAGAGCCTTCTATGGCTCGCTTAAGCCCTGTGCCAAACAGTGCATCTATTATTACATCACTTTTACACACACACTCAATATCAGAGACCACCTTAAAGCCATACCTTGCGTATATATTTTTCTGCAGCTCAAAGAGCTCGCTTCCTGCCTCATCTGTGCCAAAAGCATAGTACACCATGCATCTGTATCCGGCCTGATTTAAAAGTCTTGCTATCGCGATACCGTCTCCTGCATTATTGCCTCTGCCGCATATCACGGCAAACTCCTTTGATTTATCAAAACATGCAACAAGCTCCCGGACAACACCGGCCGCAGCCTGCTCCATCAGCACCACCGAAGGAACCAAAAAGACCTGTGATGTTGTATCGTCCAGAAGCTTCATTTCATTACCTGTAACAATATATTCCAATATCAATTCCCCTTATTCTCATTGTTTGCATTATCAGTATTTGCATTATTGGCATTGAAAACCATAGGATCGTCATATTCAATATCAAAAAGATCTAAAACCTCAGCGCCAAAAATATCATGAAGATACGAATAAATCTCCCTGTTGTTAATATCTCTGTTCTGTTTTCTGATTACATTTTTCTTAAGTTCAACTCTTATATTTGCAATCCAGTCGTCAATTTCTTTTGATTCCAGTTTATTTTTCTCGATTTTTTCACTGAAGTAATCCATCGACAAAAGCATCAGCCTGTCATTTACAGCTTTTATATTCTTCTGGATTTCAATAAGCTCTCCCTCAATGTTGTCAGCTTTCTCATTTATCTCATCTATAAGCTGCTTATCCTTGTCACGCTTTTCATCACCGTCATCTCCCATGTTGGCAACAATATTAGACATAATTTTCGACTTAAGCTTTTTTAAATTCTTAAGCTCATTGTTGTACTTTCCCTGCAGCTTTAACAGCTCATCCAGTTCTTTTTCCGTGGCTGATATTTCGTCAGTCTTACCATGAATGGCAAAAAGTCTGTGCCACTTCTGGTCTAAAACCAGTAAAGGCACCTTTTTTCCTTTTAATGCAGCCTCAAAATCTTTTTTATCATTCATAAGACTCACCTTCTATTTATTTCTGGAGTTTTTAACAATATTATAGCTGAGCTGCATAAGGCTGTCAGACAGATGAACACTCTCCACAACCACATCTTTATTTGGAATTTCAAGATCCACATGTGCAAAATTCCATATAGCCCTTATTCCTAAATCCACAAGCTTTGACGCAATAGAGTCAGCCTTTGACTTTGGCATGGTGAGCGCCGCAATATCCACCCTGTGTGTTCTGCAATACTCATCCAGCTCACTTAGCATAAGGATTGGAATACCTCGCACACTCTTTCCTGAAAGCTCAGGATTTACGTCAAAAAGCGCTGTTATGACAAAGCCAAGCTTTTCAAACTTTACATAATTGGCGAGTGCCTGGCCCAGATTGCCTGCACCGATGATAATTATTCTATGCTCTGTGTTAAGTCCCATTATCTTTCCGATTTCCTCGTAGAGAAACTGAACATTGTATCCGTATCCCTGCTGTCCAAAGCCACCGAAATTATTAAGATCCTGTCTGATTTGTGAAGCTGTCACTTTCATTCTGTGACTCAGATCGTTTGATGAAATACGCTCCACTCCCTCATCCAAAAGCTCTCCGAGATATCTATAGTATCGTGGCAGCCTTCTGATAACCGCCTGTGATATTTCTTTACTCAAGTCTTATTCCTCCAATCATCAGGATATCATTTCTCTTTTAAAGACAAAAACCCAAGATTAATTATAATTTTTTGAAGGTCATCTGTCAATGTGTTAAGAATTTAACATTCAAAAAATTCATAATTATCCCCGGGTTATATCTTATTCTAAGGCTAAAAACCAAATTTCAGATTAAATTGTCTTCTCAAGCTCCTCTCTGATTGCCTTGATGAAGCCTTCGCTGTTTAAAACAGTAGGATTTTCAATTGTTGTGATGAGTGCGAGATCCTTTGTCATCTTTCCGCTCTCAATAGTCTTTATGCAAGCTGCCTCAAGCTTGTCTGCAAACTCAGAAAGTGCCGGAAGCTTGTCAAGCTCTCCTCTTTTTCTGAGTGCTCCTGTCCATGCAAAAATAGTAGCTACAGAGTTTGTTGAGGTCTCCTCACCCTTTAAATGCTTGTAATAATGTCTCTGAACTGTTCCATGTGCTGCCTCATACTCATAGTATCCGTGAGGGGATACAAGCACTGATGTCATCATGGCAAGTGAGCCGAATGCAGATGAGATCATATCACTCATTACATCTCCGTCGTAGTTCTTGCATGCCCAGATAAATCCACCCTCAGATTTCATTACCCTGGCAACTGCATCGTCAATAAGTGTGTAGAAATATGTAATTCCAGCCTTCTCAAAAGCATCCTTGTACTGTGCATCAAAGATTTCCTGGAAGATATCCTTGAATGTGTGGTCATATTTCTTTGAGATGGTATCCTTTGTAGCAAACCATAAATCCTGCTTTGTATCAAGTGCATACTTAAAGCAGCTATGTGCAAAGCTCTCAATTGAATCATCCAGGTTATGCTGTCCCTGAATAACTCCTGCGCCCTTAAACTCATGTATTAATTCTCTAGTCTCAGTTCCGTCTTCTGCTGTAAATACAAGCTCAGCCTTTCCTGGACCAGCTACCTTCATCTCTGTTGCCTTGTACACATCACCATATGCATGACGAGCGATTGTGATTGGTTTAACCCATGTCTTTACATTTGGCTCTATGCCCTTTACAACGATTGGTGCTCTGAACACTGTTCCGTCAAGCATGGCTCTTATTGTGCCGTTAGGGCTCTTCCACATCTCCTTTAAATTGTACTCTGTCATTCTGGCTGCGTTTGGTGTGATTGTCGCACATTTTACTGCGACACCGTATTTCATGGTTGCCTTTGCTGATTCAACGGTCACCTGATCATCTGTACGATTTCGCTCCTCTAATCCCAGATCATAATACTCTGTCTTTAAATCGATAAAAGGTATTAAAAGCTCATCCTTTATCATCTGCCAGAGAATTCTGGTCATCTCGTCTCCGTCCATCTCTACAAGGGGTGTTGTCATCGTAATCTTGCTCATTCTTAAATCTCCTTTACTTAATAAGGTTCTCCCAACCAAGGTGTTCCATATTTTTCTTTGAATTGTTTATATGCTCTCTGGCGCATTTTTCTGCCAGCAGTGCGTCATGATTCTTAATTGCCTCGCATATCTGTTTATGCTCGTGAGTGGAGTTTTTGGCTCTTTTTGTCTC
>OCPQ01000862.1_pt1 | contig 16126 bp, 8 predicted proteins | sample 1538251 | NCBI WGS metagenome assembly OCPQ01 (sample SAMEA2580249, study PRJEB22360) | human gut metagenome | biome: human gut; feature: human-associated habitat; material: faeces | place: Denmark | collected 2008/2010 | reverse complement strand
GACAAACCTCAAATCGGTCACAGCCGATACCAGCACGTCCGATGGTGTGGCAGGCGGTTTCGTGGGCTTCTCCACCACCGGCGGCCTCGCCGACGCGCTCAGCAACGCAGAAGATTCCAGCGTATTGGATGGCCTGATCAAAGGCGGCCTGCTGTCCGTGAACGACCTGCTCGGTGCCATGCCGTATCTGATTCCAAGCTATACGTATACCACCGTGACATACGTCAACGGCGGTTATGTCGAAGGCGATATCGCGGGCGGCTATGCGGGAAACTTCCAAAGCGGCAAGGTCAACCAGTTCTCCGAAACCGATCTCAAGAACGACTCAACGCTGGCCGGTGTACAGTCCCGCGTGCAAACCAACCCCGTGGCCGTTGTCAACCTTGACCATGTGACCGGCGGCGCATACGCAGGTGGTTTCGGCGGCAAGGTCGTTTCCGGCGCGCTCGCTTCGGCTGGCAACGGCGGCCTGAGTTTGCTCGGCAAATTCGGTACGGTGGATCTCGCCAACCTGTTGCAGGTGGTGCAGGGCTATGTGCCATTCATCTCCTACGCGGGTGTGCATTCCGATGCCACCACCGTGGAGACCACTAGCGGTAACAAGATTTCCGACCCGGATGATCCCGGCTTCACCGTTTCCGCCACCCGATTTGATCAGTCCGATACGCAATCCGGTTCCGCCGGCGGCTACATCGGCTACGGTTCCGGTGTGCAGGTGTCCCATTCCAGCGTGACCCAACTGCGCCGTACTGATGTCAAGGCACCGAAGAATCTGGAAACCGCCGGATCCATCGACGACACCTATCTGAGCAAAGACAGCTCGTATGCAGTCACCGCCGCTCGGTATGCCGGCGGCTACATCGGCAAAATGGACATCGGCTCGGCGGCAGCTGTGGGCGGTGGCCTGAGGCTGCTCGGCCAGAACGTCAATCTCAACGATGTACTCAGTGTGCTGGATGTCGTCGTCTCGACGATTGAACACTCCGATGTGACTGGCGGCATCGGCGGATACTCCGTTCTGGCCAGCACCGCAGATCATAGGAATGCCAACAATGAGCCCGATCCACTGGGTATGGCTGGTGGTTTCGCCGGAGACATCGAAGGCGGCCATATTCAGGACTCGAGCTCTCATGAGTTCGTATACATCATCGGCCAGGTTTCGGCCGGCGGTTACGTGGGTGCCATGCAGCCGGGAGCCGTGGCGAACGTGCTTGGCGACGGCAGCGTGCTCAAGAAGCTTGTCAACCTCGACAACCTGCTCTCGCTCGTGCAGGACTTCACGCCGACGATTCGCAACAGCTCGACCGATGCCGCAGTGTGCGGCGGCGCGGTGCGTGCCCAGGCGGCATCGGATACGACCACACGCCGTGGCATGGCCGGCGGCTATGCAGGTCGTAATCGTGGCGGTCATATCTGGGGCAACAACACAGCAGCGTGGAAGCAGGAGAATACCGACGGCAAATACAACGGGCCGCAGCGCGTAGCCTACGCCGCGCGCATCCGCAGCGTATACGGTGCCGAAATCGCCGGCGGTTACACCGGCTTCATGGAGGCGGCCGATACCGCTCAAGGCGGTTCGCTCTCTTTGCTTGGCGGTCTCATCAAGGCCGGCAATCTCGCTGGCGTGCTGTCTGTGGTCCACCCGACCGAGGAGCACTCGAAGGTCACTGGTCCTTTGCGCAATATGAGCTACGACCAATGGAAGACGTGGGTCGACAACATCGGCAAGTACGGTGCGTATGGCAAGGAATTTACCGAGGTGGCTACGGGCGATGGTGCGGGCTCTGTTACTGATCAGGATTCCCTGGACAAGTTCCTCGAATCCTACATCTTCGGATTCAACGTCGTCGCCGGTCGTGCGGAGTATCAGACTGGCGCGAACTTGCATGATTCCGGCGTCGCCGGCGGACACGTCGGCCTGATGCGCACCGGCACGATCACCGATGGCCAGTCGATGGATGTCAAGACCGTCTCTGCCATGCGTGCGGCAGGCGGTTATGCGGGCACGATGGAATCCGGCTCGGCATCCTCGTTCGGCTCTATCCAACTATTCGGCGACAAAGGCATCAAACTTGATTTGGGACAGATGCTCGACGTGGCACAGGTATTTGTGCCCGTCGTCAAATCTTCGAGCGTGGCCGGCTACCGCAAGGGTATGAAGGTCGTGGCCACCGGTGAAGACATCACGCACGGTACCGGTAATGCCGGAGGCTATGTCGGTCTCGCGGTCGGCGCCCAGATCTGGGGCGATCTCGGCCAGAACGGCCAGAAGCTTGTCAAGGGTGTCACCGCTGCCGGTGCCAACGTTTCCAACCTGCGCAAGGTGGAAGGGCGCAACAATGTCGGCGGATTTATCGGCGTGGCCACTGCCGGTGCGGTTGCGGATGTGGACACCAATGCGTCCGAGGGATTCCTGCAAGGAATCCTCGACTCGCTGGTATCGAACCCGGCAAGTCTGGTCAGCGTATTGCAGGCCACGGTTACGACGATTCGCGGTGCACATGTGAGCTCGGATGACCCGGCATGGGGATACACGGTCAATGGCGCATATGAGAGCAAGGACGATAAGGGTAATACCACAACCAAGTATGCCCTGAACGCCGGCGGTTTCGCCGGCTCGCTGCCGGCCGCGATCCTCGGTGACAAGGATTCCGCCAAAGGCACCGGCAGTGAAGCGGATCCGAACAATGACCCGGCTTCTCTTACTGTTAACGGGCTGCGCGCTGTTGAAGGCGGGCAATACGCCGGTGGCTTCTTTGGTCTTGCTGATATATCCAGCGTCGCTTCCGTCGGCGGCGGCGAGGCCGGCGATAAGCAGAATACCAACCTGCTGCTCAAACTGCTCAAGGTCGGCAACGTGGGCGTGCTCGAAGCATTCCGCACCTTCATCTATGACGGTCAGGTCAACGGTGTGAGCGACGGCATCCAAGTCGTCGCCCATGATTCCACCACAAAGGGCATGCTTGACTCGAAGCGTTACACCGGTGCGGCCGGTGGCTTCGGCGGTGGACTGATCAATGGCTCCGTCAAGCAGTCTGCGGTCACCAACCTCAACAGTGTGACCGGCGTGAACTACGTGGGCGGCTTCATCGGGCATCTTGGCAAATCCGGCACGGTCGCCGCCGACAATGCACAACTCGGCACAGATGCGCTCAATCTGCTTGGTGCCACGGCCGGCGTACTTGACATCTGGGGCTCGCACGTTGGCGATTCGCGCGTCACCGGCATCCCGGACGGTTATACCGTCACCGCCACACACCATGGCGACACCTACGGCAAAGCCACCGACAAGGCTACCGGACGCGAGGTCGCGGGCGGATTCGTCGGCTACGCGGACTTGGCCCGAGTGAAGGGCTGCACGGCCGGCAATCTCAAGAAGGTCACCAGCGGCGAGATCGCCGGCGGATTCGTCGGCGAAACCAGCCGTGCCTATTTGGTTGACGCGAAGGTCAACTCCGTACTTGTGGAACTGCTGCTGCAAGTGGTGAACGCGCTGGTCAAGCTCCTGTACCTCGACAAGGCGGAACAGGTCGGCGTCATCGATTTAGGCAAGTGGTTCCCGGCCATCTTCGGCAAGGTATTCGATCTCAAGGTGCTTTCGGAAGGCAACGTGCTGTACGTGAACCTGTTCGGACTGAAGGTGAGCGTTGCTCTGTCCAAGGCTGATGATGAAAACCAGCAGCAGACCGACGTGGCGATTGTCACCATCGGCGATAGTGTCATCAAACTGCCTTGCAGCAAAGACGGCATTGATATGAATGGGTCGAGCAGCAACCTGACCGTCCAGCTCATCAAGGGCAACCGTACTCGCGTGGAACAGTCCACCGTAACGGGCATCGCCAGTGGCTATGACGTGTTCGGCGGAGGGGCAACTCAGGATACCGACGGTGTGAAGGATCTTTCCACAGGCTACACGGGCGGCTTCGCCGGACTGAACGACGAGGGCGTGCTGGCAGACGACCACATGGTCTACGCCGACACGATCCGCGGTGCCAGCGGACTGGTCGACCCGTTCTCGAACACCAAACTCAAGTCCGTATGGGACTTCAACACCATGAGCGACATCCTTGGGCCGGTCGATGACGGCAACGGCGACAAGGCATACAACACCTATCGCATTTACCGCAAGGCGGCCGCGAACGCTAGTGAGGCCCGCACCTCCGCACAGGACGGCAACAAGATCTTCTCGCAGAAGAACACGGCAGACGATGTGCTGAACACCGGACTCGATCGTTGGGAAGTGAAGCTGTTCGACGTGGTCAACACATACGACAGCAGCGCTGTGCACAGCTCCGCATCCGGCGACGCCGGCACCACTTGGGTCGGCATTAAGGATGCCGTGGTCGACTCCACGGACGGCAGCACCAAGACGAAGCTCGATGCCTACCAGTCCCCGGCCAAGGCCGTGCTCATGCTTGACGTGCCCGTATCCGACAACAACGGCGGACTCACCCCCGAACCGGACGACGGCCAGGACCCATGCGGCAAGGACGGTTGCCGAACCATTGACCTGACCGTCCAGAAGGTATGGAAGGACGGCAACCTCGAACGGCCGCAGTCGGTCGAACTGAAGATCGCCGCGCACTATACCGATGGCAGTGGCAATACGGTGACGCCGCAGACGATTCAATGCTTCGGCGCGGATTGCACAACCGTGACGCAGAAGAATCCATGGACGGTGACGTTGGACTCCTCCGATGCCTCTTCCTGGAGCAACACCTGGCGCAAGGTGATTCAAGGACTGCCGGTCGCATTCGTGGATGGACAGGATGCCAACGGCAAGGACATCGTGCGTTACTACACGTACACCGTGGAAGAAACCGCCGTGACCTATAAGGACGGCGATACCACCAAGACCATCAAGCCCGCGGAGGCCGGATACCAAGTATCGGTCTCCTACAACACCAAGGAACGCGTGGCCATTGTTACCAATGCGGCGTTGCTTCCGGATACGGGAGGCGCGGGCACGATGTGGTTCCTGATGTTCGGCTTGCTGCTTATGGGAGCTGGCGTGGTCTGGTACGTGCGTAATCAACGCGTTCAATCCGGCACAGTCCGCTCGGGCTCCAGCCGTATACGAAAGCGAGGTGCCCATGCCTCGTGACGACCATGTAGACAAACCGTACCTGCCAAACAGAAAAGATATCCATCTAGAGAAAGGAACAGTAATGAAATCACTGATGAAAAAGGTTTTCGCTGCCGCCGCGGCGATTGCCACCGTATTTGGATTGGCTGCGACGACAGTCGCCACGGCCAACGCAGCGGGTGGTAATGCCACGCTGACGGTCAGCACTAAAGACGCGAAGTTCGCCGGTAAGACCGTGAACGCCTACAAGATGTTTTCCGCCACCGTGAGCAGTGACGGCAAGGCTGTCTCCTACACGTTGACTGACGAGTGGAAGCCGTTCTTCAAGAACTCCACTGCTTCCGGACTGACTGGTGATGTTACCGACGCGAACGTCAACGATAAAGCAAACGATTACGTATCCAAGCTGAAGAATACTGACTTGGTTGCTTTCGCTACCAAGGCATCGAACTGGGCGCAGAACACGGCCAACGGCATCAAGGTTAACAAGACCACTACGGTATCTTCCACTGCCACGGACGGTAAGTACACTGCGGCGTTCAATAATCTCGACTACGGCTACTACGTGGTTGCTGTGCCGGGTGCTACCGTGGCCGACACCAACAGTCAATACGCCACGCTAGTTTCCGTTCATAGCACCAGTGTGACTGCCGAGATTAAGGGCAACCTGCCTACCGTCGACAAGAAGGTACAGGTAGACGGCACTGGTAAGGACGCCACCGACGCGAAGATCGGTGATACCCTGACCTTTACCCTGACCTCCACCATTCCGGACATGTCCGCCTATGGCACCTACACCTTCAACTTCAAGGATACGTTGTCTAAGGGCCTCACCTTTGGACAAGTCGATTCCGTTAAGGTCGGAGATATGACACTGACCAAGGACACTGACTACACCGTCACCACTCCTACGGCCTCCAACAACAATACGCTTACTGTCGCCATGAAGGACTTCAAGACCAAGCAGCAGGTCAATGCCGGCAAGAAGATCACCGTCACCTACACGGCCACGTTGAACAAGGATGCTGTTGTGGGCGGTGCTGGTAACGTCAACTCCGCAACGATTCAGTACTCCAACAACCCGAGTACCAGTGGCACCGGTGAGTCCGAACCCAGCAAGGTTCGCATCTTCACTTATGGCTTCACCGTCGATAAGTACACTGGTGACAAATATGCTGATGATGCTACTCGACTTGCTGGTGCTGAGTTCACACTCGCACCTAAGAACGGCACCGCTATTAGTTTCGTGCAAGTCACTGCCGGTAGTGCGACCGAGAACGCTGTATACCGCGTAGCTAAGGCTGATGAGACAGGTACTACGACTATCATCACTCCTAAAAGCGGTAAAGTTGAATTCCAGGGACTGAAGAACGGCGAGTACACGCTCACCGAGACCAAAGCGCCGGCCGGCTACAACAAGCTCGCCAGCGCCATCGGCGTGAAGGTTAATGGCCAGAACAACGGCACTGACACCACGAATGCCACCGTCACCATCACCTACAACAACGACAACAATGGCAGCAACTACGACCAGACCGCATCGAACGGTGTCATCCCGGTCCAGAACAAGTCCGGTGCTATCCTGCCTGGCACTGGTGGCATGGGTACCATCGCCTTCACGGTGATTGGTGTGCTGGTCATCGCGCTCGGCGTTGCCTGGACTCTCAAGCGCAAGAACGCCTGACGATCATGGCCGTGTTTTGGGCGTGAAGGGCACACACCCGCTACGCCCACAACACGGTTTCCTCGCGAAAAGAACGCTCGATGAAACGACTGCGCAACATCCTGCCCTTACTGGTCATTCTCGGTGGAATGCTCATTCTGTTCTATCCGACGATCAGCAACTTCCTCATTATGTGCAACGCCAGCCGCGCCGTAAATAACTACGACGCCAGCGTTGAAGCATTGAGCCAGGAACAGTACCAGAAGGTGCTGGATGCTGCGCACGCCTATAACGAAAAGCTCGCCCAGAACGATGCGGGAGAGACCGACGCTCTTGCCAGTGCCGTCAATTCCGCATCCACGGACGAGGAATACAACAGTCTGCTCAATATTGACGGTGACGGCATGATGGGATACATCACTGTGCCTAAGCTTGAGGAGACCTTGCCGATTTATCACGGCACTTCCGAGAAAGTGTTGCAATCCGGCATCGGACATCTCGAACAGACCTCACTGCCAGTTGGTGGCGCGTCCACTCATGCGGCGCTGTCTGGCCACCGGGGCTTGCCCACGGCAAAACTGTTCACGGACTTGAACCTTATGAAAAAAGGCGACAAGTTCTACATCACAATACTTAAAGACACGTATGCGTATCAGGTCGATAAGATCACTACCGTTCTGCCGACCGATACCAAACAACTGGCAATTGAGCCCGGCAAGGATTTGGTCACGCTCATCACTTGTACGCCGTATGCGGTCAATACGCATCGGCTGCTGGTGCGTGGCCATCGCATCCCATACACGCAGCAGCAGCAGGATGACGCCAAATCCACGTTCCACGTGGACATTCCGCTGCAGTACTTGTTGCCGTCTCTTGCACTGATTGCCTTGCTCATCGCATGGCATTTATGGCAGCGCCATGAGCGGCGACGCCGGCAGAGTGGGAGCGCCAAGGTCGCATCTGGTGATTCTGACTCTGCGGATATCGAGCCGGACGGTGACTTGCCTCCTCAGCCAGACAGTACAAATAACCAATCACATTCATCATGGCGGAAAGGACCGGGCAGACATGTTAGACCTGCATAGCGGAAGCGAGTATGGTGCGGCGCGCATTGCTGCCATGATTGCCGCCGCCGTTACTATCGTCCTCACTGTTCTTGCAGCCTTCGGCTCTATGGTGCCGTATGCGCAAGCTGATTCTTTCGGCGCTCTCACCATCAATGCCGTATGGGGCCGAGACACGGCTTCGCCCAAATTGCTTGCCGGCGATACCTATTCCATCGTGCGCGTCGCCACCGTCACAACGAACAATGATGGTAGCGTCTCCTCATATAAAACCGTCGGCGATTTTTCCGGCCTCACTGCCGATTGGGAACGCCTGACATCGAGCGAATATCACGATGCCGCCAAGAAGCTGGCTGCATATGCGGCGAAAAACAAGCTATACCAGCATTCCGGCATCACCAATGCAGCTGGTCAGCTCACTTTCCAGAATCTGCCGCTCGGCCTATATCTGGTCTCTCGCACGAGCTCGGCGAAAGCCAACAAAGCATACGACTGTGATCCGTTCCTCATCTCGATTCCTGGCAGTGGAGGCACATCCGCTGATCTCAACATCACAGTAGAGCCGAAATTTAGCACTGGAACTCCTGTTGTCCCGCCCGAAGATAACCCGAGCGAGGAGCCGGGCAATCCTGGCCTTATCGGTCGTACGGGTGCCGCCGTAGGCAGCATTGCCGCGGCAGCGGGGCTCATGTTACTTGTTGCGTTCATTTTGTTCAGATTGCGCATGAGGCGCCGCATACGGGACGTCAATTCGGCCGGCAAATCCCATACAGATGATTTATTCGTATGCGAGAATAACGCGCCGAAGTCGCCGCTACTCGCTGCACTTCCCAAGCACCACGTAGAATCGAACACATGGAGTTGAACGATTTGCCTCAGATGGATCCGCGCGCGCTGAAGGCCACGTCCGTCAAAGCCGAAGACGAACATGCCAGTTCAGCTGAGCCGCAAGCATTGAAGATCACCGCCGCCAGCTCGAACCCGAAGATGTTCACGCTGCCCTGGCATAAGCCCCTGGCCACCTGGCCCGAGGACCTGCTGGCCAACCTGCCGCGAGGCATCTCCCGCCACGTGGTGCGTTTTGTGCATGTGGGCGACGAGGTGTACGCCATGAAAGAGATCACCCGTCAGGTGGCCGAGCGCGAGTATGAGATTCTGCGCCGACTGCAGAAGCTCGAGTTGCCGACCGTCATCCCGATTGCCGTGGTCACCGGTCGTCATGACCGCAACGGCGAACCGCTGGAAGCGATTCTGGTCACCCGTCACCTGAAGTTCTCACTGCCGTACCGCGCGCTGTTCGCCCGCAATCTCCAGCCGGATACTGCCGAGCGTTTGATCGACGCCCTTGCCGTGCTGCTGGTTCGCCTGCACTTGGCCGGCTTCTACTGGGGCGATGTGTCGCTGTCGAACGTCCTGTTCCTGCGTGATGCCGACGCGTTTTCCGCCTTCCTGGTGGACGCCGAAACCGGTGATTTGCAGGTGCAGCTTACCGATGGCCAGCGTGAATACGATATCGACTTGGCTCGCACCAACATCATCGGTGAATTGATGGATTTGGCTTCTGGCCGTCTGCTGCCGAGCGACGTGGACGAGATCGAGGTGGGCAACCGTCTGGTCGACCGCTACCACTCGTTGTGGAGCACGCTGACCGACACCGACAAGTTCGGCCCGGATGAGATGTGGAAGATCGAGCAGCGCGTCAACAAGCTCAACGACCTGGGCTTCGACGTGGACGAGCTGGAGATGAAGACCGCGGAGGACGGCAAACGTGTGCTGGTCCGCCCGCGCGTGGTCGATGCCGGCTATGCGTCGCGCAAGCTTCTGCGACTGACCGGTTTAGATGTGCAGGAGAATCAGGCGCGGCGCCTGCTCAACGATCTGGATGCGTACCGTGCCTCCACGTGGCGTGAAGGCGAGGAGTTGGAGATCGTCGCCACCGATTGGATGCGTGAGGTGTATGAGCCGACCGTGCGTATGATTCCACGTGAATATCGTTCGCAGATCGAGCCGGCACAGTTCTTCCATGAGGTGCTGGATCACCGCTGGTTCCTTGCCGAGAAGGCCGGCCACGACGTGCCGATGGGCGAGGCTGTGGAAAGCTACATCCAATCCGTGCTGCCGAACTACAAGCTGGATGACAAAGCCGTGAACGAGCTCAACGCTGAAGCGGATTCCGGCGTGGTCGACGATGAGGCGAATTACGAAAAGCCCATCGACGATGATGATTACAATCCCGACGACGATCCTGATGCCGCGGTGTGGAGCCACTGATATGTGGAGCTGCTGAGCGAAACCGGACGGGGTGGTGCGCCGATTGCGGCGGCCACCCCGATTTTCGTTCCGCTCGATGACCCCGCCGGCAGCAGGGGGAGATATGGGTATTACTTCGTGGCGGCTGCCGCTGCTTTCCGCCCGGGCGCGGCGGAACCTCACCGCGTACAGGCTGATACCGGCTGCGACCGAGGCGTTCAGAGACTCCACCATGGACGTGATCGGAATGCCGGCGATCGCGTCGCACGACTCGCGCACGAGTCGGCTCAGTCCCTTGCCTTCCGAACCGAGCACGACGATCAGCGGATCGGTCTCGAAACCGGTTTCGCCGACCAGCTTATCGCCGCCGCCGTCTAGGCCGACCGTGTAATATCCACGTTCGCGCATGCTTTCGATGGCCTTGGTGAGGTTCACCACGCGAGCCACCGGGATATGCGCCGCGGCACCGGCCGATACCTTCCACGCGGCAGCGGTGACCGAAGCAGAACGACGCTCCGGCAGAATCACGCCGTTGGCACCGAAGGCGGCGGCCGAACGAATCACCGCACCCAGGTTCTGCGGGTCGGTCACGCCGTCGAGCGCGATGAACAGCGGGCGTGCGTTGATGCGCGCACTCGGCGAATTCACCACGTCCATGGCCTTGGCCTTGCGCTCGGCGATATCCGCCAGCTCGGCGAGAGACGAATACTGGTACGGCTGCACTTTGAGCACGACGCCCTGATGGTTCGACGACCGGGCGATGCGATCCATTTCCAGACGGTCGGCCTCCAGCAGGTGCAGGCTTTGTGCGCCGGCGAGCTTGATGATCTCGCGTGTACGGTCATCATGCTCGATACGTGTCGCGATATACAGCTGCATGCTGGGGACGCCGACGCGCAGCGCCTCCAGCACGGCATTGCGGCCGATGACCAGATCGTCCGAATCGGACGTGAACTTCGCGGCGCGACGGCGGGCTGCCAGTCGTGGATCTGCCATCTTGCGACGGTTCGTCGCCTGCTTGGCCTTGTATGCCTTGTGATACACGCGATCCTCGGCTTTGGGCGTCGGCCCCTTGCCGCGTAGCGCATTGCGGTGTTTTCCTCCCGACCCCTTGGTCGGACCTTTCTTGATTGCCATACGTGCCATTGTCCCAGACCCCCACGCCAAACAGCCATTCGCGGCGCGCGAATCGCCCCAATCCCCTGAGAGACTCGGTTTGCGTTCCTAAGTGCGCGCCGGAACGCCGAGTGCGCGAACATAGGAACGCAGATCGCATAGTTTGCGTTCCTAAGTGCGCAGAGTTGTCGTTTCGGCGCGCACTTAGGAACGGAACGCAGCTCGTCCGGTTCCGAAGCCGCCGGAGTTCCTTGCCTTGGCACGTATGATGAATGCAGGATCGGGCGGCGTCATTCATACCCGGAGAGCCAGAAGGTCTTGCGATGGTCGATGTGAGCAGGGAGTGCTGCGAGCGGTATTTCGGCATGGACGACGAACTGTTCGATTACACCATGACGACGCTCCGCTGGCTGCTCGCGCTGTGTGAGCGTGTCGCCTGAAATCGTTCGCGGAATGCGGATATTTGGACAACATGTAAAGGGCTGTTTCGCCAAGCGATGACGGGTTTGTGGAATAATGGCAACAGTATGCATCGGCAGCAGTTGCGCCGGTGCCCATAACCGCGCAGCTTTATCGAGATGACCGGGGGAGGGGACGATCCCGGTGATTGTGAGGGCTGACTACTCCGCGGCTATATCAAGGAGACCATTATGGTTGATCACACAAATGATCAATCCACAGGCGTGCAGTCGCAGGAAGGCCTGCTTCACGACGTCGATCCCAGCTTGACCGAGGCGAACGAAGTCGCCAAGGCGCTGGATGTGGATACCAATACCGGCCTGAGTTCCGCCGAGGCGCAGCGCCGGTTGGAGAAATTCGGCCCGAACCAGTTGGCCAGCGCGCCGCCCGTACCCAAGTGGAAGAAGTTCCTGGCGCAGTTCCAGGATCCGCTGGTGTACCTGCTGCTTGCCGCCACTGTCATCTCACTGATCGCATGGTTCATCGAGCGCTCACACGGAACGGCCGGCGAAGTGCTGCCGTTCGACGCCATCGTCATCATCCTGATCCTGATCGTCAACGCAGTGCTGGGCTATATTCAGGAGGCCCGTGCCGAGCAGGCGGTGGAGGCGCTCGCCCAAATGACGGCACCGCAGACCTCCGTGCTGCGTGACGGCAAAATCGTGCACATCAACACCGCCGACGTGGTTCCCGGCGACATCGTGGTGCTTGGCGAAGGCGATACCGTCTCCGCCGACGGGCGTCTGTTCGCCGCCGCGTCGCTGCGCATCGCCGAGGCGAGCCTGACCGGCGAATCCGTGCCGGTGGGCAAGAAGCCCGACACGCTCGACTCCGCCAAGGCGCTGGGCGACCGCACCAATATGATTTTCAACGGCACGTCCGTCACTCAGGGCACCGGCCGCGCGATCGTGACCGGAACCGGCATGAACACGCAGGTTGGCAAGATCGCCGACATGCTGTCGCAGACCGATGACGAGGATACCCCGCTGCAGAAGGAGATGACCCACGTCTCCAAGATCCTGGGCATTGCCGTGTGCATCATCGCGGCCGTCGTGCTCGTCGCGCTGTTCATCACGCAGGGCTTCCACAAGATGCCCGACGATCTCATCGACTCGCTGCTGCTGGCCGTTTCGCTGGCCGTCGCCGCAGTGCCGGAAGGTCTTGCGACGATTCTGACGGTTGTTCTCGCGCTCGGCGTGCAGCGCATGGCCAAGCACAACGCCATCGTCAAGAAGCTGAGCTCCGTGGAAACGCTGGGATCCGCTTCAGTGATCTGCTCCGACAAGACCGGTACGCTCACGCGTAACGAGATGACCGTCGAGCGCATCGTCACCCCGAGCGGTGAAGTGCAGCTCACCGGCACCGGTTACGAGCCCAAGGGCAAGATGCTGGGCATGGGTGGCGACGCCATCGAGGAGAGCGCTCCGGTCAACGCCGAAGCCCTGCGCACCATCGCCGTCGGAGCGTTTGCCAACGACGGTGACTTGCGTCAGAACGATGCCGGCCAGTGGGAGATCGTCGGCGACCCGACCGAGGTGTCGCTCGTCGTCGCTTCCCGCAAGATCAAGGCCGAACGCGCCCTCGGCAAGCTCGACCGTGTGGCCGAGGTTCCGTTCACGTCCGAGCGCAAGCGTATGGCCGTGATCGGCAAGGACAGCAGCGACAACGGCAACCTGAGCGTCTATGCAAAGGGCGCGCCCGATGTGCTGCTCGGCTACTGCACGCGCATCGCGGTTGGCGACGCCGTCCGCCCGATGACCGAAGGCGACCGCCAGGAGATTCTCGCGACCGTCGAGCGTCTGTCCGGCGAGGCATACCGCACGCTGGGTGAGGCGTACCGCCCGCTCGGCACCACATCCCTGGCCGATATCCCCGGCATCAAGACCAATGCAGCCGGCCAGGTGACCGACATCTCCGAGCAGAGCGACGTCATCGAGCGTGACCTGATCTGGGCCGGCATGGTCGGCATCATCGACCCGCCGCGCACCGAAGTGCGTGATTCCGTGGCCGAAGCGCATCGCGCCGGCATCCGCACGGTGATGATCACCGGCGACCACCCGCTCACCGCGGCCCGCATCGCTTCCGATCTGGGCATCATCGAAAAGGGCGGCAAGGCCCTCACCGGCGATCAGCTCGACGCGATGCCCGACGAGGCGGCGTTCGACAAGGCGACTTCCGAGGTCTCCGTGTACGCCCGCGTGGCCCCCGAGCACAAGCTCAAGATCGTGGAGTCGCTGCAGCGCCAGGGCACCATCGCCGCCATGACCGGCGACGGTGTCAACGACGCCCCGGCCGTCAAGTCCGCCGACATCGGCGTGGCGATGGGCATCACCGGCACCGAGGTGACCAAGGAATCCGCGAAGATGATTCTCGCGGACGACAACTTCTCCACCATCGTCGCCGCCGTGCGCGAAGGCCGTGTGATCTTCGACAACATCCGCAAGTTCCTGCGCTACCTGCTGAGCTCCAACGTGGGCGAGGTGTTCACCGTGTTCGGCGGCGTCATGCTCGCCGGCGTGCTTGGCATCACGCAGCCGGGAACCACCGGTGTCGCCGTGCCGCTGCTTGCCACGCAGCTGCTGTGGATCAACCTGCTGACCGACGCCGCCCCGGCGCTCGCGATGGGTGTCGACCCGCAGACCGATGACGTGATGGCACGCAGCCCGCGCAAGCTCACCGACCGCGTGATCGACAGGGACATGTGGATCGATATCGCGTTCATCGGCATCATCATGGCGGCCGTCACCTTGATCGGCATGGACATGCACCTTGAAGGTGGCCTGTTCACCGACCGCTCCATCGGCGGCACCCACGAATTCCAGATGATCGAGGCCCGTACGATGGGCTTCACGATTCTCGTGTTTGCGCAGCTGTTCAACGCGATCGCATCGCGTTCCGCACGTCAGTCCGCGTTCGTCGGCCTGTTCTCCAACAAGTGGCTGTGGGGGGCGATCGGCCTGTCTGTCGTGCTGCAGCTCGTGGTGATCTACGTGCCGTTCCTCAACTCCGCGTTCGGCACCACGCCGCTCGGACCGTGGGCATGGGTCGAGTGCATCTGCCTCGCCGCGGTCGTACTGATCGCCTCGGAAATCTACAAGGCGATCATGCGCGTCATCGACCGCAAGCGCGGCATCATGGCATAACAATGCCATAAGCCTCCACCGGCGTCAGGGCTCCCGCTCTCCACATCGGAAAACGGGAGCCCTTCTCATACCCCGGAATCGCTGAATATGCGGTGACATGACGGAACGATGTCGTAGCATCGGAGGCGAACCATATATCAATGGCACGTTCCGAAGGGATTCGCAATGTCACTCATCAAACAATCCCATGGCGCCGCCGCCGATGGAACGGAACTCACCGCTATTTATGCTGAGCAGCCGGCTGCTGATGTGGCGTTCGCGCTGGTCTTCGCCGGTCACGGTCTTCCGCGCTTCGTGCACTGGGGCCGACCGCTCGCGGCGCCGGGAACCGTACTCGCCGCATACGACGCCCTGCGGCCGCAGCGCGTGTCCGGCGCGCTGGACGAGACCGCCTGGCCAAGCATCATGCCCACGCAAAGCGAGTCGTGGATAGGGGCACCGCGACTGGATATCCGGCGCGCCGGCGTAACGCCGTTCTGTGCATTCACGGTGACCGGCATCGCAATCCGTCAGGACGAACGCCAAGGCGTTGACGTGTCTGACGGCGTGGACGGTGCCGCGCATACCGTCACGCAACAGGTGCCGGTCGTCACCGTGACCGCGTCGGATGCCGAGCAGGGCGTGGAACTGTCATGGACGGCCGAACTGTTGCCCGGCGGACTGATCAGACAGCGCACCACGCTGCGTAATCTTCCAGCCGGTAATCTTCCGACCGGTGACTTGGAAGTCGGTAAAGTCGAACTCGGCTTCCCGCTCCCGGCACTTGCCACGGAGATACTCACCACCACCGGCCATCATCTGCGCGAACGCAGCCCGCAGCGGCAGCCGCTGACCGAAGGACGCTTCGAGAAGGTCTCGATGGCGGGGCGCCCAGGTTTTGACGCCTCTCTGTTGCTTTCCGCGGGCGAGCCCGGCTTCGGGTTCGAGCATGGCGAGGTCTATTCGGTGCATGTGGGCTGGAGCGGCAATTCCGTGCTGTCGGCAGAGCGTCAGCCGTATACGACCGGTCTGATTGGCGGCGGCGAGGTGCTGCTCGGCGGCGAGGCCACGCTCGCCCGCGGCGAAACGTACACCACCCCGTGGCTGTACGGGTCGTACGGTGACGGGCTCAACGAGGTGGCTGCGAGATTCCATGATTACGTGCGCTCCTGTCACCCGGATCTCGCCGTCAAGCCGCGTCCGGTGATTCTCAACACGTGGGAGGCCGTGTATTTCGACCATGACTACGACACGTTGAAGGCTCTGGCCGATAAGGCCGGGGATTCCGGTGTCGAACGGTTCGTGGTGGATGACGGCTGGTTCGGCTCCCCCCGCGACCCACCACCCTGGCTGCGCTGTATCGGTA
>OCPQ01000835.1_pt1 | contig 16595 bp, 15 predicted proteins | sample 1538251 | NCBI WGS metagenome assembly OCPQ01 (sample SAMEA2580249, study PRJEB22360) | human gut metagenome | biome: human gut; feature: human-associated habitat; material: faeces | place: Denmark | collected 2008/2010 | reverse complement strand
AAATCACAACATAGCATTCATCGCCTCCCTCCAAGAGAGCGTTTAGAAAAGTATTATGAAGCCTTGCAGCAACTCACGGAAAAATACGAAGAAGCCAAAGCACAAGCTAATACGGCTCAAACAGATATTCAACGAGATATGCATAAGCAAACTGCGGCAATTTATTTAACGCGCCGTCAAAAATGTTTAGAGGCGATTGAGACCTTAGAAGAATACCTTGCCTTTAAAGAAGCCCAAGAAAGTGCGGTCAAAAAATAAGATATTTTTTAATAGACTGAAAAGCAAAAATCCCTAAATCTTTCGACTTAGGGATTTTTTGAATTTGATGGCGGAGGAAGTGAGATTCGAACTCACGGAGGGCGTAAACCCTCGCCGGTTTTCAAGACCGGTGCCTTCAACCACTCGACCATTCCTCCGTGATTTAAGCGAGGTGAATAATACGTTTTTTCCCCCATCCCGTCAAGCAAGAAAATAAAAAAATTATCTGACTGACTACTTTTAAATCACTATGTTTTAAAAATACACAAAATAAAAAACGGAACCTACTGGCTCCGTCTTTATGATTAAGATATTACTCTGATTTCGCTTGTGTCGCTTCAGAATAAATATGACTAATTGCACTATGATGGCCTGCGGCGCCTTTACCGTTAAAGTAATAGCGAGACTCCGTCCATTCTACAATTGGGAATGGTTTAGACTCTTCATCTGGTGCTTTAGCTAATGTCATCGCTGCTTTAGTGTGTTGTACCGCTGAAATGGTACCTGCACGACCAGTGAACACATAAGAGCGAACAAACTCTGTTTTCTCTTGTGGTTCAACTTCTGTCGTTGCAACTTTAGCAACAGGTTCTGATTTATGATGCAAGCGTTCTAATGATTCTTGCACTTTCTGTTGAACAGCTTCATTTGCCGGTTGAGTAATGAAATCTAACGCTGGTTGTGCTTCAACTGATTTCTCTTCCACGACAATACCTGTTGCTGGCGTAATCACACCTTTTTTCGTTTTTTCTTGCTCAAGCAATTCATCCACCGATAAGAAATTATTTTCTTTCGGTGCATTCACAGCAGAATAATCGATGCATACTTTACCGCTTGCTAATTCAGGCGAAGCAACTGCCGCAAATAATGGCATTGGTGACTTCACTTCATTACGACGACGGCGTTGATTATTCGATGTACGTAAATGACGTGGAGTACGACGCTGACGTTCTTGACGTGGTTTATCTTCAGCATTATCAGCAACATTGTTTTCAACTACTTCATTTTGAACAGTCTCAACAACGGGTACTTCAACCGCTTCAATAACATTCTCGTTTACATCAGTTGCATTGTCATCAATACGAACACGTTTACGTAAATCACGACGTTGACGACGCTCTGCTACCGGTTTCTCTGCTTTTTCTTCTTGACGATTATCATCAGAAACATTAGCAAAATTAACCGCACTTTCAGATGTCACTTCTTCATTCGCGTTACGACGATTGCGACGATTATTCACACGCTCGCGAGTTGGACGTGCATTTTCTTCGTCTGTATTTTTCGCATTGTCACTATTTTCGTTGCGAGAACGACGATTATTACGACGCTCTTGATTACGGCGATTATTACGATTTCCGTTGCGATTATTACGATTGGTTTGGTTTTTCTCTTCTTCTTTTGGCTCAGAAGCAAATAAACCTTTAATTGCAGCAACAATTTTCGCAAACAAGGATGGTCCTTCTGGTTTACGCTCAACTGGTGCTGGTGCTGCCGTTGGGATCGATAGCGATACTGCAGCACTTTCCATCACTTGTTCAGAGGTCACAGCTGCCGTTTCGATATTGCGAGAAACTAGAGACTCTTCTGGTACGAATGCATCGTCTTGTGCTTCATGGAATTTTGCTAAGTTGTAGCTTAATTCGTTCAGCTCTTCACCTTCACGTACGCGGAACACGCTGAAGTGCGGGGTTTCCATCGCTTCATTTGGCACCACGATAATCTCTACATCATGGCGTTTTTCGATGCTGCTTACTGCTTTACGTTTTTCGTTAAGTAAGTAAGACGCAATTTGTACCGGCACGATAGTGTGTACTTGTTTGGTATTTTCTTTTAACGCTTCTTCTTCGATTAAACGTAAGATTGAAAGTGATAAGCTTTCGTTATCACGTACTTTACCCGTACCTTGACAGCGTGGGCAAACATGGTGAGAAGACTCACCTAATGATGGGCTTAAACGCTGACGTGACATTTCCAACAAGCCGAAGCGAGAAATACGGCTGATTTGAATACGCGCACGGTCTTGACGCACGGCATCACGGATACGGTTTTCTACCTCACGTTGGTGACGAACTGGTGTCATATCGATAAAATCGATAACCACTAACCCACCTAAGTCACGTAAACGTAATTGACGAGCAATCTCATCTGCCGCTTCAAGGTTCGTATTTAATGCCGTTTCTTCAATATCACCACCACGAGTTGAACGCGCTGAGTTGATATCGATAGCTGTTAACGCTTCTGTCACATCGATCACAATCGAACCACCAGAAGGTAAACGTACTTCACGTTGGAAGGCGGATTCGATTTGAGATTCAATTTGATAGTGGCTAAATAGCGGCACTTCGCCTTGATACAGTTTCACACGATTGATGAAATCAGGACGGACAAGTTTGATGTGTGCTTTCGCTTTTTCAAATACTTTCGGGCTATCAATTAAGATCTCACCGATATCACGACGCAAGTAATCACGGATCGCACGAACGATCACATCACTTTCTTGATGAATTAAAAATGGTGCTGGACGGCTTTGTGAAGCTTGTTTAATTGCTTCCCAATGATGTAAAAGTACTTTTAAGTCCCATTGTAATTCTTCTGGTGATTTACCCACACCCGCTGTACGTACGATAAGACCAACGCCTTCCGGTACATCTAAAGAACTCAATGCTTCTTTTAATTCGATACGTTCATCGCCTTCAATACGGCGAGAGATACCACCTGCACGCGGATTGTTTGGCATAATCACCAAATAACTACCGGCAAGGGAAACAAAAGTGGTTAAGGCCGCGCCTTTATTGCCGCGTTCTTCCTTGTTCACCTGAACGATCACTTCTTGACCTTCGGTCAAAATATCACGGATATTTGGACGACCTTGGAACACATAATCAGCAGGGAAATACTCGCGGGCAATTTCTTTTAAAGGAAGGAAGCCATGGCGCTCCGCACCATAATCCACAAAGGCTGCTTCTAAACTCGGCTCTACGCGAGTGATTTTCCCTTTGTAAATATTGGCTTTTTTCTGTTCATGACCCGGACTTTCAATATCCAAGTCGAATAAACGCTGGCCATCGACCAACGCAACGCGCAACTCTTCTTTTTGAGTCGCATTGATTAACATTCTTTTCATTGTCAATTTCTCGTTTTGAATTATCTAAAATACCTTGAAAATTAACCGCACTTTACAGATTTACTGACCTTAGCCATCGACCTCGTGTTTCTCGCGAACAGTCAATCTCACGACTGTGTGTTGCTGGGTGCATTGATAGCATACTCAATTGTTATCTAAGACAATTTTCGTAAAACAATGCGATGTGTTAATTACGCATTGCAAGGAAGCGTCAACTTTCAAGAAAAACATGTTGATTATCAATGTCTTATGCCATTTGCCGCATTGAGTTTTGACCAACATACAAAATCGCTTTCTAAATGCCAAATTTTAGGCGCAGAAAGACGTTCTATTATCCACATTCGGGGCTAAATTAGCAAGGCATTCTTGCTATTATCACCAGGGATATTGTGATATGATTCAGCCCAATTTTTAAAGGACAGATTCAATGACTGAAAAACAAGAAAAAATCATCAATCAATCCGTCAAAATGCTCACGATTTCTGAGGATGAAGCAGGACAACGCATTGATAATTATTTATTGGCAAAATTAAAAGGTGTGCCCAAAAGTTTGATTTATCGCATTCTGCGTAAAGGCGAAGTACGTGTGAACAAAGGGCGAATCAAACCTGAATATAAATTGCAAAATGGTGATGTGGTGCGTGTGCCACCTGTTCGTGTTTCTGAAAAAAATACTGCCCCAATTTCTAAAAACTTGAATAAAGTCGCTTCCCTTGAAAGCCATATTATTTTTGAAGATGACTGTTTATTAGTATTGAACAAACCTTCCGGCATAGCGGTTCATGGCGGGAGTGGCTTGAATTTTGGTGTGATTGAAGCCTTACGTGCATTACGTCCTGAAGCCCGTTTTTTAGAATTGGTTCATCGTTTAGACAGAGATACATCGGGTATTTTATTAGTGGCGAAAAAACGTTCTGCCTTACGCAACTTACACGAACAACTTCGTGTTAAAACCGTGCAAAAAGATTATCTCGCACTCGTACGCGGCCAATGGCAATCTCATGTAAAAGTCGTGCAAGCCCCTTTATTAAAAAATGAATTGGCCAGTGGTGAACGCATCGTTAAAGTCAGTGAACAAGGTAAACCTTCGGAAACTAGATTTAGCATTGAAGAACGCTATCAAAATGCAACCTTAGTAAAAGCTTCACCCGTAACAGGTCGAACCCATCAGATCCGAGTTCATACTCAATATGCAGGTCACCCGATTGCATTAGATGATAAATACGGTGATAAAGAATTCGATAAATATATGCAAGATCTCGGACTTAATCGCTTGTTTTTACATGCGTTTTCTATTCGCTTTGAGCACCCTAAAACGGGTGAAACATTACGCCTCAATGCGCAACTAGATGAAAAAATGAAAGCAATTCTGAAAAAACTGCGTGAAAGCAAAGAGATAAACCCATAGACAAGAAAAATGTTTATTGCTATATTTGATGACGGAGACAACTCGTTTCTATCATTAATTAACATATAACAACAAAGGATAGCAAAATGGCAAAAGGACAATCATTACAAGATCCTTATTTGAATGCGTTACGCCGTGAACGTATTCCTGTTTCGATTTATCTCGTTAATGGGATTAAATTACAGGGTCAAATCGAATCATTCGACCAATTCGTGATTTTATTAAAAAACACGGTTAATCAAATGGTGTACAAACACGCAATTTCTACTGTGGTTCCAGCACGTTCTGTTTCTCACCACAATAATAATGGCGGTCATCATGTAGCACAAACTTCTGATGCTGTAGCGGAAGTAGAAACACAAGCAGAATAATTCTGTTCAATGAACGATTTCATCAATTTAAGTGCGGTTGAAAATTCACCTGAAATTTCAACCGCACTTTCGTCATCTAAAACAGTCGACAATAGCCAATCGACAAAAGATCAAGCTGTCGTCGTGCATGTTTTCTTTTCTCAAAATAAAAACATTGAAGATCTACAAGAATTCCAACTTTTAGCAGAGTCTGCCAATGTTGAGATTTTACAAGTCATCACCACGAGCCGAGCTACGCCACAAGCAAAATATTTTATCGGTGAGGGGAAAGCACAAGAAATAGCGGATGCAGTGAAAGCCTTAGATGCCGATGTTGTTTTGGTGAATCATCAATTAACCCCTGCACAAACCCGTAATTTAGAAAGCATTTGCCAATGTCGTGTAGTAGATCGTACTGGGGTAATCTTAGATATCTTTGCCCAACGAGCCCGCTCGCACGAAGGTAAATTGCAAGTTGAATTAGCTCAACTTAAGCATTTATCGACTCGATTAGTTCGCCGAAAAACAGGCTTAGATCAGCAAAAAGGCGCGGTAGGATTGCGTGGTCCTGGCGAAACGCAGTTAGAAACAGATCGCCGTTTAATCAAAGTTCGTATTGCGCAGTTGCAAAATCGTTTGGCAAAAGTCGAAAAACAACGCAACCAAAATCGTCAAACCCGACAAAAAGCAGATATTCCGACCATTTCCTTAGTGGGTTATACCAATGCGGGGAAATCGACACTATTCAATTTCATCACGCAAGCCAATGTCTATGCGGCGGATCAGCTTTTCGCCACTCTCGATCCCACATTAAGACGCTTACAAATTCAAGATGTCGGTACGGCCATTCTCGCCGATACCGTTGGTTTCGTTCGCCAACTTCCCCATGATTTAGTTTCCGCTTTTAAATCTACGTTGCAAGAAACGGTAGAAGCGAGTTTGTTATTGCACGTCATTGATGCAGCAGACGCTCGAAAGATCGAAAATATCGAAGCTGTGAATTTAGTGTTGGAAGAAATTAAAGCAGACAAAGTGCCTGCATTGTTGGTGTATAACAAAATTGATTTATTGGAAAATGTGGCGCCTCATATTGAATATGATGACGAGAATAAGCCCGTTGCCGTTTATCTTTCCGCACATTCAGGTGAGGGATTAGATCTGCTACTTGAAGCTATTAAAGTGCGGTTGAAAAATGAGATACTTTCTTTCACCCTCACGCTGCTCCCACAAGAGGGGAAAATTCGCCATGCGCTCTATCAATTAGATAGCATTCGTGACGAAAAAATTTCAGATGAGGGTGAATTTATCCTCAATGTACAAATTGATAAAGTCGAATGGCTCAAACTTTGTAAACAATTCCCTAAACTGTCAGAAATTATTTACTAATACCGTATTGTTTTAATTTATTGGCGATCGCCGTGTGTGATACGCCTAATCGTTGCGCCAATTTTCGCGTACTTGGATACTGGGCATAAAAAGCGCGGAGTACACTCGCCTCATATTGTCCCATGATCTCATCCAGTGTTTGCTCACCAAAATCATCCGCAGAAATGACCGCACTTTGTACGGGTTTTAAATTTAAACTTTCAATATCAAGCTGGTTATTTTTCGCTAAGGAACAGGCGCGATACAAGACATTGTATAGTTCTCGCACATTGCCTTGCCAAGGCTGCCCTTTCAAATAATTCAAAAAGTCAGCATTATATTGTGGCATTGGAATCTTAAGCTGCGTGCTAATTTCTTGTAAAAAACCGTCCGTTAAAGGCTGAATATCTTCTACTCGTTCACGCAAGGGTGGCACATTTAACGCTAAAACATTTAAGCGATGGAATAAATCACTGCGCAATTTCCCTTGTTCCAACAGCTTTTCCATCGGTTCTTGTGAGGTACAAATCACTCGAACATTCGCATGATGTTCTTTTTCTTCACCCACTCGACGGAAAGAACCATCTGTTAAAAAACGCAATAATTTTGCCTGTAAACTTAATGAAAGCTCAGCAATGCCATCCAGTAATACCGTGCCTTCATTAGCATATTCAAAAAAACCTGTGGTTTCACTGTCACCTACTTTACGCCCAAACATTTCACTTTCCGCATCTTCATCCGGCAAGCCGGCACAATTTACCGCAATGAATTTTTTCTCACGGCGCAAGCTCGCAAAATGACAAGCTTTTGCTAATAAGTCTTTACCCGAGCCCGTTTCACCTTGAATTAAAAGCGGCACATCAAACATCGCAAAACGTTGTGCATTTTCGACCACACTTTTCATGGAAAAGCTTTGAGTGACAAAGCAAGAGAAAGGATCTTGTGGATTAAATGTCAGCATAAAATAAGCTCAATTTTATTGAATAATGCCAATATGATAGGGAGTTTATTGATATGTGTAAAGATTAATTTACATATAAAAAGGGCAATCCTTGACTGCCCTTTTAGATGATTTTTTGTATTATTTTTTTACTGCACGATCAAGTTCTTGTGCAATGATTTCCATGCTTTGTAAACCACCAAACGCAAGATACCAATTGGCTGCATCAAGATACACAATGTGTCCATCTTTATACGCTTTGGTTTGTTTGATGATATCGTTATCCAATACTTTTTGTGCATTGTTGGCTTTTTCTGTAATAGCCGCGGTACGATCCACGACAAGTAAAAAGTCTGGATTTTTTTCTAAGATATATTCAAAACCAACACTTTGGCCGTGCGTAGACGATTTGATGCTGTCATCAATCGGTTTAAAACCAAATTTTTGATACACCATACCATAACGAGAACCATCACCAAAGGCACTGATTTTACTTTCATTGACAAGTACCAATAAGGCTGTTTTGCCTTTCGCATCTTTGGCGACTTGGTCAACCTTACTTTCTAATGCTGAAAGTTTTTCTTTCGTAACATTTTCTTTACCAAAGATCTGACCAAGTGCGGTCACATTTTGTTGAAAACTCGGGTAGTAATTGTTGTAGTCATTTTCAACATTAAATACTGGCGCAATTTCTTTAAATTTGTCGATCATTTTTTCTTGACGTTTAGACGCGATGATCAAATCCGGATTAAGTTCGTTAATTTGCTCCAATGATTGTTCTTTCAAATCACCGACATTCTTATATTTTTTGTCTGCAAATTCTGAAAGATAGCTTGGAATTTTTCCGCTTTGTGGGAAGCCCACGATTTTATCTTGCACACCTAATGCACGAAGTGTGTCTGCTGCACCAAAATCAAGCACAATGACTCGCTGTGGATTTTGTGGCACAACCTGCTTTCCAGCGGCATTTTCAACGGTAATATCTGCTGCTTGTGCAATACCGGTAAATGCAAAGAGTGAAAGTGCTAAAGTTGATAATGTTTTTTTCATGAAGATTTCCTTATTTATCTAAAATAAACGGCAATTTTATGGTCGTCGATATCCTGAATAGGTATCGCCATATCATAAATATCTTGTAGCACGGGCGATTGCATAATGTGGTTAACTTCCCCTTGGTGCACTAATTTTCCATTTTTCATAGCAACAATGTAGTCTGAGTAACAAGAGGCAAAATTAATATCGTGAATCACAATCACCACAGTTTTGTTGAGTTCTGCCGCTAATTTACGCAAAACTTGCATAATCTGCACTGAATGTTTCATATCCAGGTTATTTAATGGTTCATCCAATAAAATATAATCCGTATCTTGTGCAAGTGTCATCGCAATATAAGCGCGTTGTCGCTGCCCACCACTTAAGTTATCGATATATTGATGACGAATATCATCTAAATTCATATAGGCAATGGCATTATCAATAAAAGTGCGGTCAGTTTGGGTTAAGTTTCCTTTGCAATAAGGAAAACGCCCAAAGGCGACTAAATCTTCAATGGTTAGACGCAAATTAATGTTGTTAGTTTGCTTTAAAATCGCAAGTTGTTTCGCAATATCACTACTTTTCTTGCGATTGAGCAATTCACCGTTGAGATAGATCTCGCCACTATCCGCATTCAACAAACGGCTCATAATAGACAGCACCGTACTCTTCCCCGCGCCATTCGGCCCGATAAAAGACGTAATTTTCCCCGTAGGAATGGTAACGGACACATTATCCACCACCTTTTTGCTTCCGTAACTTTTAGTTATATTGCGAATTTCTATTGCCATTTTTTGTTTGCTCTTAATAACAAATAAATAAAGTACACGCCGCCGACAAAATTAACGATGATGCTTAATGTCGTGCGGAACGTAAAAATATGCGTCACCAATAATTGCCCTAAAACCAAGGTTATGATGGAAATTAACATCGCGGCAGGAATGAGGACTTTGTGGCGATAATCACGAACAAATTCAAAGGTCACGTTCATCACTAATAACCCGAGGAACGTAAGTGGGCCAACAAGTGCGGTCGACACTGACGTTAAAATTGCCACCAGAATTAAGAGGGCTTTTAAGGTCTTTTGATAATCGATCCCTAAGTTGATGGCATTTTCTCTTCCTAACGCCAACACATCAAAGCAATGCCAATATTTCAAACTGAAAACAATCGTCGCCACTAAAATGGCTAATGCAACCCACAAGATTTGTGTATTGATTCGGTTGAAACTTGCGAAACCAATATCTTGTGCGATCTGGAATTCATTTGGATCAATCAACACTTCCATAAACGTCGTTAAGCTGCCAAAGAAGGTGCCGAAAATAATCCCAACAAGCAACAAGAAGAAAATATTTTGGTTTTCTTTCTTAAACAGGAAGTGATAAAGCGCTAATGAAAATGCCATCATTAACCCCGTACACAATACAAACAAGGCAATGGAATTCATTGAAAGCAATGTGGTCGAACCGAAAAGGAAAATAATCGCCGTTTGAATCAATAAATACAGCGAATCTAAACCTAAAATACTCGGTGTGAGAATTCGGTTATTCACAACCGTTTGGAAAATCATTGTAGCAAGTGCAATTGCCGCGCCTGTAATCACAATTGCAATTAATGATAAGGCACGATTTTCCAAGGCATATTGCCAACGGTTTGGTAAGTTGTAGCCCAAATAAAGTGCAAGAGAAACAATGGCTAACAACGACAATACAATCAGTTGAGAAGAAGATTTCTTAGCCATTTCTATACCGTTTTAATAATAAAAATAAGAAGATACCACTGCCAAATACACCAACCACGGCATTAATGGAAATCTCATAAGGATAAATCACACTTCGACCTAAAATATCGCAGAATAAGACAAATACCGCACCTAACAAGGCAGTATGAGATAACACTTTCTTCAAGTTATCCCCTAAATAAAGCGTGACGATATTCGGAATAATTAACCCTAAGAAAGGGATCACCCCAACAGACACGATAATAATCGAAGACACCACCGCCACAATGAGCAGACCGAGATAAAGGACCTGGTTGTAATTTAGACCTAGATTAACCGCAAAATCTTTCCCCATCCCGACAATAGAAAAACGATGCGCAAATAAATAAGCCACGATGAGCGTAGGAATACTGAAATACAACAATTCATAACGGCCTGACATCACAAGAGAAAAGTCCCCTTGTAGCCACCCAGATAAGTTTTGCAATAAATCTTCTTTGTAAGCAATAAAAGCGGTAATTGAACTGATGATATTACCGAACATAATCCCCACTAAAGGCACAAAAATGGTGTCCTTGAATTTTAAACGGGACAGAATCGTCATAAATAACAATGTGCCAAGGAAAGACACAATCACCGCAATGGTCGTTTTTAACAACATTGAAGCCGTTGGGAAAAACAGCATCGCCATTAAAATCCCTAATCTTGCACTATCCATGGTGCCCGCAGTGGTAGGAGAAACAAATCGGTTTCGACTGAGTTGCTGCATCACTAAGCCACAAATACTTAAGGATGCCCCCGCAATCAAGATACTGATTAAACGAGGCACTCGACTGATAAAAAATATCTGCCATTGATTACCTTCAAAATTCAGTAACCCTTGCAGATTAACAGTACTTACCCCGAGAAAAAGTGAAACAAAGGAAAGCAAGACCAAAAGAAAGATCAGATAACGTCGCTTAATCATAAAAATGAGAATAATTCTAAAATGCAAAAAGAATAGCATATTGAAGGAAAAGAGAAAAGATGAAGTGCGGTCAGTTTTCGGCTAATTTTTAGGCGTATAAAAAATGCGGTCAAATTTGACCGCACTTCATTCGCTATAATTTTAACGTTCTTTCGACTTCTTTCGCTCGGACTAAGAATTGCTTACGTTCTGCTGTTGCCATTCCGCTGCTGGTACCTGGCAATTTCACCGTAAGCGGGTTCACCGCACGTTCATTAATATGAAACTCGTAGTGCAAGTGTGGACCAGTTGAAATCCCCGTATTACCAGTTAATGCAATGCGCTCCCCTTTCTTCACAGTTTGACCCGCACTAACTAAAGCTCGACTTAAATGCATATACACCGTTTGATATTCACGACCATGTCGTATCACCACATAACGTCCTGCACCACCTGCTTGATAAGCCACTTTTTCTACCACACCTTCTGCTGGCGCAATAACTGGCGTACCTGGTGAAACAGCAAAGTCCACCCCTTTATGCGGACGAACGCGCCCTGTTACCGGATGTCGGCGATTTGGGTTAAATGGTGACGAAATACGCGCTTGACGTTGCAATGGATAACGTGCAAAGCCTTTACCAAGGGTTTCTCCTTGCTTATCGTAGTAACGACCATTGGCCGCTTGAATACCGTAATAACTCTTACCATCCGCCATAATATGAATGGCTTCAACGTTACCTTGACCGGTTAATTTATCACCTAAATATTCACGTGATACTAAAATCGCAAATTTGGTGCCTTTACTGAGTTTTTGAAGACTTACCTGCCACTGTAACGCAGAGCTTAACTGGCTGATTTGACGACCATCCAAACCTAAATCACGCAAACTTGATGCAAAAGATCCGTTAATCGTGCCTTTTAGCACCTCTTTCTTCCAGATACTTTTCTTCTCTAGAATTTGGCGTTTAAACTTACCGTCTTCCGTACGTTCATAAATGCGTTCTTCTTTTTCAGACACCAACCAGTTTAAATATTCTAGTTGATCTTCTTTATCTAAAATCCAATAGAACTGCTGACCTGCGCGCAAGGTTTTTAATTCAGGATACTCGGCAATTAAATTCTTCGCCGTATCATCTTCTAAACCTGAAAGCTCTAACACGTCTTTTAATGAATCGCCACGCACCACCGTATGACTAAATTGATCAGTAATACGTAATGCCTGATCGGCTACATCTAAAATACCACTGAGCGCATCTTGCGCATCTTTTGGTAAATCAGTTAGCTCATCAAACTGCGGTTTAATTTCATCCACTTCATCATCTTTGGCTTGAAGATCATCATCATAAGAAGTTGCATCTTCCGTATTCGCATTCTGCTTCGCTTCTGGATGTTCGCCTGCTTGAGGTTGAGACTTATCAGATTCTTTTTTTTCAGGTGTAAGAGATTGATATTGAACGTTATCCACCATCTCTGGCTCAAGATTGCTTTGCAGAGAGGGATCATAGTCAGCGGTATCTTTAAAGGCGAGGAAAATGCCCGTTAAAATAAGTAAAAGTGCGGCAAAAAAAATCGCCGCTTTTATGCGGGACTTTCTTTTCCGTCGATCTCTAGCTAATTTAACGTGTTGCAAAATAGATACCTTTAAAATGAATAAAAAGCTTTTCGCTCTTCAGACTACAAACTCTAAAAAAAATTCATTTTACCCTAAAAATGTCAAATCTTATGCCTAAATATTAGGCATAGTCGGAATTTCTTGAGAAAAACAAGGAAATGAGCTATTTTAGTGAGCCATTTTTAGAGGGGGGATTATGCAGATTCACACCATTCAACCAGCTCAACCAACACCATTAATTACGCTGAAAAATATCAATGTGCTCTTTGAACAAAAGACGGCATTACGGGATATTAATCTTAGCATTTATCCGAATTCGATTATCACCATTGTCGGGCCAAATGGTGGAGGAAAATCGACCCTCTTAAAAACTTTATTAAAATTGCAAACGCCGACATCCGGTGAGGTGATTTATAGCACTAATGTCAGAATTGGCTATGTCCCACAAAAAATTCATCTCGATCACAGCTTACCGATGACGGTTGAGCGTTTTCTTGCGCTCAAAAAAGGCGTTAAAACACAAGAAATATCGACCGCACTTGAGCAACTTTCTATTACGCATCTGAGAAAAAATAATATGCAAAAACTCTCTGGTGGCGAGATGCAACGTGTGCTATTGGCTCGTGCGATTTTAAATAAACCCAATCTACTGGTGTTAGATGAACCGACTCAAGGGGTGGACATTAATGGTCAAGCAGAACTTTATCAGCTGATTCATCGCACTCAACAAGCCTTAAATTGTGCGGTATTAATGGTTTCCCATGACTTACATATTGTGATGGCTGACAGTAAAGAAGTATTGTGCATCAATCAACATATTTGCTGTGCCGGCACACCTGAAAGCTTATCAAATGATCCAACATTTATGCGTCTTTGGGGTAATCAAATCTCACAAAATGTGGGCTTTTATACGCACCATCATAATCACCACCATAATATGCATGGCGATGTTTGTAGTTGCAGTGCTAATCCATCAGAATGCCAACAATAAGGAAAAATCATGTTTGAGATTTTATTTCCAGCCTTGCTTACCGGCTTACTGCTTTCCTTAATTACTGCCCCATTGGGTGCCTTTGTGGTGTGGCGTAAAATGGCTTATTTTGGTGATACGCTTTCCCACTCTGCCTTGCTTGGTGTGGCGTTAGGGATTTTCCTACAAATTAATCCTTATATTGCCATTGTGATTTTGACGATTATTCTCGCCGTATTAATGGTTTGGCTCGAAAGTAACACGCAATTTTCAGTGGATACCCTTTTAGGGATTATCGCGCACAGTTGTCTTTCTCTAGGTGTGGTCACCGTTGGCTTACTTAAAAATGTCCGTGTAGATTTAATGAGTTATCTTTTTGGGGATTTGCTCGCCATTAATTTTAACGACTTACCTTACATTGGCGCGGGTGTCGTCATTGTATTAGGCACACTGCTTTACTTCTGGCAAGCCTTACTCTCAACCACGGTTTCGCCTGAACTAGCCCAAGTAGAAGGCATTAACATTAAAAAAATGCGATTTATCTTAATGATTTTGACCGCACTTACCATTGCCTTAAGTATGAAGTTTGTAGGGGCCCTGATTATTACATCGCTCTTAATTATTCCCGCAGCAACAGCAAGACGTTTTGCTAAAACGCCTGAACAAATGGTATTTATTGCGATTTTAATCAGTATGCTTTCCATCATTGGCGGGTTATTCCTTTCCGCTTTTTATGATACCGCGGCGGGACCTTCTGTCGTAATTTGTTCCGCATTTTTGTTTTTGTTATCATTACTAAAAAAGGAATATTTATAATCCGCTCCAACCAGTGAAAACCATTTGCACCGCACCTTAAATCTTGATAAAGTGCGGGCAACTTTTGACGATATTTTTAGGATAAGAAATGAGCCAAGAATATTTAGATTTTGAATTACCTATTGCTGAACTTGAAGCCAAAATTGAAGCGCTACGTTCAGCATCTGATGACAAAATTGATTTAAACGATGAAATTAAACGCTTACAAAAGAAAAGCGATGAATTAACCAAAAAAACCTTTGCAAATCTTGATGCATGGCAGGTTTCTCGCATGGCACGTCACCCAAATCGTCCATACACGCTTGATTATATCGAACATATTTTCACTGATTTCCAAGAACTTGCAGGCGATCGTGCCTTTGCAGATGATAAAGCAATCGTAGGTGGTCTTGCTCGTTTAGATGGTCGCGCAGTAATGATTATCGGTCACCAAAAAGGTCGTACAGTAAAAGATAAAGTAACACGTAACTTTGGTATGCCAGCACCTGAAGGCTATCGTAAAGCATTACGTTTAATGCAAATGGCTGAGCGTTTTAACTTACCTATTATTACCTTTATCGACACACCTGGGGCTTACCCGGGCATCGGTGCGGAAGAACGTGGTCAATCTGAAGCCATTGCTCGTAACTTACGTGAAATGTCTACCTTAAAAGTACCTGTTATCTGTACGGTAATCGGTGAAGGTGGTTCTGGTGGTGCATTAGCTATTGGTGTGGGTGACAAAGTGAATATGTTGCAATATTCAACTTATTCCGTTATTTCACCAGAAGGTTGTGCGTCAATCTTGTGGAAGAGCGCTGAAAAAGCGTCAACCGCAGCAGAAGTCATGGGCTTAACAGCCGATCGTTTAAAAAAATTAGGTTTAATTGATAATATCGTTCAAGAGCCATTAGGTGGTGCGCATCGTAATCATCATGAAATGGCACGTAATTTAAAACAATGCCTTGTTGAAGAACTAAACGAACTTGATACTTTCGACAAAGATGGCCTATTAGAAAGACGTTATGAACGTTTAATGTCTTACGGTTATTGTTAAGAACGTAGAAAAGAGCGGTTAAATTAACCGCTCTTTTTCTGTATTGAAAACGATACATAGATGCCAGAAAAGGCATCAATTCCCCAAATAGATGAGTTTAAAATGAAAAACGTATTAGCAATCCAATCTCACGTAGTTTATGGCTTCGCTGGCAATAAATCTGCTACCTTCCCAATGCAGCTCTTAGGTGTAGACGTGTGGGCGCTCAATACCGTGCAATTCTCTAACCATACCCAATATGGTAAATGGACAGGCATGGTGATTCCACAAGAACAAATTGGTGAAATTGCCAATGGTTTAGATGCGATTGGAAAACTGCAAGAATGTGATGCGTTACTTTCTGGCTATTTAGGTTCAGCGGAACAAGTTGACCAAATTATCTATGCTTTAGAAAAAATCAAAGCACGTAACCCCAATGCACTTTACTTGTGCGATCCTGTGATGCCAAATGCCGAAAAAGTCTGCGTGGTAGCTGATGGTGTACGTGAACGCTTAATTGAAAAAGCCATTCCACGTGCGGACATCATGACACCAAATCTTTCCGAACTTCGCACACTTTCTGACTTCCCTATCAATACCTTTGACGATGTGCTCAAAGCCGCCAATGCATTAGTTGCCAAAGGTGTGAAAAAAGTGTTGGTTAAACACTTAGGTAAAGCAGGTAAATTAAATGATCCTGATACCTTTGAAATTATTATGGCGACACCTGAAGGCGTATGGCATTTAAATCGTCCACTTTACAAATTCAACTTTGAACCTGTTGGTGTGGGTGATTTAATTGCGGGGACTTTCTTGGCGCATTACTTAAACTGTGGCAATGATGTTGAAGCTTTTGAAAAAATGAATAATGCCGTTGCGGGCGTAATGAAAACTACGTTTGATTTGAAATCTTACGAACTCCAACCGATTGCTGCACGTTTTGAGATCTTAAATCCAAGTACAAACTACAAAGCTGTTAAAGTTGCCTAATGGATCTTTCTTCATTATTCCAAGCGCAAATCCCTACCACCGCCAA
>OCPQ01000825.1_pt1 | contig 16747 bp, 13 predicted proteins | sample 1538251 | NCBI WGS metagenome assembly OCPQ01 (sample SAMEA2580249, study PRJEB22360) | human gut metagenome | biome: human gut; feature: human-associated habitat; material: faeces | place: Denmark | collected 2008/2010 | reverse complement strand
ACACGCTGTCTTGAAAGTCTTTACAGGGTTATGAAAAAACTAGGAATGCTTCCGATAAAGTCCTCAGCATCATATTTAGACGAGCAGCCGGCAAGTGTAAGCGTGAAAATGACAACCGCAAAAAGTATCAAAACGTGCCTTTTCATAAACTCTACCACCCCATGACATTCTGATTTTTTCGATTATATCATATCGCAGTCATACCTGTCAAGATAAAACAAAAAAAGCCCGCAGAAGTCTGCGAGCTTTTTGGTGGGAGAAGGTGGATTCGAACCACCGAAGCTAGAAGCAACAGATTTACAGTCTGCCCCCTTTGGCCACTCGGGAATTCTCCCATATGAATGAAAACAAAATAATGGAGCTGGTGGACGGACTCGAACCCCCGACCTGCTGATTACAAATCAGCTGCTCTACCAACTGAGCTACACCAGCTTGTGTTGCTTGATTTGTCGAACTGACGATATCTATTATATCATATCTCCAAGCACTTGTCAAGCACTTTTTATTTTGTTTTCATTTTTTTAATAAAGTGGTCGAGGCGACAGGACTTGAACCTGCGGCATCTTGGTCCCAAACCAAGCACTCTACCAAACTGAGTTACGCCTCGTAGTTGACGTTGCACACGGTGGGGAAAAGTCTCCAGCCACGGAAAAGTTCCAAGCTTTGTGTGCCTTGAGCTTCATAGATGTTTCTGTGAAGCATTTGTCTGCGTCATCAGACAGCTTAATTATTATACTCCCCAATGCCTGTTTTGTCAATAGGTTTTTTATCACTTTGTATACTTGCACAATTATGCCTCACTTAAAAGCGACACGAATGTTATTCTTCAACAAAATATACCGTGATATCATACGAAAACATCAAAAATAATGTCCATAAAAGAGCCTTTTTTAAAAGAATGGTATAATTTGATGATATTTTGGTGAAACCTGTTGATTTTTAAAATGGTTTGTGTTATCATTATATTTAACAGATAATATTCGGGAGGAAAGTAAAAATGAAAACAAAGGAATGTCCTTTTTGCCATAAGGAAATATCCGAAGAAGCAATACTCTGTAAGTATTGCCATAACCTGCTTATAGACGAAAGCACACCTGTTACGGAAGACAGCAAGCAGGAGGAGCAGAATTTCACCTCTGCTGACGATGCTGACAGAACAAGAGTGTTCACAAAGCAGGAGGCACAGGAGTATGAAGAGAAAACAAGAGCCTTTACCGTGCCTAAACAGCCGGAAGAGCCTACAGAGTTTTTCTCCGCACCAATAGCTGATAGCCATGATAATAATGACGGCTCTGAGAATTATCAGGATAATTATGATAATGGCGGTTATTCTGACGATGAAAACGATTATTCCGATGATGATACAGAGGATAACGATGACGCTTCCAGAAAGAAGCTCTTTGCAATTACTGCCACTATCACAGTGGGTATACTTGTGGTGGTCATTCTTGCTATAGTCGCAGGCTATAAGATCTTCGGCTTTGGCGGAACAAATAATAAGACCACTACTACTACAAAGCCAAAAACAACTGTTGCCGCTGATGACGACAGTAAGGGAGGCGTGTTCGTCGATACCGAGAGCAGTGCAGTTTCTACCGACACAAATACCACTACCTCACAGCCGGCTGACGAAAGCTCAACACCAGCCACCGAAACTTCTGCACCTGATACAGAAACAACGACAACTACCACAACAACTGCCTCAGATACAGAAACTACAACAACTACCACAACTACAGCAGACTCAAAGCCTGACGAAACTACAACAACTACATCAGCCGAGAGCGGAGATTCTGCAAAGGCTGTCGCCGCTATCACAGCTCAGATAGACGGCAAGGTGTCTTCATATGAATACAGAACTGAGGACGCAGGCTTCATGTACTATTACGTCTTTACAGAAGACGGCCACGGCTACAGCGCCGCATATAATAAGGCAGACGGCTCAGTTGTACTTGTACAGAGCTACTGATTTTAAATAGAATATCACCGATTTTACAAAGTGCGTTTTCCTTGTGAGAACGCACTTTTTTTGTTTATACAAACGTATTTTACATTGTGCATAGCAGTGTAAAGCCCGTTTTTGTGTGTAAATTCCTTTGCAAACATCTTACAATGACTTTACTATACTTCGGTTACTGATTTTACAATGCTGATGTATCATAAGTATATCACCTGAATAGAAATAACATGAAGACCTGCACACAGGGTGCAGAGAGAAAAGGTGCAAATCAAAAAGCCCAAAGGGCAAGTATAAGAAAGAGGTTTTATATCATGAAAACAAGAACATCAAAACTGGCAGCGATCTTTACATCAGTTGCACTTGCAGCCACAATGCTCGCAAGCTGCGGAGGAAGCTCAGATAAGATCACAGTTATCTCCCGTGAGGACGGCTCAGGAACAAGAGGCGCATTCATCGAGCTGACAGGTATCGAGGAAAAAGACTCTAACGGCAACAAGACCGATAACACAAAGAAAGATGCCCTTATCTGTAAGTCAACAGACGTTGTGCTTACTCAGGTGTCAGGAGATAAGAACGCTATCGGCTATATCTCATTTGGCTCACTGAACGATACAGTAAAGGCTCTTAAAGTAGAGGGCGTTGAGCCTTCAACAGCAACTATCGAAAGCGGCGACTATAAAATAGTAAGACCTTTCAATATCGCTGTTAAAGACGGACTTTCAGACGCCGCTCAGGACTTTGAGAACTATATCCTCAGCTCAGAAGGTCAGGATATCATCGAAAAGGCAGGCTACATAAAGATCGACAAGAGCGCAGCAGCTTACGCTTCAAACAACGCTTCCGGTAAGGTAGTAGTCAGCGGTTCATCATCAGTAACACCGGTTATGGAAAAGCTTGCAGAAGCATATCAGAAGGCAAACACAAACGTAACAGTAGACGTTCAGCAGTCAGACTCCTCAACAGGTATCAAGGATGCTATCAACGGCACATCTGATATCGGTATGGCTTCAAGAGATATCTCAGACGACGAGCTTTCACAGGGTATCAAGTCTGTAACTATCGCTCAGGACGCTATCGCAGTTATCGTAAATAAGGATAACGCAGTTGAAGATATCACAATGGACGAGATAAAGGCTATCTATACAGGCTCAAAAACAACATGGTCTGACGAAAGCAAATAAGCTATCAAGTTAATTCTCCATAAAGATTTGCACAAGACAAAACTTTGGGCGGCACAGCAAATTGTCGCCCCCTTTGTCTGAGCAAAAAACAAGTGAAAAATTTTCAGAGGTGATAATTACGTTGACGGAAAACACAGCGGTGTCAGCGACTACATCCGCTCAGAAGCCAACAGCAAAACAAAGTTCCCACCTGCTTGAGAAAGCGATGAAAGCATTGTTTTTCCTTTGCGCCTGCGTTTCAGTTGCGGCAGTAATAGTAATATGTATCTTCATGTTCGCTAAAGGCTGTCCTGCAATCGCAAAAATAGGCGTGGGAAACTTCCTCTTCGGAACAGACTGGAGTCCTAGAAACGTCCCTGCTTCATATGGTATCTTCCCTATGATAGTCGGCTCTCTCTACTGCACCGCAGGAGCAATAATAATCGGTGTGCCGATCGGACTTTTAACAGCGATATTTATGGCAAAGTTCTGTCCTAAAAAGCTTTTCAAGTGGCTCATGCCTCCAATAAATCTTCTTGCAGGCATACCGTCCATTGTATACGGCTTTTTCGGCATGGTAGTTGTAGTTCCTATCATAAGAAACCTTTTCGGTGGAACAGGAAACAGCGTGCTTACAGTTTCCATTATCCTCGGTATCATGATACTTCCTACTATCGTGGGCATGAGCGTGAGCGCACTTAAAGCCGTTCCTGACAGTTACTATGAGGGCGCAGTCGCCCTTGGCGCAACACACGAAAGAGCAGTGGCAACAGTCGTTTTCCCTGCCGCAAAGTCAGGCATACTCGCAAGCGTTATCCTCGCAGTGGGCAGAGCAATAGGCGAAACAATGGCAGTCATCATGATAGCAGGAAACTCCACTATCATTCCACACTCTCTTATGGACAGCGTCCGTACCCTCACAGGCAATATCGTTATCGAAATGAGCTATGCTGAGGGACTTCACTATGACGCTCTTATCGGAACAGGCGTTGTGCTGTTCGTGTTCATTCTTCTTCTGAACCTTTGCTTTAACCTTGTCACAAACAGAAAGGATAAAGGGTGATAAAAATGTCAGACAGAATGAAAACCTATAAAACACACCCCATGTCATTGGTGTTCAATATCCTAACCAAAATAGCAGTTGTGCTTACCATAAGCGTGTTCGTTCTTATCGTGGGCTATGTGGTGATAAAGGGCGTTCCTTATCTGAAACCGTCCCTCTTCGCAAAGACCTATACCACCGAGAACGTGTCAATGCTCCCCGCTATCGTGAACACCTTTGAAATGCTTCTGGTGTCCCTGGCAATAGCCGCACCTCTGGGCATATTCTGCGCAATATATCTCGTTGAGTATGCAAAGAAAGGCAATAAATTCGTCAGAGTAATAAGACTTACTACAGAAACACTTTCAGGTATCCCATCCATAGTGTACGGACTTTTCGGAAATATGTTCTTTGTGCTTGCCCTTAACTGGAAGCTCTCAATGCTCTCAGGCGCTTGCACATTGGCGATAATGGTGCTTCCGCTGATAATACGTTCTACCGAAGAGGCTCTCAAATCTGTCGATGACAGCTTCCGTGAGGGCAGCTACGGACTTGGCGCAGGAAAGCTCAGAACTATCTTCGTTATCGTTCTGCCTCCTTCAATAAGCGGTATCCTCTCAGGCGTTATCCTTGCAATGGGAAGAATTTTCGGCGAAACAGCCGCCCTTATCTATACCGCAGGAACTATCGCCAAGTATGCAGGCCTTACAGACTCAGGACGTACCCTTTCTATCCATATGTATTCACTTTCAAACGAGGGGCTTTATATGAACGAAGCAAGCGCTACAGCAGTTGTCCTGCTGGCAGTAGTTCTGCTTCTTAACGGACTTGCGTCCCTTGTTGCCAGAAAGCTTTCCAAAGGAGGAAACTAATAAATGACACAGCCAAAATTGCAGGTGAAAAACTGCGATCTCTTTTATGGAGATTTTCAGGCTCTCAAAAATATAAACTTGTCCATAGCCGAAAAAGAGATAACCGCATTCATAGGTCCTTCAGGCTGCGGAAAATCCACTCTTCTTAAATCCCTCAACCGTATGAACGACCTCGTGGAGGGCTGTAAGATAACAGGGGATTTTACCCTTGACGGGGAGAATATCTATAAAGATATGGAAATAACCGAGCTTAGAAAGCGTGTGGGAATGGTTTTCCAGAAACCAAACCTCTTCCCGATGTCCATATATGATAATATCGCATACGGCCCAAGAACTCACGGCATAAAGAAAAAAGCCGACCTTGACGAAATAGTCGAAACAACTCTCCGTCAGGCTTCCGTGTGGGACGAAACAAAGGACAGACTTAAAAAGTCAGCCCTGGGTATGTCAGGCGGACAGCAGCAGCGTATCTGTATCGCAAGAGCACTTGCCGTAAAGCCGGAGGTGCTTCTTATGGACGAGCCTACATCAGCCCTTGACCCTATCTCCACTATCAAAATAGAGGAGCTTGCCACAGAGCTTAAAAAGAATTACACTATCGTTATCGTCACCCATAATATGCAGCAGGCGACCCGTATATCCGATAAAACAGCCTTTTTCCTCCATGGCGAGATAGTCGAGTTCGACGAAACTCAGCGTATCTTCTCCAATCCTAAGGAACAGAAAACTCTCGAGTATATCACAGGACGTTTCGGATAAACGCTTTGGAAATATAGGTGAAAGGAAGAAATATCTATGCGTGCGAATTTTGACAATAAGCTCAGCGAGCTTAATAAAAAGCTGCTTTCTATGGCAGCAATGACAGAGCAGATAATCGCAATGTCAATAAAATCTCTTGAAGAGCAGGATACAAAGCTTGCCCGTGAAACGGTGGAGTTTGACGCCAAGATAAACGAGGCGGAGCGTGAGGTAGAGAGGATCTGTCTTAACCTGCTCTTGCAGCAGCAGCCTGTTTTTGCCGAGGATCTCAGACGTGTGTCCGCTGCACTTAAAATGATAACCGATATCGAGCGTGTTGGCGATCAGTCAGCAGATATTGCAGATCTGAATATCCAGCTTATAAAGAAAAAGCAGAAATGGGATCTTAGCGATATCAGTGAAATGGCAAGAGCCGCCACACAAATGGTGAACGACGCTATCGACGCCTATGTGAACAATGACGAGGAGCTTGCAAAGAAGGTCATAAGCTCTGACGATAAAATAGACGAGCTTTTTGTAAAGACCAAGGATAAGATAATCGACGAGATAGCAGCCGATAAAGCAAACGGCGAAAAAGCTATAGATACCCTCATGGTGGCAAAATACTTCGAGCGTATCGGTGACCATGCGGTAAATATCGCAGAATGGGTGGTATTCTCCGTAACAGGCGTCCATAAAACAGAAAGAATCATGTAAAATATCATTATAAAAGGCGGAAATACCGCCTTTTTGCTCTTCTTGTACGATTTTACTCAGATTTTACTCAGCCTGATTTGTTATTTTACAATTATGTTGTATAATGTTCATTGTAAACATTGTAACAATAGTGTAAAATTATTATCAGGGAGTGTCAGTATGACGATTTTTAATGTTCTGACCCTTATAGGCGGTCTTGCAATGTTCCTTTACGGAATGAATGTAATGGGTAACGGGCTGGAAAAACTCGCAGGAGGAAAGCTTGAAAAAATATTTGAAAGGCTCACCTCAAACCCTATCAAGGCAATGTTGCTTGGACTTTCTGTAACAGCGGTCATTCAGTCCTCCTCAGCCACTACAGTAATGCTGGTGGGCTTTGTAAACGCAGGCATCATGAAGCTCCATTCCGCCATAGGCGTTATAATGGGCGCAAATATCGGTACTACCGTAACAGCGTGGATATTGTCTTTGTCAGGACTTAACGGCGACAGCTTTATTATCAATATGCTCAAGCCGTCCTCGTTCTCGCCTATCCTTGCGATAATAGGCGTTGCAATGCTGACGTTCTCAAAAAACGATAAGAAAAAGGATATCGCATCTATACTCGTAGGCTTTGCAGTGCTCATGTTCGGAATGGACTCAATGAGCGGTGCAGTCGCACCTCTTAAAGACGTTCCTGAGTTCGCAGAAGTGCTTCTCTGGTTCAAAAACCCTATTCTGGGCGTTCTTGCAGGCGCACTCCTTACCGCTATCATTCAGTCCTCATCTGCTTCCGTTGGTATCCTTCAGGCTCTCTCAGCCACAGGTGCAATAACCTTCGGTTCAGCGCTTCCTATAATTTTAGGACAGAATATAGGTACTTGCGTAACAGCACTGCTTTCATCAATAGGCACAAGCAAGAACGCAAAGCGTGTTGCAGTTGTCCACCTCTATTTTAATATAATAGGAACAGTGCTTTTCCTTACAGTGTTCTATCTGCTCAATGCCTTTATCGGCTTCTCGTTCGTTGACGGAGTTGTGGGCGCAAAGGAGATAGCTATTGTGCATACTATATTCAACCTGTCAACATCTATCATACTTCTGCCATTTATCAAAGTCCTTGAAAAGCTTGCCTACCTCACTGTCAAAGACAAAGAGGGGGAGGGAAATAAGGACAATATCGAAGAGCAGTTCAAGCTTCTTGACGAAAGATTTCTCCAGTCACCGTCTTTTGCAGTTGAAAAGTGCAGAGAGCTTACAAACCGCATGGGCGAGATAGCAAAAGAAAGCATAGACATGGCAATGAGCATCTGCGTCGATAAGTACGATAAGGAAAAGGCAGAGCAGATAGCCGCAAATGAAGCAGCCGTCGACCTCTATGAGGATAGACTCGGCACATATCTTGTAAAGCTTTCGAGCCGAGATCTTTCTGCAAAGGATTCTCAGTCAGTTTCAACTATACTTCATGTTATAGGCGACTTTGAGCGTATCTCCGACCACGCCATGAATATGGTGTCCGTTGCCGAGGAAAAACAGCAGAAGGATCTGAATTTCACATCACAGGCAACAGCCGAAGTAAAAGTCATGTGCAGTGCTGTAAGAGATGTTTTGGATATTGCCATGGAAGCTTTTGAAAAGCACGATCTGGAGCTTGCCACAAGAGTTGAACCGCTTGAGGAAGTGGTGGATAAGATAAGAACAAAGCTTAAAAACCGCCATGTAAAAAGGCTTCAGACAGGCGAGTGTACCATAGAAATGGGCTTTGTGTTCTCCGATCTGCTCACAAATTTGGAACGAGTTTCAGACCATTGCTCAAATATAGCGGTCTGCCTTATACAGGAAAATGACGAAAGCTTTGACGTCCACGAGTATGTTCAGATGCTTAAAAATTCAGGCGAGGGCTTTGACGGACAGGTCAAGCGCTACAGCGAGAAATACGCTCTGCCTGCTAAAGAGTTTTAACGAAAAGGGGTAAGATCTATGGCACTTATATATTGTGTAGAAGACGATGACGGAATAAGAGAGCTTATATCCTGCGCACTTAAATCAGGCGGATATGAGGTGAAAGCATTTCCAAAAGCAAAACCGTTTTATGAAGAGATAAGAAACAAAGAGCCTTCGCTGGTGCTTCTTGACATAATGCTTCCTGACGAGGACGGATATTCCATACTTTCAAAGCTCAAAAAAGACAGCCACACTCAGGACGTTCCTGTTATAATGCTTACCGCAAAATCAAGCGAGCTTGATAAGGTGTCAGGTCTTGAAATGGGCGCAGACGACTATATAACAAAGCCGTTCGGCGTAATGGAACTGCTTTCAAGAATAAAAGCCGTTTTAAGACGTGCAGGCAAGCAGAACGCCGAAGCTGATGTCATAGAAGAACAGGGCGTATCCCTTGACGCATCAAGACGTATCTGTACATATAACGGTCATGAGGTCGTTTTGACCTATAAGGAATTTGAGCTTTTGATGTATCTTATGCGCCATAAGTCCATAGCCGTGAGCCGTGATAAGCTTATGGAAATGGTCTGGGGCTATGAGTTTGCAGGGGAAACAAGAACTGTTGATATGCACATAAAAACCCTCAGACAAAAGCTTGAAGCCGCAGGCTGTACGGATCTTATCAAAACAGTCCGTGGCATAGGCTACAAAATATAAAAATTTTCAGATAAGGAGGAACGGCATATGCAGAAAAAACTCTATAAAGTCATGACGATACTTGTTTCATGTACAGTGCTGTTTTTCCTTTTAGTAGCAGGCTCTCTTGGATATTCTACCTATCAGCGTTTCACTAAAAATGAGCTTAAATCCGCTGCAAAGCTCGTTGCCGCAGGAAACAATAAACCCTCAGAAATGGCTGATATTTTGGAAAGATCAGTAGAATATGATGTCCGTGTCACCTTCATCGACGCACAGGGCAATGTAAAATATGACTCTGAAGCAGATCCCGCCAAAATGGAAAACCACTCCGACCGTGAAGAGTTCAAAGAGGCTATGGCAAATGACGAGGGCGAATCCACAAGATTTTCCAAAACCCTTGGATATACTACATATTATTATGCCATAAAGTATAACGGCGGCGTGCTGAGATTTTCTACAGATAAGGAAAACCTTGCAGGGGTGTTCCTTGCAGTGATACCAATGCTGGTGGTGTTCGCAGGAGGAATAATCTTTATCACCACCATAATCTCCATAAAGCTTTCAGAAAGCATGATAAAGCCGATAAACTCTCTTGTGAAACAGCTTGATCTGAGGAACGAGAATATCGGTCAGTTTGAAACGCCTTATGAAGAGCTTGAACCTATCATAAAAAATGCAGACGTTCTTATGGGACGAATACATAAGAACATGAATAAAATAAAGGCAGAGAGAGAAAAAATATCACTTATCACTGAAAATATGGTTGAGGGCATGATACTTCTTGACGAGGACATGACAGTGCTTTCGGTAAATAAGAGTGCCTTGAAAATTCTCGGCAACAGCTTTGATCCTACGGAGCATACCAAGATAGACCATATGACAAACGATCAGCAGATAATAGGTCTGCTTGAAGAAGCCAAGGAAAGCGGTGCAGCAAAAGGTATCATCACAGAAAAAAGCCGTTTTTACCGTACCTTTGCAAATAAGGTCTACAGCGAGAATACCCTTGATTTTGGTATCATAATCTTCTTTGTTGACGTAACAGAAGAGATACAAAGCGAGCAGATACGCCGTGACTTCTCAGCCAACGTATCTCATGAGCTTAAAACTCCGCTTACCACCATAAAAGGCTTTGGCGAGCTTCTTGAAAACGGCATTTTCACCAAGGAAGAGGACGTGAAGAAATACGGCGGTATGATATATCGTGAAAGTGAAAGACTTTTGTATCTTATAAACGATATTATCAGGCTTTCCCAGATAGAGGAGCAGGAACACGTTTTGAACGATAAGATAGACCTGCTGAAAACCGCCCATGACGTAGAGGAGATACTCCGTCACAAGGCAGATAATAGAGAGGTCACAATGACCATTGAGGGCGAACCTGTTCAGATATACGGCAATCAGAGCTATATCACAGAACTGTTTTTGAATCTCATGGACAACGCCATAAAGTACAATCATGAGGGCGGAAGCCTGAAAGTAACGGTCGGCATAGAGGACGGCAAAGCTTTCGCAGTGTTCAGCGACACAGGCATAGGCATATCCGACGAACATCAAAGCCGAATCTTTGAACGTTTTTACCGAGTTGATAAAAGCCGTTCCAAGAAGATAGGCGGCACAGGCTTAGGGCTTTCTATAGTAAAGCACATAGTCGCATATCACAGCGGTGAGATATCCCTTGAAAGCGAGCTTGAAAAGGGAACTACCATAACAGTGAAACTGCCTTTTAACGAGCCTGAAACACAGCAGGCTGAGGAAACAGCGGTAACAGAATAATAACCACGCCGTCCTGACGAAAAGTCGGAACGGCGTTTTTGTGCAGGTACATGGTATACAAATTATTAAGGGGAAGGGTGATAAAGAAAGGACAAAAAAACAAGCGGGCGACCAAAGGTCGCACCAGTATGTCGCAAAAGTGTTAAATCAACGGGCGAACGCTGTTCGCCCCTACAAAAAAATCATCGCCGCAGGCGATACCATAATTCCTCATTTACCTCCCCCCCTGTTGCATTTTCTCCCCAAGTGTGCTATAATGACCTCAACAGACTTTATCTTATGGAGGTAACAAAATGTCAGAAGAAAACAAAAACGTTCAGGAAAACAAGGACGATAAAAAGGAAGGCAACGTCCTTGCAGGCTTCGTTCTCTACACAGACGCTAACATGGATTGGCTCAGATTTAAAAAGTTTCTGAAAGACGATTGGAACATCGTTCCGCAGGACGATGTAAAAGACAACGCTATGGTATTCAAGGTTGGCGATATGGTGGTCGCTTGCTCACTTATGCCTAACCCAGTTCCTAACAAGGAAGCTGAAAATGCGGCAAAGTATAATATTCTCTGGAAAGAGGGCGCAAACGAGGTCGCTAAGCATCAGGCGCACGTTATGCTCGCTGTAATGAATAAAACAAGCGCTGTTGAGCAGGCTATCCTCTTTGCAAAGGTGGCAAGCTCTCTGCTCAAGCTCGATAACGCTATCGGTATCTATAAAGACCCGACAGTTTATGAGAAGAATTTCTATGTGAACTTTGCTGAAACTATCAAAGACGGCGAGTATCCGATGCCTATTCTTATCTACACAGGTATGTATCTTGCTAAAACAGGTCTTTGCGCTTTCACATCAGGCATGAGATTTTTCGGATATGAGGAAATGGAGATAGTTGACTCTCCAAAACAGCCTAACGACCTGCTTGGATTTTTGCTTTCTATCTCCGAGTATGTGCTTTCTGAGGGCGTTGAGCTTAAAGACGGCGAAACTATCGGCTTCTCTGAGGAGCAAAAGCTCCCTATCACTCTGTCAGACGGCGTGAGCGTTCCGGGCAAGACCCTGAAAATAAAGTATTGATAAATACTATCAATGTTATTGTAGGGGAGCGGTGCAATTTCTGCTTTGCAGAAATCCGACGTCCCGTTTGTGCTTGCCCTTTCAATTTGTAAAGAATAAATTTTCATATTATTCTAAGCCGTACAATTTGTGCGGCTTTTTTTGTGCATAACCGAAAAACTTTCCGCAGACCTCTGTTTTAATTGACTTTTAGTGTGTTCAGTGATATACTTAAATGTGTATCGCCTTTTGTCGGAATAAGCCGACAATGGCTGTTTTATCAATTTTTGTTAGGAGTTTTGTTGTGGTATTTGCAGATCTATTTTTCTTGTATTTTTTCCTGCCTGTGTGCCTGATATGCTATTTTATCACACGCAGTACAGCCATAAGAAATGCAGTGCTGGTGGTGTTTTCACTTATCTTTTACGCATGGGGCGAGCCTGTCTGGGTGAGTATCCTCATAGTTTCCTCCCTTGTGGACTACATAAATGGTCGTGTGATAGAAAAACACCCCGAAGGCTGGCAGGCAAAAGCGGCGCTTGCATGGTCGCTTGTCTTTAACCTTGGAGTGCTGTTCGGTTTCAAGTATACGGCGTTCTTTGTGGAAAATCTCAACAATTGGTTCGGTCTAGGCATACCGGTGCCTAATATCGTTTTGCCTATCGGTATCTCTTTCTATACGTTCCAGACTATTTCCTATACCGTCGATTGCTATTGGGGCAAGGTCAAGCCGCAGAAAAACTTCGGCAGATTTCTTTTGTATGTATCCATGTTCCCACAGCTCGTTGCAGGACCTATCGTAAGATACTCCGTTATCGGCGAGGAGATAAACGAAAGAAAGACCACCGCCAAGGATATCTCCGACGGCTTTTCAAGAATAATCCTCGGACTTGGTAAAAAGGTCATTATCGCAAATAATCTCAGCACCATTGTAACAGCCCTTTTCGGCTCTGCTTCAAACGGCTATGAAAATATAAAGACCCTCTCTGTGGCAGGCACATGGCTTGGCGCAATTCTTGTGGGTCTGTGGTATTATTTTGACTTCTCAGGCTATTCAGATATCGCTATCGGTCTTGGCAGGATATTCGGCTTCCACTTTGATGAGAACTTTAAATATCCTTTTATCTGCAAAACTATCTCAGAGTTCTGGCAGAGGTGGCATATCTCCCTTAGCTCATTTTTCAGAGATTATGTGCTTTATCTCCCTATCTTCGGCAAAAGAAGAAAATACGGAGGACTTTTCCTTGTATGGTTCTGCACAGGACTTTGGCACGGCGCAAGCTGGAACTTTGTTTTCTGGGGACTTTACTATGGAATGTTCATATTCTTTGAAATGCTCATAGGCAAAAAGCGCATGAAGAAAATGCCTGTACCCCTTGCACATATCTATACAAAGCTTGTTATTTTCATAGGCTTTGGAATATTCTATTTTGAGAACCTTGGCTCGCTGGGTACGTTCTTCAAGGCACTTGTTGGAGCAAATGGAAACAAGCTGACCGACACAGTTACACAGCACCTTTTCATGAACAATATCTGGCTTTTTGCAGCGGCAGTGCTTTTCACAATGCCTGTTATACCAAAGATCAAAGAAAAGGCGCTCTCTGCAAATGGTACAGCCTATTTTATGCAGTCAGCAGGTATCCTATGCAATGCGGCGATACTTGTTCTCTCAAGCGTTCTGCTTGTGAACACAACAAACAATCCGTTCTTGTATTTCAGATTTTAGGCAGGTGAAAGAGTATGGCAAATAATAAAGATTTTGAAAAGGACTTCAAACTGCCTGATACAAAGGCTCTTTCAGAAGCCTATACAGAGTATCTTGACAGCGTTACTTTCGGTGGAAAGCCTATAGGCGAGGAAAAGAAAAAGCCTGAAGCTGTCAGCATGGCAAAAGTTGACGAAACGGAGAAAAGCTCCACTGTCCATGACGAGATAGTAGAAAAGATAGTCAGAAAAAACAAGGCTCTCAGCCACAGCATTTGGACGGACGAGCCTGTTTTGAAGCCAAAGAAAAGCGTATGGCTAAATACTGATGATGATAATGAAGAAGCATTGAAAAAAGTTGAGAAAAAAGCTGAAAAAGTTGAAAATTCTCAGTCTGTACAAAAAGCTCAGGAGAAAAATGCTGAGGAAAAGGCTTCTGATAATGAGGTCATTATCCCATTTTCCAAAGAGAAAAATCACATAAACGGCACTAAAAAAGAGATATCTGTGGCAGTTTCAGCAGACGGAACTGTGAAAAAGCTGCCGAATAAGAAGAATTTCGTGCTGAAGATTCCTGACAGCTATTATAGGGAATATGACGCAGCGGCACAGGATAAAGGCCCTGTTATCGCAGGAAAAAGGGTCGAGATAATCGACAAGAGAAGCCCTGAGAAAAAGCCTGAGAACGCTCAGAAGCCCAGCAGGGTAGAGGCGACAATAAATGTCAGAGTGCCTGTTCAGAAAGAGCAGGAGCCTGTCAGGAAAGCTGAAAAAAAGGCTGAGCCTAAATCTGAGCCGAAACCTGATCCTGTGGAAAAAGAAGAAAGCGACGCTAAGGCAGAGGAAGCTTACAGAAAAGGCATCGAAAAGGCAAAAAAACGTCGTGAGGAACGTGAAAAGGCTAAGAAAAACAATATTCACGAGCTGGAGTTTAATGTTATAAATTCTGTTGTTTGCCTGCTTATTGTTTTCGGCGTGTTTGTGGCACTGCTTGTGATGAAGCGTGAAAGCGGTTTTATACAGTCAGAAAACAGAAACCTTGCGACTTTTCCGAAATTTTCGCTGTCATCATATTTTGACGGTGACTTCACAAGCGGAATAACCGAATATTTTACCGACACTGTTCCAAACAGAGAAAAGCTTAAATCTTTCTGCTCTGATTTCACGAATATGCTTGGAATAAAGCTCAACGATACTGTTATAACGGGCGATTTCAAAACGGTGGAAAAAGAAGAGCTGGATCAGGATAAGATCGCAAAAACAACAACTGTAACGGCTTTTACAGGTTCGAGGACCACCACCACTGCGGACACAAAGACCACCGACACAAGCACAACTACGAAAAAATCAACGGAAAGCGAAAAGGTAGTTGACGTACCTGACAATCTTGACGACGGTCAGTGGGAGGGTGACGTTATAGTGTCCGGCAAGGGCGAAAACGTCCGTGCAATGGGTGCATACTATGGCACGTTCGAGAACGGCGACAAGTATGCGAACACCATAAACAAATGGAAGGCTGACCTTGGGGACAGCGTGAACGTATACAATATGTCTATCCCGACTTCGGCGGCTTATTATATGCCGAACAATCTCAAGGACGCTGTTTCAGATCAGAAAGACAATATCGACAACATTGCCGCAGGTCTTAACGGAATAATCAACACTGATGTTTATGACTCTCTGGCTGAGCATACAAAGGAATATATCTACTCAAGAACGGATCATCATTGGCAGCCTTTGGGAGCATATTATGCGGCGCAGGTTTTTGCCGATCAGTCGGGAATAGATTTTCCAGACCTTGATACCTACGATAAATGGGAGATAGACGGCTTTGTGGGAACGATGTATGCTTACAGCAATTACAACAGTGAGTTGAAAAAATATCCTGACAAGTTCATTTACTATAAGCCTGATAATAATGATGATCTGACGGTAAAGTATTATGATACGGAGTTTAAAAACCCTGTGGAGTCTACGCTGTTTTTTGACTATGCAGAGGGCGTGAACTGCTATTCTGCGATACTCAATGTGGATCAGGAGATAGCTGAGATAGACACGGGCGTGGACAATGGCAGAGTGCTTGTGGTGTTCAAAGACAGCTTTGGAAATGCTCTGATACCATTTTTCACCCATGGCTTCTCAAAAATCTATGTTTGTGATTTCAGATATTTTGATATAAACGCTATTGATTTTTGTAAAGAAGTGGGTTGCACAGACCTGCTGTTTGCAATATCATTGACGAGCTGTTCAACGCCTAGTAAGGTGGATTGTTTGAATAATATTAGGATACAGTAGGAGTTAAGTGAGGAGTGGATTGAGTGAGGAGTGAGGAGTGAGGAATTAGGAATTAGGAATGAGGAATGAGCAAAGCTGCCCCCAAGCACCGAGCGAAGCGAGAGATAAAGCGCACGCTCAAGCCCGGCGCTAGAGGGCTTGTGGGGTCTAGGGGCAAAGCCCCTAGCGGAGTATGAGGCAGAGCCTCAATCGGCGATAGCCGACTAGGTGCAGATTTAATGAAAAATAGCATATAGAAGTCAGATATCAGATGAAAGTGATATCGGAGAATTAAATCTGCACCGCTTTTCTATCCCATAGCAAAACGTAGATACGCAAAGAGCGGAGCGATTTTGCGGCAAGATAAACTATCCCGAATAACTGTAGGGGCGAACAGCGTTCGCCCGTGTTCAGAATTTGTTATAATTTCAGAATTGTAGGGGAACGGCGCAATTTCTGCTTTGCAGAAATCCGACGTCCCGACCCCCTCGCACGTCTTTGTACATCTGCATGACTTTATGGTAAATTCAAACCTCGTCACTTCGAGCGGGCTGTCGCATTTCTGTGAGCTTGCGAACAGAAATTTCGCCAAGCCCCTACAAGCGTGATAGGATAGTTTTTTGTTCTGTCCTACAATGGTTGTAATCGTGGACTTGTTTCTTCGACGGGCGAACGCTGTTCGCCCCTACAGATTTGTTGCCGTAATTTTGTCCGATATATATATTCAATTTTCAAGTTACATTCGGGGTGTGACACAAGTACTCTACAGCCTGTTCCAGAAACTCACCTCGGTTTCACTAAGTCGCAGGGCTTGTACGTGCCCGCAAGTATCAAAACGC
>OCPQ01000819.1_pt1 | contig 16829 bp, 10 predicted proteins | sample 1538251 | NCBI WGS metagenome assembly OCPQ01 (sample SAMEA2580249, study PRJEB22360) | human gut metagenome | biome: human gut; feature: human-associated habitat; material: faeces | place: Denmark | collected 2008/2010 | reverse complement strand
AAAGAAAAATAATCAGGACTCTCTTGCGATCAAGATTGCAGAGACTCCGAATGGACAGGCAGCCTTTGCGATTATCTGTGATGGCATGGGCGGACTGGCAAAAGGAGAGCTTGCAAGCAAAGAGGTCATAAATGCATATTGTGACTGGTTTGAACATGATTTTGTAAAACTGGTCAGAACAGGAACATTTAATACAGCGATCTTGAAGGAGCAGTGGGATCGCATAGCTGTAACAGAGAATGAAAAGCTGAAAGCATATGGTGACAGCCGGGGAATTATGATCGGAACCACGTTGTCAGCCATTCTTATGTATGAGGACAGATATTATATTATACATGTGGGTGACAGCCGGGTATATGAGTTGACAGATAAAATGGAGCAGCTTACACAGGATCAGACATTGGTTGCAAGGGAGATCGCAGCAGGAAGACTGACCCCGGAGCAGGCAGAAACAGATAGCAGACGAAGCATACTGTTACAGTGTGTAGGCGCATCACCGGTAGTGGAACCTGATTTCATCAGAGGTTATATTACACAAAATGCATCGTATTTGTTATGTTCAGATGGATTCAGACATAAGATAAGCGAAGATGAGATTATGGCGAAACTCAGTCCGCTGGCAGCACCAGATGAAGATAAGATGAAAGAGGGCTGTATTTTTTTAACAGATCTTGTAAAGTACAGGAAGGAAACAGACAATATAACAGTATTGCTGGTCAAGGCTGAGTAGTGGGGAGATAAGATGACAGAATTAGGAACAGTATTAGATGGAAAATATGAAATACTGAAAAAAGTTGGTCAGGGTGGAATGTCAATTGTTTATCTGGCGATGGATAACCGTCTGAATAAACAGTGGGCTGTAAAAGAGATAAAGAATGATGGTTCCAAGAGTGTAGAAACACTTTTAAAAGGCTTGGAGCGCGAAGCAAATATCCTGAAAAATGTGGATCATCCGGTATTGCCTCGAATCGTTGATATCATAAATGAGAATGGAACGATTTATGTAATCATGGATTTCGTAGAAGGTAAGCCGTTAAATGAAGTTTTGAAGGCAGAGGGTGCACAGAAGCAGTCCGATGTAATTGAGTGGGGTCGTGCGCTTGCCAGTGCACTTGATTATCTGCACTCCATGAATCCACCGATCATATACAGAGATATGAAACCATCCAATGTTATGTTAAAGCCGGATGGTTCAGTAAAGCTGATCGATTTTGGAACAGCAAAAGAGTACATAATTGAAAATAACGCAGATACTACAGCACTGGGTACCAGAGGATATGCAGCACCGGAGCAGTTCGGTGATGCGCAGGGACGTGGTATCTATAATACTGATGCCAGAACGGATATTTATAATCTGGGTGCGACGCTGTATCATCTGGTAACCGGAAAGAATCCATGTGAGCCACCATATGAGATTAAACCGATCCGTCAGTGGAATCCAATGCTTTCATCTGGTCTGGAGCAGATCATTATCAAGTGCTGCCAGTCAAATCCAAATGACAGATATCAGTCCTGTTCAGAACTTCTGTATGCGTTGGATCATTACAATGAGTTGGACAATGAGTACAGAGCAAAGGCAAAGAAAAAGCTGGTCACATTTGGCGTGATGGCAGGATTATCCCTTCTGTCTGTTGGCTGTGCCATTTTTGGCGGGGTAAAGAAGAATGAGATCAAGGAGAAGAACTACAGCAACAAGATACTGGAGGCAGAAGATGCGCTGCAGGATAATGATATAAATGGAGCAATCAAGATCTATAAAGAAGCAATTGCTCTGGATGAATCATCCTCAGATGCCTATCTGGGACTTCTTGATACGTATGCATATTATTATGATATGGATCAGAACACTGACACTGTGTCCGAGAACGTGGACAGTGGAGCAAAATTAGGTGTACGTTACGTCACCAAGTATATTGACAAGGTAAATGCAGATGTTGTCTATGAGGTTGCGATCATTTATTACAACGAAATCCAGGATTACAAAGCCGCAATGCAGTATTTTAATCAGGTAAATGATTCGGCAAACTTCCCGGATGAGACAGCACAGGCTGCATACTATTCGGCAATTTGCGAGAATAAGATCAAGAAGAATTCCAATTTTGCAAACAGTAAAGAGAATCTGGTTAATTTTGAAACTTATAACAGTGAGGAACTGGAAGATACAAATCCAAGCAAATATGTAAATTATCTGAATATCGCTTCTATCTATGTTGATAATCTGGGAAGTGATACGGCAGATATGCCGCAGAGAACGATTGCATTGCTGACGGAGGCAAACGAAAAGCTGGATGAAAACAGTACAGCACTTTCCAATGCACTTCCGGAGGATCGTAATGTAAAATATTACACGGCACAGTATGCGAGAATCCTGTATTCCGTATATTCCTATCAGGCAAAGAATACGAATGTAGATGCAGAGAAGGAAACCTATTATCTGAGTGCAATCGACTCACTTAACCGTTATCTGGCAAGTATCGATATCACGGATCCAAATCTTCCGGATACAACAAAGAAATCATATGTAAAATATATGAAGGAAGAAGCGGAAACTTACATAGCGCTTGAAAAGATCAGCGACAATAAGGATTATTATGATCAGGCTGAAAAGGTATACAGTTCCGCAGAGAGCAGTATGGGAACGGTTGATAATGCAGCCGATATTTATGTCAGTCATCTGACATATCTGTATGACCGGTATTCCGGAGAATACGGATCCAATCCGAAACGCTGGAAGCAGGATGGCATCCAGAAGATCAAAGCGGTATACGATGCGGGCAGTAAGATCAATATTCTTGCCTCCCGTGGTAATAATGAATGGAACTCGTTGATCGTAAACTCTGCAATTTCTGATATTATAAATGGAAATACTGCAGTGACAGGGAGTGAGGAGTGATAACAATGAATGAAACGATATGTAATGTAATGTTATTCGGCGGTATAGCTCTTGCAGTTGTCTTTGCAGTGATAGCAGTTATATTATTTGTAAAACTGGATATCCCGAAGGTGATCGGAGATCTTTCCGGAAGCACAGCCAGAAAACAGATCAAAGAGATCCGCGAAAAGGGTTATGAAAGCTTACAGGGAAGCGGTGCTTCCAAAAAAGATGCGATCAAATCAAAGGGCAGTACCAGTAAGATCGAGGTGCGTGATATCAAGGGCAAGTCAGCATCCGAAGAAGTTTCCAGGAAAGGAAATGAGAGATATAAGAAGGCTGTGGATGAGTTGAATAAGAGCAGAAGCCATCATCATACCAGACCGGAAGAAGCAGATTCTGAGAAAGCAACCGATATCCTGAGGCCGGAAGAGGATTACGAAAAAGAAACCGACATCCTGAGACCGGAAGAGGATTACGAAAAAGAAATCGACATCCTGAGACCGGAAGAGGATTATGAGAAAGAAACTGATGTCCTGAGATCAGAGGAGGATTATGAAAAAGAGACCGATGTTCTTCGGGCGGATGATGAATATGAGCGTGAGACTGATATTCTGACATCAGAGGACGAAGCAGATGCGGCAACGGATGTCTTAAGTACAGACAGTGATGCAACAGACGTATTAAGTACCGATGATGATGCAACTGATGTTCTCACTATGGATACAGAAGCTTCTGACAGTAGTGAGACCGATATACAGGGTGAAGAAGCTGAGAAATTCCCACTGTTAGTTGATGTTGTTGTAGTTCATACGGATGAATCGATATAGAAGGGAGTGACCAAAATGAAGAAAAACAAATATTTACATCGTTTTGTGGCTTTGGTCATGACGGCGGTTATGCTGTTATCACTGGTGGTAATTGATAACAGAATCGGAATGAAAGCAGAAGATGAATATACAAAAGAAGTGATCAATCTTGAAACGTATATTCCCCAAAAAGTTACATATAAGAAAAATAAAGATGGAAGCGTAAAGACAGGCAGTGTAGAAGAGGTTGAGATTTCTGTTCCGGAAGAGACTGCTGTCACATTTAAGGGTGACTACCTGATGCAGGAACTGGATGCATCTGATAAGAAGCAGATTATAGCAACATCCTGTGATGCATCTGATAAGAAGACCATAAAGCAGGCTTCGGAGATCGAGGAGATCCGGATCACAGATTCAGAGGATGAATATCAGTATGCAGTCTATAAAGCAGCAGATGAGAAGGATACCTATGAATTTGCGGGGATAATACGTGTATATGGAGAAAATGCTGAAAAAGGGGATAATCTATCTGTTGCTGGACCAACTATGCATATTTCAGCAGAGGCGGGAAATAAAAGCATTCCACAGATAAATGATAAAAATGGAGATAGTTTTTATTATGCTGAAAAAGGGGATGTTGTGTCTGTAAAGGGGTATGTGTCAGATGGAACGGAACAGGTTGACGGATATATAAAACAGACACCGGAAGATCCGGCGGATATTGTTAAACTTACATATACATTAAATGGTGGAAATGAGAAAGAAATACCAATCGGTAAAGATGGTGGAGCCTTTGATGTAAAGGTTCCGGAATCCGGATCATATGTATTTACAGCATATAGCAGGGAAGGAAAAAAGGTATTTATTCCGGTGACAATCCGGTATACTTCAGATATCCGGATTCAGGATGTAACGGTAGATGAAGATTCTGAATTAAAGATTACGGAAGGGATACTTGGTGAGTTCCTGAATAAAAAGGGTGATAGTATTCGTGTAACGGTATCGGCGCTTGAGGATATAGGCGACAGTAATTTTGCAGATCTGGATCTGGAATATTGTTTTGTGAATGGAACGACCATGAATAACTGGCAGTCGGTATGTATGAATAAAGATGAAGATACCGGTATCTGCAGTAAAACGGTATTGATTCCGAAATCGTCTGTAGCAGGTGCGGATTATAAAGTAATCTTCAGAGTCACAGATCATATATATGAATCTATCGGTACTTACAAATTTGATGAAAATGGATCATTTGTATATATCGATGAAAAAGCACCAGAAATTACAAAGGGCTCTTTCCGTGGCATAAAGGGAAACGATAGTGCAACGATTTCGATCCAGAATTATACATATGATGCAGATACATGGTTCAGTGGTGCAGAACTGACAGGAGTAGCGGCAGTTGAGGATTATGCACCGATCGATACGGCAAGGATCAGCTTTGATGGTAGGATCCTTGAAACCATAACAGGTATATCAGCAGATGCAAATCAGTATTCTTATACATATGATAATATTCCGATTTCCGCTCTGGTAGATAAATCAGGAAAACATACAGTCTTATATGAGGCAGTAAACCGTCTTGGTCAGACTGGTACCAAAGAGATCACATTTAATCTGGATACAAAAGCTCCACAGGCACTTATCCTGAGTCAGGCAAATGGTGGTGTATCACTGCAGGATCAGGCAGAATATACTGTAACAGCCAAGACAGGAGAGACTTTGATATTCCGGATTTCTGATGCTGACAGTCAGATTGATACGGCTAAAACAAAGGTCTATGTAAATGGTGAGGAAGTTACATTGACCGGAGATGAACTGTCACTGCCGGATGTTGGTGTGTATAAAGTAACACTTGACGCATATGACTGTGCCGGAAATACAACAAAGAAAACGGTAACCGTTTATGTGAATAAAGAAACATTACAGGATTCTTTGACAGTTTCCTCCGAGGGGAAAACAATAGATGCAAAGGATCAGGCACTGGTATATGCCGGACATAATGGAAGTGCAACAACGGTTACATATAAAGTAACAGGTCTGGATTTGGATGCCGATGATATTGTAAAGACGGTAACAAGAAAGACTCCGGATGCCGCAGCGTCTGCTGCCGGTATTGATGTAGCACCGTCCAGAACAGATATATCAGCAAATGGAAATCTGAAAACCGTTACACTGACCTATGATCTGACAACAGAGGGTGTGTATGCATTCCACTTTACATCAAAGCATCATTATGTGGCTGCGAATGAAGATGAAAACACAACGGATGCATCCATTCAGGTGTTATATGACAAGACAGCTCCATCAATAGCAGCAATGGAATTTGCCGGAGCAAAGGCATCAGCAGATGGTATTTATTATTTCAGTAAAGATCCTTCCATTCATATAACGGCTGAGGATGCGTTTTCACTGGGTGATTACAAGGTCACAGATCAGGTGGGAAATACCATTCTTACAGGAAATATAGCTGCGAATGGGGATAAAACATTTGATAAAACACTTGTATTAACAAATGGAATTGAAGAGAATAAGATTTATACGATCATATTCTATATCAGTGATAAATCAGGAAATATTGCAACAAAATCCAATGAAAATGGGGTTGCATACCGGTTTGCGGTTGATACTGAAAAGCCAGCGGTTGATATTGCAGATAAAGAATCTACAAACAGTCTGAAGCTTACGCAGTACTGGAATGGTTCAGATGTAACAGTAAAGGCGTCTGCATCTGATAATTTTCTGATCAGCAGGATTACTGCATCAGCAACCTGTGACGGCAAGGCTGTTGCAGATCAGGAGCAGAAGATGAATCTGGAGACCGAAGCAATCGGTCAGACCATGAATGCATCCTTTATTTACAAAAAAGCCGGTGTATATGAAGTTACAGTAACAGCATATGATGAGGTTGGCAACACAAAGACTGCAAAGTGTACCTTTGTTATCGACAATGAACTGGCAGATATCAGCTTCTCCGGTATTCCGGTAAGTGGTGTTTATAAAAATGATGGTACACAGACGATTACAGTTAAGGCAGCAGATGATTATGGCATTGCAGCTTCCGATGTGGTTGTGAAGGTAGTGTATGAAACTTACGACTATGATGCAACGACAGGTGCCGGAGTAAAGGGTGAAGAGATCATCACAGCAAAGAACAGCTCGGATCAGACAGTTACAGCTACGATCAAAAACTGTAAGGTTATTGATGGAAAGCCAATGAAATATTACATTGCGGTAAGTGCAACTGACAGATCCGGCAACAGCTCAGAAAAGAGAAGCAAGACCTTCTATTATGATCCATATAAACCGGAAGTAACGGTAGAACCGGCAATCGCAGGTACCGGAACAAAGTATTATAATGACAAGGTCAGATTTAATATTACAGTGGCAGAGCAGTTTGAACTTGGCGCAAATGTATATGTGTTAAATACAGACGACTATAAGAACTGTAAATCAGAAGCCGATTATGCTGCAAAAGCATATAAGGCATTTTCTTATAAAGATGTAAAGCAGAAAACATTTGGTTTCACTGTATCAAAGGCTGATCGGTATAAATGGATGGTTGTAGCAGTAGATGCATCCGGAAATGCAGCAACAGTATCCGATATCCGGTTCACGATCGATACAGAGAAGCCTCTGGTCGAGATTGAAGGTGTTCCGGATGACAAGAAGTCAACCGGTACAACGATCCGTGTCGTGATCACAGATAATGAGAGACTGGATCCGGAAAGCTTTAAAGTCGTTGAGTGTTATAAATATTTTGATGGTACAGAATACATTGAGAAGGAACTCAAGATCAAGCAGGTAGGTGCAAAGGAATTAGAGGCATCTGCATACTGCGGACAGAAGAGCGGCAAGGCATGTTCTTATGTATTTAAGGTAACCGGTAAAGACAGAGCCGGAAATGATGTGGAATATGAAATTAATGATTCCAGATTCAAAGTCGATTCCACACTTCCGGATATCGTGCTGGATCGCTATCCGGATTCTGAGAATGATGGTTACTACAACAAGAATGTAAGCTTCAAGTTCACAGTAACAGAGCAGTTTCCATTAAAAACGAAGATCACAGTAAGTGATAAGAACAAGGACGTGAATGGAGACGAAGATGAGACATACGTTCTGAATGAGACAACCGGAACTTACACAGTAAAGAGAAAAACACCTGGTGTATATAACCTGACGATCAAGGCAGTGGATGCATTTGGAAATGTAAACTATGTAAGAGATATTAAGTTTGTGATCGATAAGGAAAGCCCGGTAGCGACAATTGAAGGTGTACCGGAGAATGGTCTGACACAGGGTACAAATGTGAAGATCACAGTTACAGATAATCAGAAGCTGCTGTTGAAGGATTTCCAGATCACAGAGTATTACAAATGCTTTGATGAAAGCAAATATACACAGAAGAAGCTGGCGATCAAGAAGGTGGATGGCAAGACACTGGAGGCTTCTGCATATTGCGGTCAGAAGAAGGGAAAAGCCTGCTCCTATTACTTCAAGGTAACAGGAACGGATAAGGCAGGCAATAAGGTTTCATACGATGTAGCAGGTTCCCGCTTCAAGGTAGATGCAACAAAGCCGAAGGTAACGATCACACCACGGCTGGAGCAGACAAATGACGGTTATTACAATAAAGATATCGCATTTGACATAGCAGTAGAAGAACAGTTTGCCGAAACACACGAGATCGTGGTTTCTGATAAGAATAAAGATACAAATGGTGATGCAGATGACACTTTCACAATGAAGGGAACGAGCGGAACCTATACAGTGAAACGGAATGCACAGGGAATTTATAATTTGAAGGTTACAGTTACGGATGCATTTGGAAATGTAACAGAGGATGAGGCTGCATTTGTAATTGATAAGACAAAGCCTACGATCGGAATTGCAACTGTGAATAAGCTGAATAATGGAAATGTAGCACTTAATGTGAACCTTGCAGATAATTATAAAGGAAAGTCCTATACCGTACATGTAAAACGGAAGGATGCTTCCGGTGCAGTTGCATATGATGGAGATTACAGAACGGTAGAATGGAATAACACCTCCGTAAATCCGGAGATTGTATTCTCAGATGAGGGTGATTATGAGATCACTGTTTCTGCGGATGATAAGGCTGGTAATGAACAGATTGCAGAAAATGTATCCTTCCGGATTGATAAAACAGCACCTGTATTATCGATAACAGGTGTTGCAGATTCACAGAATACATCCTGTACGGCGACATTGACAGTAAATGAAGCATTTGCATTCTCTTATGATGGAGAAGCAATGAACAGTGCTGACATTACGGCAACGATCACCAAAAAGACGGATGGAACAGGAGCATCAACAGTTGCAACCTTAAATACCGGTAATTTTTCATCCGGTAATCCGCATACTGCGACCTATACCTTTGATGAAGATGGTGAATATACGATCACTTTTAATGCAAAGGACATGACAGGTAATGCTGCAACGGCTGTTACTAAGACATTCAAGGTAGATAAGACAGCACCAGGGCTTAAGGTATCAGCAGTGAACAGCAAGAACAGTGTCGTAAATGAGTATGAGACAGTTGGTGGAAGTTCTGTAAACAATACAGATTATGTAGATATGAACATAGAAGTAACAGAGTCCTTCTTTGCTTCGAATAAGGTAAATATATATGTAAAGAAGGATGGCGAGGACGTATCTTCCTCCTACTTTACAAACTTTGGCAGTAATGCGGCAGTCAGCCGTGGAAGCCAGAGATTTGATGAGGATGGTGTATATACCATTGCAGTTACAGCAGAAGATGCACTTGGAAACAAGGCAGATGACTACAACATGGTATTTACGGTAGATAATACACCGCCAACGATTGACAAGACTGCAAAGATGGCTGAATTTACTGAGAGAAGATCAGAAGATGGAGAACTTCTTCTGAACAGTCAGGATTTTGCGGATATCAAGGAAAAGGGATATGATGCACTCTGGTCAGTTAATGATACTTCTGTATTTAAGGCAAGTGTAAAGCTGGATGGTATTGATTTTGTAGATTTCTCAGATCTGACAGATGGATATCATACAATGACGATTTCCGTTACCGATGAGGTTGGTCATGTGACAACTGAAACATTTGACTTTACCTATGATGGAACAGCACCTCGTATCATTATCACAGGCGTTGATGATAAGAGTGTTGTAAGAAATCCGTTTACCATGAAGATCGGCCTGGAAGATGCAGATGATATGCTGACAGAGATCGTGATTAACGGAGATACTATTGATCCGGCACTGTATGAGGATACGAATTCGTATGAGTTCCAGGTTGAGAACTACGGTAATTATGAGGTTCGGGTATCTGCAAGAGATACAGCGGGAAATGTTACATCGACCTATGACAGTGCAACAGATGAGGTATTCTCCTTCCAGTTAAAGGAAAAGACATCGCCGATCCTGATTGTTATCATTATTCTTGCAATTCTTGCAGTTGTGGCAGTGATCCTTCTTCTGATCATGAAAAAAAGAAGAAACAGCCACAGCAGTAAATAAAACATGACTATAGAAAGAAAGGGACCACGCCCGAACAGGCGTGGTCTTTCAATGAGGTGACATAAATGGCATTAAGAGCGGTAGCATTTGATATGGATGGAGTCCTGATCGATTCCGAGAAGGTATACAGAATGTGCTGGTTGAAGAATGGATTATCCATCGGTATCCCGGAGGATGAGATGTCGAAGATCTGTGACCGGATGGCAGGTGGAACCAAGAAGACAAATGCACATGTGATGAAAGAAAAGATGGGTGAAGATTTTGACTATCTTGCATTCAGACAACGCACAGTGGATATGGTCGAAGCATATCTGAATGAGCATGGCGTTGAATTAAAACATGGCGTGATCGAGACACTAAAGACATTAAAGGCAAGAGGGATCAAGATGGCGGTTGCAACCTCGACGGATCGGGAACGGGCAGAGGATAAACTGGTTCGAAGCGGACTGCTTCCGTATTTTGATGATGTGATCTGCGGGGATGAGATCGAGCGAGGAAAACCATACCCGGACATGTATCTGAAAGCCTGTGAGAAGCTTGGTACGAAGCCGGAGGAGACAGTTGGAGTAGAGGATTCCATTAATGGTGTGACAGCCTCCCACGATGCAGGGCTGTATACCCTTATGGTGATCGATCTGATCCAACCGGACGAAGAAACGAAGAAGAAAGCAGACCGTATCAGCAACGATATATTTGAGCTGACGGAATTATTTGAAGACTGATGAAGCAGTTTGACTTCGAAAATGACATCTGAAAATGATTGATATAGCAGAATAGAGAATGATCTCTGGAATGAAAGAAAACCTTCCGGCATATAGTAGTGTCAGGAGGTTTTTCTATGATTACAGGACAGAAAATTTTCAGCCTGTTAAAGGCACTTGCGGTATCTTACATAATAACAGCGATCCTGCTGCTTGTAACGGCACTCCTCATGTACAAGCTGGGACTGGGTGATACGGTGATTCATCTGAGTATTATCATCATTCATGGCATCTCTGTATTCCTTGGCGGCTTCCTTACCGGGAAGATGGTGAAGGAGCAAAAGTATATTTGGGGATTGATGCTCGGAGTGTGCTATGTACTGGTGATCGGCATTGTTTCTTTCATTATGAATGGAACGATCCATATCTCTGCCGGAGGAACATTAACAAATGTGATCCTGTGTCTCGCAGCCGGAATGCTTGGCGGAATGATGGGTTAGAGACAAGTTTTTCGCAAAAATACTTTGACTTTAAAGCATGTTGTGTTATAATTTCGCTATATGACATAAAAAGGAGAAGTGTACCTATGAAGAGAATAAAGACACTCACAAACAGAACAATGAAGAACACAATGGTTAAGGGCGGATGTGGCGAATGCCAGACATCATGTCAGTCAGCTTGTAAGACATCATGCACAGTCGGAAATCAGAGCTGTGAGAATGCTGAGAACAAGTAAGAGATCATTGTAGACAGACAACCACAAAGGGGACCGTCAAACAAATGGCAGTCCTCTTTCGTTGCGTGTCAGAAAAATTAATTCACAAGATGGGAGAATTTGTATGGTACATCAGTACAAAAGTAATGGATATAATATCGTACTCGATGTATGTAGTGGGTCTGTTCACGTAGTGGATGACCTTGTGTATGATATTATTGCAAATTACGAAAATCATACAAAAGAACAGGTAATGGAATTACTGCCATCCTATGATAAGGATGAAGTATCGGAAGCCTATGACGAGGTAACCGGCCTGGTAGAAAACGGAACACTATTTACAGAAGACATATTCAAAGATTATATCATTGATTTTAAAAAGAGAAAAACAGTGGTAAAGGCTCTGTGTATCAATATTGCACATGACTGTAATCTTGCATGCAGATATTGTTTTGCAGGAGAAGGTGAGTACAAGGGTGACAGAGGTCTGATGCCACTTGACATAGCAAAGAAATCTCTGGATTTCCTCGTTGCCAATTCCGGTAACCGTGTAAATCTTGAGGTCGATTTCTTCGGCGGTGAGCCACTTATGAACTGGGATGTCGTAAAAGAGACCGTTCGATATGGAAGAAGCCTGGAGGAGAAGCATAATAAGAAATTCCGTTTCACACTGACAACAAACGGTGTGTTGTTAAATGATGAGGTAATGGAATTTGCCAATAAAGAGATGGCAAATGTCGTATTATCCATCGACGGAAGAAAAGAGATTCATGATTACATGCGTCCGACCAGAAACGGAAAGGGAAGCTATGATCTGTTACTTCCAAAGTTCCAGGAATTTGCAAAGAAGCGTGCCGGAAAGAGTTATTATGTAAGAGGCACTTATACGCATAACAATCTAGATTTTTCAAAGGATGTATTACACATGGCAGATCTTGGATTTGACCAGATCTCCATTGAGCCGGTTGTATCTCTGCCGGACGAGCCTTATGCGATAAAGGAAGAGGATATCCCATATCTGTTAGATCAGTATGATATCCTTGCAAAGGAGATGATCAAAAGACATAAAGAAGGAAGGGGCTTCAATTTCTTCCACTTTATGATAGATTTGACAGGGGGACCATGCGTGGCCAAACGTCTGTCGGGGTGTGGTTCAGGTACAGAATATCTGTCAGTTACACCATGGGGCGACCTTTATCCGTGCCATCAGTTTGTCGGTGAGGATGGGTTCTGCATCGGAAATGTAAATGAAGGTATTACGAAGCCGGAACTTGTTGATGAGTTTAAGCTCTGCAATGTCTATGCAAAGGACAAGTGTAAGGACTGTTTTGCAAGATTCTATTGTAGCGGTGGCTGTGCGGCGAACTCATATAAATTCCATGGAAATATATTAGATGCGTATGATATCGGATGTGAACTTCAGAAGAAGCGTATCGAATGTGCGATCATGATCAAAGCCGCATTAGCAGATGAAGAAGAAAATCAATAAGGAGGACAAAGGTAAACAAGATGAAGAAAGCAAGAAAAAAAGCCATATGGGTATTGATCCTGTTCCTGCTTGTGCTTGCGGGTTCCATCTACGTTGCATTGTTTGGTGTAGGCGACAGAGGAAAAGCAAAGTATATCAGCCTTGGACTTGATCTGAAGGGTGGCTTAAGTGTAACCTATGAGATTCAGGATGAGGATTACAGTGATGCAGATGTTCAGGATACGATCTATAAGCTGCAGAAACGTATTGATTCCCATACAACAGAGCATAACGTATATTCAGAGGGAAATGGTAAGATCACTGCTGAGATTCCGGGTGTAACAGATGCAGATGCAATTCTGGAAGACCTGAGTATCGAAGGTAAGTTAGAGTTCTTAGATCCTGAGAATTATGAATTATGGTCACAGGGCAAGGATTATACTCCAGCTCTTACCGGTGATGATATTAAGGGTGCAGATGCCAAGATCGATTCTACAGAGAGCGGTGATGACAATGTAGTACAGTTGTCATTCACAACAGCAGGTGCTCAGAAGTTTGCAGATGTAACAACAGCAAATGTAGGAAAGATCGTCTATATCGTATATGATGGTAAAGTTGTAAGTGCACCAACTGTACAGCAGGCAATTACAGACGGAAACGCTGTTATCAACAGCATTTCAACATATGAAGAGGCAGACAGCATTGCTACTACGATCCGTATCGGTGCATTGCCACTGACACTGAAGCAGGTACGTTCTAATATCGTCGGAGCAACTCTTGGTTCAGAAGCAGTATCAACAACGATCAAAGCAGGTATCATTGGTATTATCTGTATCTTTATTATTATGATCTGCGTATTCAGAATTCCGGGTCTGATCGCATCATTATCATTGACACTTTATACATTTATGATCTTACTTGTTATGAACCTGTTCAATGTTACATTGACACTTCCGGGTCTTGCAGGTATCATCCTTTCTGTAGGTATGGCGGTCGATGCGAACGTCGTTATCTTTACACGTATTAAAGAAGAACTGGCAACAGGTGCTTCTGTTAAGCAGTCTGTAAAAGCCGGATTCCATAATGCGTTATCAGCGATCATCGATGGTAACGTGACAACCCTGATCGCAGCACTTGTGCTTGGTATCTTCGGAACCGGTACGATCAAGGGATTTGCGATTACGCTGGCAATCGGTATCGTATTATCCGTATTCACAGCACTTGTTGTTTCACAGCTTGTGTTAAATGCACTTGTTACACTTGGCGTAAACGATGTGAAGTTCTTTGGCAAGGCAAAAGAGCCAGGCAAGGTCAACTTCGTAAAGGGTGGTAAATATTGTATTATCGCTTCTGTTCTTGTCATCGTGATCGGCTTCTGTTTTATGCCGATCTTTGCAAAGACAAAGGGAAGTGCATTGAATTTAAGTATTGATTTTGCAGGTGGTACATCAATCACAGCAGAATTTGACAAAGCATATTCATTATCTGAGGCAGAGAAGGACATTGTTCCTGTTATCGCTGAGGCAGCAGGCATCAGTGAAGCAGATATCTCTGTTCAGACTGTTTCCGGTACAAATGAGATCGTATTCAAGACCACAGAGCTTACGACTCAGGGTGATGATTCTCAGTTGACAAAGGTAACAGCTGCACTCAGCGAGAAGCTCGGTGCGACAGTAACAAATTCCGATAATATCAGTGGTTCAGCCAGCAGCGACATGACAAGGGATGCATTCCTTTCTGTAGCACTTGCAGCCGTTCTGATGCTGATCTACATTGTAATCCGTTTCAAGGATGTGAAGTTTGGTGTGAGTGCGGTATTAGCCCTCTGCCACGATGTAGCTATGGTATTTGTTCTGTATATCTTGCTTCGGTTATCCGTTGGTAATACCTGTATCGCATGTATGCTGACAATCTTCGGTTACTCGATCAATGCGACGATCATCGTATTCGATCGTATCCGTGAGAATATCGCAAATGCAGGAACAAAGAAAGATTACAAGCAGATCGTTAATTTAAGTATTAACCAGACGATCACCAGAAATATTTATACATCCTTAACAACATTTGTTACGATCTTCGTATTATATGTAATGGGTGTAGCAGCGATCAAAGAGTTCGCATTTACACTGATGGCCGGTGTCGTAATCGGTGCTTATTCTTCTATCTGTGTAACAGGCCCATTGTGGTACTACTTCAAGACCGGATTTGGTAAGAAGAAGGATGCTGCAAATGGTAAGAACAACAAGAAAGCAGTAGAGAAGAAGAAAACAGCAAAGGCGCAGTAATTATCTGTCGTCGATCGAATGAAAAACAGACAAGTATGTAGAATTTACATATTTGTCTGTTTTTTTCGTTGTGTTATAGGAAAATTTACATCGTGTATTATAAAACTTAATCTGCAATGATGATGTAATGACAATGTATTGACAGATGATAAAAGCTGTGATATGTTGAAACAAAGGAGGTGTATGATATGAACACAAATTTAAATGTTGCAATGGCACCAAAGGATTCGACCTTTCAGGTGAGAATGAATTCTGAGATAAAGAGAGCCGTTGAAGATATTTATGCAAAAACAGGTATGACACTGACAGATGCTTTTAATACATTTATTCAACAGTCCTTGAATGTCGAGGGTTTGCCATTTATCGTGACTACGAACAGTAAGGAAGCACTAAAAGAACAGGCCTTGGCTATGGTAATGCTTGATTTGAAACGTGCAGAAGCTCGTGCGGATGCGGAAGGCTGGATTGATGCAGATGATCTTGAGAAAGAATTGGGGGTGCGTGATTGAAAAAAATAAAATATACGCCGGACGCAGCAGACAAGCTGAGAGAATTAAAAAAGGCTATTACACAAAGTTATGGGGCGGACAAAGCAATAGAAATAGTTAAGAAAATAACAGATGCTATAAGGGATCTTGGCACGAATGAAAAAAAGGGACCGGCAGTTTCACAGATGTTTGGTGTAGATACAGATTATCGGTTTCTTTTTATTTCTCATAATTATGTATTTTATCGTATAGAGGATGAATGTATTCGTATAGTTAATCTTTATCATGAAAGAGAAGATTTTATGTGGAAATTGTTTGGGATTGAGACTGTGCAGCAGGAAACATTAGATTACTGGAATGAGTAAAATATTGAAAAGGTTTGGTGAGAACAATGAAACGATTTGAAGCGGTTATATTTGATATGGATGGGGTTATATTCGACTCGGAGCTGCTGGTTATAAAGTGCTGGCAGGTCATTGCAGATAAATATGGGATCAAGAACATAGAAGATACCTGTCACAAATGTCTGGGACTGAATAAGGATGCGACAAAAGAACTGATGCTTGGGGTGTATGGAGCAGATTTTCCTTATGATGAGTATAAGGCGGAGATGTCGGCACTGTTCCATGAACAGGCGGCGGGAGGAAAGCTTCCGATGAAGCCGGGAGTTACCGGTCTGTTGCAGACATTAAAGAAGAATGGAAGAAAGGTTGCGCTGGCATCGTCTACCAGAAAGGCAGTTGTCGAACAGGAGCTTCGGGATGCAGGTATCCTTCCGTATTTCGATCGGGTAATCTGCGGGGATATGGTAAAACGGAGTAAACCGGAACCGGATATCTATCTGGAAGCATGCAGACAGATCCATGTGATGCCGGAGCAGGCATACGCCATAGAGGATTCTTATAATGGTATCCGTTCTGCACATGCAGCGGGACTGCATCCGATCATGGTGCCGGATCTTGCACCGGT
>OCPQ01000800.1_pt1 | contig 17169 bp, 15 predicted proteins | sample 1538251 | NCBI WGS metagenome assembly OCPQ01 (sample SAMEA2580249, study PRJEB22360) | human gut metagenome | biome: human gut; feature: human-associated habitat; material: faeces | place: Denmark | collected 2008/2010 | reverse complement strand
ATTTGCAAGCAGATGGCGTGCAAAGTCGCCAGACGCTCTTTGTGCGGTATTGCCTAAAAAAAATTCGGGAAGCACTGCATAAAGCCTGTGCGGTGTTTCCTTGGGAAAGGTCGAATCATATGCTGTACATATTACTATTTCTCTGCCTGATACAACTGGCTGCAATCATCTGGCTGGTATTACAGGTACAGAAGCTGCGGAATCCCCAGGACGATAACGCCCTGCGAGCCCTGCGGCAGGAGATCGCTGCCGACACCCAGAACCAGATGCAGATGCTGGGGAATCTGCTGTCGGAAAATCAGCGGCAGTCCGGCGACTATCAGGCAGAACGGCTGGAACAAATGGAACGGAACATGGACGCACGGCTGCGGCAGTTTGAAAGTCGTGTGGGAAATCTGGAACGCTCCAACGCACAGGGCATGGAGCAGATTCGCTCTGCCGTTGCAGCAAATCTGCACCGCATGCAGGCACAGCAGCAGGACAGTCTGGCAGAGATTCAGACCACCGTCAACGAGAAACTGGCACAGTCCCTGAACCAGCAGATCGGACAGTCCTTTCAGCTGGTCAGCAGCCGGCTGGAGCAGGTCTATCAGGGGCTTGGCGAAATGCAGACGCTGGCGGTGGGCGTAGGCGACCTGAAAAAGGTGCTGTCCAACGTCAAGACCCGCGGCATTCTGGGAGAAGTACAGCTGGGGGCAATTTTGCAGGAAATTTTGTCGCCGGAGCAGTACGCCACCGAGATCCCCACTCTCCCCAACAGCCGGAACCACGTGGAATTTGCCGTGCGTATGCCCGCAGACGGGGAACAGCCGGTATGGCTGCCCATTGACTCCAAGTTTCCGGGGGATACTTATGCGGCGTTGCAGGACGCACGGGAACAGGGCGATCCTCAGCAGGTGGAGGCGGCACGGCAGAAACTGCTGACTGTTGTTCGCGGCTGTGCCAAGGACATTCGGGACAAGTATGTCCAGCCGCCGTATACCACCAACTTCGGAATCCTGTTCCTGCCCTTTGAGGGGCTGTATGCCGAGGTAGTCAACAGCGGTCTGGTGGAACAGTTACAGCGGGAATACAGCATCAGCGTTGCCGGTCCGTCTACTATGGCGGCGATTCTGAACGCCCTGCAAATGGGCTTCCGCACCCTTGCCATTCAGAAGCACAGCCACGAAGCATGGGTGGTGCTGGGAGCAGTCCGCGGGGAATTCGAAAAATTTGCCGGCACGATCGAAAAGGCACAGAAAAGCCTGCAGGGAGCCGAACAGCAGCTGGAACTTCTGGCAGGCACCCGCACCCGTGCCATTGTCCGTCAGCTGCGGGAAGTGGAACGCTTGCAGCCGGAGGAACTGCGAAAGTAATCAAGGCAGACAAATGCCGCCCATTCCCAACAAGGGAACAGGCGGCATTTTTGCGTGAAAACAGGTTCTTATTCTTTTGAGGTGTCCTTTTCGGCTTCCGTTCCCTTTCTGGAAACGCGGCTGCGGAGGGACTGCACAGATTTTCGGATATGCCACTGCCGCGGTTTGGGCGTGGACTGATTCTCCGGCGAACCGGTGCTGCCGGTGGTCTTTTCCCGAATCACGGTGTAAATGATAGACATGATCGGAACGCCGACGATCATGCCCAGTACGTTGAACAAGCCGCCGCCCACAGTGATGGCGAACAGCACCCAGATTGCCGGCAGTCCGACAGAAGTGCCAACCACACGGGGGTAGATCAGGTTGCTGTCGATCTGCTGGACAATGATAACGATAATGACAAATGCAATGGCATGACTGGGCTTGACCATCAGCAGGATCAACGCACAGGGAATAGTACCCATCCACGGTCCCACATAGGGGATCATGTTGGTGATGCCGATGATAACCGCGATCATCATGGGGTATTCCAGTCCGCCGATACTCATGACACAGAAAATCAGCACGCCCAGAATGAACGCATCAGACAGCTGTCCGCTGACGAAATTAGAGAACGTGGAAAAAGTCAGTCTGCCGTAGTGGGCAACCTGTTCGTAGTGCTTTTTCGGCAGGAAATGCCGGAAAATCAGCTTTGCCTGTCTGCGGAGTTTGTTCCGTCCGGCGAGGACATATACGGAGAAGATCAGCCCGATGAAAAAGTCAATGACACCGCCGATCAGCCCGCTTGCCCATGTACTCAGTGTGCCCACTGCGTCCGGAATGTAGGTGGTCAGGCTCATTAACTTGGTGCGGAGCATTGCGGGATTGATGTCGTTGTCCTGTAACAGTTTGAGAATCTGTTCGCCGCGGTCGCTGTTCAGGAATTTCATGATATTGTTGTAGTATACCATGATGTTGTCCCCGAAGTCGCGGATACTGGTGATGAACTGCGGCACAATGATCCAGATGACAATGCTGAGCAGTGCCAGCATGAGGAGGTATGCACAGAACACTGCCATTGCACCGGCAGGGAACCGCGGGAATTTTTGCTGTACCTTGCGGAACAGCTTGTCGATCTGACAGGTGGGACGGTACAGGACAAATGCGATGACCAGCCCGATGGTGATCGGCCGCAGGACATCGAACACATAGGCGAGCAGTCCGGTGAAGATTTCCCGCTTGATGAACAGGAACGCCACCAACAGCAGCACTACGCCGCTGAAGATGATTGTTGCCGCCCACTGTTTGTTGGCAAAGTCCCACTTGCGGACTTTTTTTTCGTCTTCCTTTTGAGAATCCGTCATGGTTTCGGTTTCGTTTGGTTCTGTTGTCATAATGCCCTCCTTTGTATTTTCAAAATGGCTGGGGAATGCATCAGAATAAGTCCCTGAAAGGACAGCAATCCACGGAAAAAATTACCCAACAACCTCTTTCGCAACGGCGACAGTTTCCATGGCATCTTTTGCATAGAAGTCTGCCCCGATCTTCTCGGCATAGTCCGCAGTCAGAACTGCACCGCCGACAACGATCTTGCAGTCCGGACAGGACTGCTTCACCAGCTGAATGGTTTCTTCCATGGCTCCCAGCGTGGTGGTCATCAGTGCCGACAGTCCCACCAGCTTTACGCCGTGTTCCTTTGCGGTGTCTGCCACCAGCTGGCACGGCACATCACGCCCCAAGTCCAGCACGGTGTAGCCGTAATTTTCCAGAAGCACCCGTACAATATTCTTGCCGATGTCGTGAATATCGCCCTTGACAGTGGCGAGAACGATCTCACCGCGGCTGACCGGAGCCGCATTGCGTTCGATCAGGGTAGTCTTGATGACTTCGAATGCCGCCTGTGCCACGCTGGCAGTCTGAATCAGCTGGGGCAGGAAGATCTTTCCCTGTTCAAACAGCTTTCCGGCACTGTCCAGTGCGGGGATCAGAATTTCGTTGACCACTTCCATGGCATCCGTGGTTTCCAGCAGCTGGGCAGTGATTTTTGCCCCCTCGTTTTTCAGTCCGTGGGACATGGCATAGGGCAGGTCTAACTTTTCCGGAGCCTTTTCTGCGGCGGGCTTCGCCGCAGCAGCAGGCGTTGCGGCTGCTGTGGCAGTGGGCATGTTGGCATACGCTTCCACAAAGGCGGCACAGTTCACGTCAAAGCCGCGGAGCAGCCGGAATGCCCGCACTGCCTCTGCCATAGAAGCAATGTTAGGGTTGATAATGGGCAGATCCAGCCCGTTTTCCAGAGCCATGGTGAGGAATGTGCGGGTGACTGCCTCACGGTTCGGCAGACCAAAGGAGATATTGGACACACCCAGAACGGTTTTCAGTCCCAGTTCCGTCTTGACCCGATGCAGAGCCTCCAGCGTTTCCCTGGCACCGTCCTGTTCGGCAGAAGCCGTCAGAGTCAGGCAGTCAATGTATACGTCCCGTTTCGGAATCCCCAGTGCAGTGGCACGGTCGAGGATCCGCTTGGCAATGGCAAACCGGTCGGCTGCCTTTTTGGGAATGCCGTTTTCGTCCAGCGTCAGCCCGACAACTGCGGCACCGTATTTCTTGACCAGCGGCAGGATATTTTGCAGGGAAGCTTCTTCGCCGTTGACGGAGTTGACAATGGGCTTGCCGTTGTACACCCGCAGAGCCGCCTCCATGACCGCCGGAATGGTGGAGTCCAGCTGCAACGGTGTGCCGCCGATCGACTGCAACGCCTTGACTGTGCGGATCATCATGCCCTTTTCGTCAATGCCCGGCATGCCCACGTTTACGTCCAGCAGGTCGGCACCGGCATCTACCTGCTGTACTGCCTGATCCAAGATGTAGTCCATGTCGTTTGCCTGCAATGCCGCCTTGAACCGTTTTTTGCCGGTGGGGTTGATGCGTTCGCCGATAATGCGTGGCTGGTCGATCAGCACCACTTCGGAAGCGGAGCAGACTGCCGCCGGAATCTCGATGTTTTCCCGCCTGGGAATTTCTGCTTCTTCCAGCAGATCGTATGCGGCTTTGATGTGTTCCGGCGTGGTGCCGCAGCAGCCGCCGTAAACCGTAACGCCCAGCTGTGCAAACTTCACCACTGCCTGTGCGAATTCCGCAGGGTCTACCAGATATTCACCGGTGACCGGATCCGGCAGTCCGGCGTTGGGCTTTACCACCAGCGGCAGCGTGGTCCACTTTGCCATTTCTTCCACAATGGGAAAGAGTTCGTCCGGACCCAGGGAGCAGTTCACGCCCACCGCATCGGCTCCCAGTCCCTCCAGCGTCATTGCCGCAGAAGCGACGGTACAGCCGGTAAAGGTGCGGAGATTCGGCTCAAAGGTCATGGTGCAGATCACTGGCTTGTCGGAGTTTTCCTTTGCCGCCAGCAGTGCCGCCTTGGTTTCGTACAGGTCGGTCATGGTTTCGATGACGATCAGGTCTGCGTCCTGTCCGGCGAGGATTTCTTCACGGAAAATGTCGTAGGCTTCTTCAAATGTGAGTGTGCCCAGCGGTTCCAGAAGCTGTCCGATCGGACCGATGTCCAGAGCCACCTTGGTGTCCGTGCCGGCACAGGCTTTTCTGGCACAGGCAATGCCGGCAGAGATGAGTTCCTGCACGGAATAGCCGGATTTCGCCATTTTGTGCCGGTTTGCTCCGAACGTGTTGGCGTAGATGATGTCCGACCCCACAGCCACGAACTGTTTCTGTGCGGCAATGATGCGTTCCGGTTCGGTGATGTTGTACACCTCCGGCAGTGCACCTACGGGCATGCCGCCCTTTTGCAGCATGGAGCCCATGCCGCCGTCTAAGCGAATGAATTTACGATGCGGAAATAGGGAAGAAAGCATAGGAGAGTGTCCTTTCCAGAAAGTGATTCAATAGTTTTTTACAGCACATGATAATACACATAAATATCCTGATACACGCCGCTTTTCAGCAGAAAGCCGCCGGGGATCACGCCCACACGCTGGAATCCCAGCTTGGTGTACAGCTGAATTGCACGGTCATTGCCCTTGACTACGGCGTTGAAAATCAAAATGCGGTAGCCCAGCTCTCTGGCAGTTTTCAGGGAGTGCTTCACCAGCCCTTCTCCGATTTTTATGCCCCGCATTTTCGAGGAAACGGCATAGCTGGCATTGGCGTGATGTCCGCATCTGCCCACGTTGTTGGGGTGGAGGATATACAGACCGGCAACTTCGCCGTTCACCTTTGCCACGCCGACAAAGTCCTGCTTCCCAAAGAATTCCACGCCGGTTTTGTGGTTCAGTTCGTCTAACTGTGGAAATGCTACGCCGTCATTGACCACCTCGTTCCAGATCTCGATCATGGCATCGACATCGGCTTCGGTATATGGTACGATTTCGTATTCCATAAGATAAGGCTCCTTTTGTTGTCCGGAACATGCTGTATGGATACATGCTCAGATAGCACAATATGGACACAGGTGTCTGTGTCCATGTTGAAAGTGATTTTAACAGTGCGTGCCGCCCTTTCGGAACATACAGGTTTCCCGCATGCGGCAGGTGGCACAGCCTCTTGCCCCTTTTTTCAGCGGGTGATCTGCCAGTCCGATGATCGCGGTCACGGATTTTCGCGGAATGAGAATGTGCTCGGCGGTGACTGTCAGCCCCAGCCGCTTTTCCGCGTCCAGCAGCCGGAGGATCTCCGGCTGGAGAGAAAGCGGCAAATCGCCGTATCCGGGACTGAACCGCCATGTAAAATAAGTGTCCGGCAGCTGCTCCCGAAAGCATTCTTCCGCACGGTTGCAGACCTGTTCAATGCCGGCACTGGCAAGAGCGTCCATTGCCAGCGAACGTGTCATATCAGAGATGCCGGCACGGTGGATCAGCTGATCCGCCTGTCCGGAGAGGGTTGCCGCCATGAGGAGCATGCGGTCGCATTCCGCCAGATGCCGTGCAATGTCCTCACCGGTCAGCTGCATGCCGCCGGCGGAAAGTGTCCCCGCTTCCCGCCACAGGGGCAGTACCCGATAGACTACGCGGGGCTGTACCGTCCTGCGAAGCTGCTGCTCGCAGGTGTCCACGACAGTCCGCAGGGCTTCGTCCGGTTTTGCGGGGCAGCCCATATAGCGGAGAGCCTCCTGCTTGTCGATCGCCTCCAGCGGCAGGGTCAGCATTTCGGAGCCGCCTTGATGATGCCGCTGACCGCTTCGCTGATCTTCCGTGCCACATAGGGATTGTTCATGGTGTACAGGTGAATGCCGTCTACGCCGTCGGTCACCAGATCGACGATCTGGTCAATGGCATAGGCAATGCCTGCGTCCCGCAGAGCCTCGGGATTGTCCTCGAACCGCTGTACCATTTTGGTAAACTTTCGGGGCAGGCTGGCACCGCACATGGTGACCATACGCTCGATCTGTTTCCGGTTGGTCACCGGCATGATGCCGGCTTCAATGGGCACGTTGACACCAGCACGGGCTGCCCGATACCGGAAGTCGTAGAAGGAATCGTTGTCGAAAAACAGCTGGGTGATGAGGTGGCTTGCACCGGCATCGACCTTTTCTTTCAGGTGACGGATGTCCGTGTCCATGTTGGGAGCTTCGGGGTGACACTCCGGATAGCAGGCTCCGGCAATGTCGAACCCGCCGAAGCTGCGGATATAGCTGATGAGGTCGGCAGCATGGACGAAATCCATTGCCGGCTCCATGCCCTCTACGCGGTCGCCCCGGAGAGCCAGCACATTTTCGATGCCGTTTTCCTGAAACTGTTTCAGAATGTTATCGATCTGCTCCTTGGTATAGTGGATACAGGGCAGATGTGCCATCGGCAGTACGCCGTAGTGCTCTTTCAGCCGCCGTGCAATGGCGAGGGTGTTTTCCCCGTTGCCGCTGCCGCCGGCACCAAAAGTCACGCTGATGAAGTCCGGCTTCAGATCCTGTAAGGCTTCCAACGTGTCATAGACAGTTTCAATGGGGGAAGTTTTCTTCGGCGGAAAAATTTCAAATGAAAAAACGGTTTTTTCGGAAAATAACGATGCGATTTTCATGGTGTTGTCCTTTCTGCGGCAATTTGCGGTATTGCCTATAATGATATTGTTTATATTATAGCATAATTGTAGGTATTTGAGTAGACGGGAAAATCGTATCGCTTGTTATCAATTTTTCCTATGGCAGATTCGGGTTAATCGGCAGCCTGCCGGAACCAGTCCCATTCCTCTGGTGAGTACCGTTCCCGGAGAACTTTGCCATGCTGTGCTTCATAATCCTGCAGCAGCTGCGGTGCTTCTTTCAGAAAATCTTCACCACGTTTGCGGTGGCTCCCATTTTCAGAGAAAAATCCCATATCCTCATAGCAAAGGGGATAGACCTGTTCCAGAGCAATTTTTTCCGGCGGCAATTGCAACTGTTTCAACAGCAGTTCTCTGCGGATTTCCGGCAGGGTGATGCCGTCTGAGGCAGCTTTTGCTGATTGCCGTACTGGTTGCTCCGGCAGCCAGACATAGCCATTTTTCTGCCGTATCGGAAACTTGGTGCATGCCAATGTGGGATACAGGCGGGCATACCGCCGCAGCTTTTCCTTGGAATCTACTAGCAAAAGCTTGCCGTACTGTGCCGTCAGTTTTTCGAAGTTCGGCTCCGTCAGCGGCTGCGGCTGGTCGCCTAAGGCAGTCGCCGTTTCCCGCAGGAACTGCTCCGCCTGTACGAAAAAGGCATCTCGTTCCAGCTGGGGCAGTGCTGCCAATGCTTCTTTTGCCAGCGGCAGCACAGTAAATACCAGCCGTGTCCCCAGCAGCCAGCACCAGTCCGCAGCTTGTTCCGGAGCACATTGCCGCAGTTGGTCGGCTATGGTTTGCAGCAGCTGCGGCGTGACCTTGCCGGACTCCCACTTCCACGGCAGGAAATCTTTCCCCAGCGGTTCGGGGTATTCCGGCTGGCACAGCTGCATCTCTCCGGAAAAGAGAATCCCCTTTTGCCGGCAGAAACAGAAGTATGCCGCCAGTACCTGCTGCCGATCGTTTTCGTCAGTTCCAAACAGGCGGCACACTTTTCGCTCTGCTGTAAGGGCAATGCCGCCCAGCAGCCGGTTGCATCTCCACAGCAGCCAGCTTTCCGTGCTGCCGTCATCTGCGGAAAAACCGCCGGAAACCGGCTGCAACAGGTACGAAGCAGACCGATTTTCAAAATATAGTATTCCAAACTGAGTTTCCAAGAAAGTGCAAAGCTTTGCATGGGAGAGATCGTGCTTCTTTCGCCTGCCATATTCTTCCCGCCGGAATTGCCCCAGTGCCTCAGTCAGGTCGGCAGCGTCGGAGAGCGTTTTCAAATGATTGACAGAGGGAATTTCGCCGCCCACCCAGCGAAAATCGTGCCGGAGAAACTGCGTTTCCAACATTCTGTTGTACGCATAATCGAAAAATGCGAAGCAGCGGCTTCCCAGAGCCTGTTCCGTATCCCGCCGTCGCTGTCTGCCGGCTTTGGAAAAGTAATAGGCTGCTATTTCCGGAAGCAGTGCCGCATACTTGCCGTGGTAGCGGGTGGAAAGACGGCGAATCGTCCACCCATTTCCTTGCAGCGTGACAGAGGCTGTCCCTTCCGGCAAAAGTGCCGTCATGGTGTAATCGTCGAATCCGTCATCACACCGCTTGATGCAGTCGGAGAGGTATCCTGTAACGAACATCTGCGTTCCCGTGGTTTCCTCCGTGAGAATCGCAGATGGGATCTTCTCCAGCAGCAGGTTGTATTGTTTCAGACAGTGCCGCAAAAAATCGATGTCGCAGTACTGCCAGCGATAGGAATATGCCATGTCAGATGCTCCAGTCGATTTCCGGCAGCCCGTGTTCCCGCAGGAAGGCGTTTGCCTTGGAGAAATGCTTGCAGCCGAAGAAGCCATGATAGGCGGACAGGGGGCTGGGGTGTGCGGCAGTCAGTACCAGATGCTGGGGGTGTTGGATCAGAGCCTTTTTCGCCTTGGCGTTGTTGCCCCAGAGCAGGAACACCACCGGTTCTTCCCGCTGATCCAGCAGTCGGATGACATCATCGGTGAACTGCTCCCAGCCTTTGCCCTTGTGGGAATTCGCCTGTCCGGCACGGACGGTCAGCACGGTGTTCAGCAGTAGCACGCCGTGTTTTGCCCAGTTGGTCAGTTCGCCGTGCTTGCCGGTGTTGTCGATGCCCACATCGTCCTTGATCTCCTTGAAGATGTTCACCAGCGACGGCGGCGGAGCCACGCCTTTCCGCACGGAAAAGCTGAGCCCGTGAGCCTGATCGGGGTTGTGATAGGGATCCTGTCCCAGGATCACTGCCCGCACCTGGGAATAGGGGGTATATTTCAGGGCGTTGAAAATATCATACATGCCGGGATAAATGGTCTGGGTGCGGTATTCCGTCAACAGAAACTGCCGCAGGTTCTGGTAGTAGGTCTTGGCGAATTCGCCGTCTAAAATGGTGTCCCAGTCGTTGCCGAAGTGTACCATGTGAGGTTCGTCCTTTCTGTTTGCAAGTCCGGACAGCACTGCACAAAGCCTGTGCGGTGTTGTCTTTCCTTTTGTTTCCTTTTGATTATATCATAAGTATCCCTGAATTGCAACGGCAATTCGAAAAGTTTTGTCCGGTGTTTTGGAGAAGTCGCCGAAAAAAGCCCTTTCAAATCGGCAATGTTGTACAAGTTTTGCCGCACCTATTGACTAATTGCGAAAATTGGAATATAATAATAAGTAATTGTCGATCGTGCATTCTGCCGACGGCACAGTTTAATATGCGGTACTGGGACAGACAGGACCGCAGCACAGGAGGCTAAATCGTGAGAAAAGTGAAAAAACCTGTTTTCTTCATTGTATTTGCCGTGATCGCTCTGTTTACGCTTTCCACCATATTCGGCGTACATTCGCAGTATGGTGATATTGTCAAGACCTATGTACACGGTGTTGGCGACATTCGTCTTGGAATCGATATTCAAGGCGGCGTAGACGTGACCTTTGAACCGGCGGGCGATGTGGATGCAACGGAGGAACAAATGGACGCAGCACTGGAAACCATCAAGCTGCGTCTGGCAAACCAGAACATCAGCGACAGCGAAACGTATCTGGATTACAAGAGCAACCGTATTATCGTGCGGTATCCGTGGCAGGCGGGCGAAACGGATTTCAATCCGGAGCAGGCTGTCAAGGAACTGGGCGAAACCGCAGAACTGACTTTCCGCAAGGGTACCGATACTTCTACCGATGAAAACGGAGATACCATTCCGGCAGGCGACATCGTCCTGACCGGTGCCGATGTGGCACAGGCATCTACCGGCGGTTCCAAGGACGATGCCACCGGTGAGATCACATGGGTGGTAACACTGGACCTGAACGACAGCGGTAAGGAAAAGTTCTATGAGGCAACTTCTGAACTGTATCAGTCCAAGGGTCAGATCTCGATCTGGATGGACAATACCATGATCTCTGCACCGTCTGTCAGTGCAGTCATCTCGGACGGTAAGGCTTCTATTTCGGGTAACTTTACTTATGAGAGTGCCAAGGAACTGGCAGATAAGATCAATTCCGGTGCACTGCCGTTCTCTCTGGAAACCACCAGCTTCAAGACCATCTCCCCGACCATGGGCGAGGGTGCACTGAACGCTATGGTGATCGCCGGTCTGATCACACTGCTTCTGATCGTGGTATACATGATCGTGCTGTACCGCCTGCTGGGCGTTGTGGCTTCGATCACCCTGATCGGACAGGTTGCCGGTATGCTGGCAGCAGTTTCCGGCTGGTTCGGCTTTATGTCCAGCACCACACTGACCATTCCGGGTATTGCCGGTATTATCCTGTCTGTGGGCATGGGCGTTGACGCGAACATCATCACCGGCGAGCGTATCCGTGAAGAACTGCGGAAGGGCAAGACGCTGGATACAGCACTGTACTCCGGTTATCACCGTGCATTCAGTGCGATCTTCGACGGAAACCTCACAGGTATTCTGGTTTCCATCGTGCTGATGGGTGCATTCGGTGTCCCCAGCAGCATCTGGGCAAAGATCTTCAACCATACGATCTTCTGGTTCTTCGGTGCGACCACAGAGGGCGTGATCTACTCCTTCGGCTTCACACTGATGACCGGTCTGATCATGAACTTCATCATGGGCGTATTTGCTGCAAGACTGATGACGATGTCGCTCTCTCGCTTCAAGTGCTTCCAGAACAAGAAACTTTATGGAGGTGGTATCGATGTCAAAGCAGACTAAAGAAGCAAAAGAGGCAAAGCATTTTGATGTTGACGTAAAAGTGCGTGACTTTTGCAGCAAGTCGAAAGTATTCTTCATTATCGGCCTTGCATTGATTCTGATCTCATTGCTTTCCACCTTTACTGGTGTCAATGTGGCACTGGAATTCAAGGGCGGTACCATTATCACTTACAGTTATGTAGGCGATGTGGACGAGAACAACATTTCCAAGGAACTGACCAGTCTGGTAGGCTCTACCGTCAAGGTACAGCAGGGTGACAGTCTGGACAGCGACACCAAGACCCTGTCCCTGTCCTTCACTTCCAACGATGGTCTGACGATTGACCGCCAGAACGACGTGACCAACAAGGTCAAGGAACTCTGTCCGGACAATGAAGTGACACTGCTGGATGCAAACGATGTCAATGCACGTTCCGGCGGCGAATTCTTCGCAAAGTGCATTGTGGCAGCTGTTTTTGCCGCACTGATCCTGATCATTTACATTGCATTCCGATTCAAGCAAATCAGCGGCTGGTCCGCCGGCGTTTGTGCCGTGCTGGGACTGCTTTCCACTCTGATCGTTACTTACGGCTGCGTGGTACTGTGCCGGTTTGAGATCGACTCCAACTTCATGGCAGTTATTCTGACTCTGTTGGGATATGCTGTCAACGATACGATCGTTATCTACGACCGTATCCGTGAAAACCAGACATTGCTGCCGGGAATCCAGATCCGTGATCTGGTCAACATCAGTGACTCCCAGTCCCTGCGTCGAAGCATTCGGACTTCCGTTACTACATTCAGTTCCATGCTGGTGGTTACCATTGTGGCACTGGTAATGGGACTGGATTCGATCCTGAGCTTCTCCATACCGATGATGGCAGGTATTGCAATGGGTACCTTTAACTCCATTTGCTTTGTTCCCAGCCTGTGGGTATGGTGGCAGACCAAGCGTGGCATCACCGTGCTGAAGCCTGCAAAGAAAAAGGCAAAAACAAGCGTATAACTTGTTCGTGATTCCAAAATTGTAAAAAACCGGTATGGGCGTTGTGCCTGTACCGGTTTTTGCTTTTTACGCAGTGCTGCCCTGACTGAAAAATTGGTGAAAATCTGCGTCTTTCTATTGAAATTTCCGCGGTGATGTGCTATAATAGGAAAACAAACTGGAAGGAGTGATCTTATGCTGCGAGCCGGTGTTTCTACGGCGTGTCTTTATCCCCGCGTGGTGGAAGAAGCCCTGTATGATCTGGCACTTTCCGGCGTTTCCCACGTGGAAATCTTCATCAACAGTCACTCCGAATTACGCCGCAGCTTTGTGGATACGCTGGCACGGCTGTTACAGCGGTTTGACATGACCTGTGCTTCGCTGCACCCGTACACCTGTGAGATTGAGCCGAACATGCTGTTCTCCAACTACGCAAGGCGTGTGGACGATTATCTGGAATACTGCCGGTATTATTTCACCGCCATGCAGCAGCTGGGGGCAAAGGTCTTTGTCCTGCACGGCAACAAGGTGCCTGCGGCTTCGGTGAACAAGGACATGTACTTTACACGGTTCCGCCGGCTGGCAGAACTGGGCGAATTCTACGGGGTACAGGTGGCACAGGAAAATGTGGCACGCTGTACCAGTGCCTCGCTGCCGTTTTTGCTGGAGATGCGGGACGCACTGGGCAAACAGGCACGCTTTGTGCTGGACATCAAGCAGGCGGTGCGTTCCGGAGAAGATCCTTTCGCCATGCTCCGCGGGCTGAACAGCCATATCGTGCATGTGCACATAAGCGACCACGGGGAATACGGGGACTGTCTGCCGCTGGGAAAAGGGCGGTTTCGGTTTGATGCATTTCTAAAGGAACTGGCGGCAGTCAGTCCGGATTGCTCTGTGATCCTGGAACTATACCGCAGCGGCTTTTCCGATGTGGCAGAACTTGCCGCCAATTACACGTTGCTGCGAAACCGCATCGAGGGAAAACGTTAAGGCAATACCGCACAAAGCTTGTGCGGTGCTGCCCGAAAGAAAGGAACTGTGGTGTCATGAATTGTCCATTTTGCGGGCACACGGAAACCCGTGTGCTGGATTCTCGTCCTCACGATGAACGGATTCGCCGGCGGCGGGAGTGTCTGGGCTGCGGCAAACGCTTTACGACCTATGAAGCCGTAGACCGTCCCATGCTGATGGTACAGAAAAAAGACGGTTCTTATGAGCCCTTTGACCGGCATAAACTGGTGACAGGCATTTTCAACGCCATCAAGAAACGACCGGTCAACTCTAATCTGATCGTTGCCATGGTAGAAGAACTGGAGGACGAATACAGCCGGCAGATGCGGAGTACTGTGACTTCTTCGGAGATCGGCAATGCGGTAATGGAACGCCTGAAATATATCGATGCAGTCGCCTATGTGCGGTTTGCGTCGGTGTATCAGGACTTCACCGACGTTGCCGGTTTTCTGGCGGTGATCGGTGCACTGGATAAAACAGATGAAAAGTGATGCATCAGAGAATGTGCATCTTGACTGGAAAGGAAAAACGATGAGTAAAGATTTTAACGACTTCATGAACACGCAGGACGATTCCATGCTGTATGACACACAGGACGTGCAGAATAACAAAATCTGGGCGGCTCTCTCTTATGTAGGGATCCTGTTCATTCTGCCGTTGCTGGTAAACGGCGGGCAGTCCCGCTATGCCAAGTACCACGCCAATCAGGGCTTTATCCTGTTCCTTGCGGAAGCTGTGGTTATCATTGCCAATGCGATTCTGGGGAAGATTCCGTTGCTGGGCAGAATTCTCCCTGCCCTGCTTTCTCTGGCAATTCTGGCTCTGATAATTATTGGAATCCTCAACGCTGTCAATGGCAAGGCAAAGCAGCTGCCCCTGATCGGCAATCTGCTGCACGTATTTGACAAGTAATTATTCTGTGGAAAGGACGGGGGAGAACTGTTCCGGTGCGGTGCTGTCGTATTGGATCGCTCCCAGCAAAACCTGATCTTCACTAAGAAGCAGCTCTGTGCACAGGGAACCCTGTCCGGAGCTGTTCTGTGTGTAAGTGTATCGGGCGGCTGCTTCTCCCAGATGTGCCGCCAGAGGCAGCCCCTGTGCCTGCTGGAGAGCCAGATAGCGGCGGTAGGTATCATCGGCAGCGGCAGGCAGCTGTACCGTTTCTGTGGCAACACAGCAGCGTTCCGGCTGACCGTTCGCCTCCAGAAAGGCGAGCCGCTGTGCTCCGTCGGAGAGCACGATCTCCTGCGGTGCCGGTTCTGCTTCCGGCTGGTGCAGCCACTGCCACAAAAACCCGCACCCGAACAATACCCCTGCGATTCCCAGAGCGAGTACACTGCGTTTTCCCATATGTAAAAACCACCTTTCAGAAAATGTTGCTTGTACAGCTTATGTAACCAAATGAAAAATAGAACGGAGGTCCCTCTATGCGACTGGATCAGTTTCTCTCTGCCCGTACCATGTATTCCCGTCGGGAACTGCGGCAGATGATACAAAAAGGCAAAGTCACCGTAGACGGTGCGGTTGTCCGGAAAGCCGATCAGGCAGTACAGCCGGAAGCCCACACGGTCTGCCTGAACGGACGGGAGATCTGCGGTGACCGGTATCTCTATGTGCTGCTGCACAAGCCCAAGGGCTATGTCAGCTCCGCCGATGAGGCAGGACAGAAAAGCGTGCTGGAACTGGTGCCGCCGGAACTGTGCCGGAAAGATCTGCGACCAGTGGGACGGCTGGACAAGGACTCTACCGGCATGCTGCTGCTGACCGATGACGGACAGCTTGCCCATCAGGTGATCGCGGCACGGGGGCATGTGGCGAAGTATTATCACATCGTGCTGGCACGTCCGTGGGAGGACGGCTATCTCCAGCCGCTGGAACAGGGCATCATGCTGGCAGACGGGGCACAGTGCCTGCCGGCAAAGGCAGCACCGGTTCCTGACACCGATCGGGAAGCCCTCATCTGTCTGCATGAGGGGAAGTATCATCAGGTACGCCGCATGTTTGCCGCACTGGGAAATCATGTCAGTGAACTGGCACGTGTTGCAATGGGCGGACTGCTGCTGCCGCCGGAATTGCCGCTGGGAGCGTGTTGTGTGCTGTCTGAAAAAGATGTCCAAAAATTGTTGAAATGTGAAACCGATTTTGCAAGTTTGCTACAAACGCTCCAAAGCCATTCGTCATAATGGATAAATGTACAAGCAGAATTTTGGGCAATAAACGACTTGAAAAATGTTTTTATTTTTGGTATGATATATATGTCACCGGGAACGGCAAGCGGCTCAGTCGCGGGGACGTTCTGGAAAATCTTATTTAGGAGGAACTGTGCAAATGGCAAGTTTATCACTTCGACATATTTATAAAAAGTATCCGGGCAATGTAGTTGCTGTAAAGGACGTAAATCTGGAGATCAAGGACAAGGAATTTATCGTTCTGGTAGGTCCTTCCGGTTGTGGTAAGTCCACCACCCTGCGTATGATCGCTGGTCTGGAAGAAATTTCTGAGGGCGAACTGTACATCGGCGACCGTCTGGTAAACGACATCGCTCCGAAGGACAGAGATATTGCAATGGTATTCCAGAACTACGCTCTGTATCCGCACATGACCGTATTCGACAACATGGCATTCGGTCTGAAGCTGCGTAAGGTTCCGAAGGACGAGATCGCTCGCAAGGTAGAAGAAGCTGCAAAGATTCTGGATCTGAGCCACCTGCTGGATCGTAAGCCGAAGGCAATGTCCGGTGGTCAGAGACAGCGTGTTGCACTGGGTCGTGCGATCGTTCGTAATCCGCAGGTATTCCTGCTTGACGAGCCGCTGTCCAACTTGGACGCTAAGCTGCGTGCACAGATGAGAACTGAGATCTCCAAGCTGCACAAGAAGCTGGGTACTACATTTATCTATGTAACACATGACCAGACCGAAGCTATGACCATGGGTGACCGTATCGTAGTTATGAGGGACGGTATCATTCAGCAGATCGATACACCGCAGGCTCTGTATGAGCGTCCGGGCAACAAGTTCGTTGCAGGATTCCTGGGCTCTCCGCAGATGAACTTCATCGATGCTGTTCTGAAGAAGGCAGACAACTACTATGTAGAATTCGGTGCTGAAGCTACCAAGACCAGCAAGGCTGTCAAGTATCAGGTCGAAGTACCGGCTGCAAAGGTAACACCGGAACTGGCAAAGTATGTGGATAAGGAAGTGACTCTGGGTATCCGTCCGGAGGCTCTGCACGATGACGAAATGTTCCTGTCCAACGCTTCCACTGGTGTTGTAGATGCAACTGTAGAAATCACCGAAATGATGGGTGCAGAAACTTATCTGTATCTGGTTTGTGCCGGCGTTTCTCTGACTGCCCGCGTTGATCCGCGTTCTACTGCTCGTCCGCAGGATGAGATCAAGATTGCTCTGGATCCGAACAAGATTCACCTGTTCGACAAGGAAACCGAAGAAACCATTATCAACTGATTGGAACTTTCGGGAAACTGTGTTTTGAAATGAAAAAAGTCTGTGTGCCGTGAGGCATACAGACTTTTTTGTTTCCGGCAGGCTTTAAGCCTGATTCAAGGCAATACCGCACAAAGATTGTGCGACAGATGCGTCGTCAAATTTTTCGTCAGATGAAACAAAAAGCGGAGTGAATACTGGATGTATTCAC
>OCPQ01000782.1_pt1 | contig 17386 bp, 10 predicted proteins | sample 1538251 | NCBI WGS metagenome assembly OCPQ01 (sample SAMEA2580249, study PRJEB22360) | human gut metagenome | biome: human gut; feature: human-associated habitat; material: faeces | place: Denmark | collected 2008/2010 | reverse complement strand
GATACTGCCTGCGATACATAGAATTTTTACATTATTCATGGTTAAATGGCCTCCTTGTTTAGTTGTTGAATATTATATCAATTAAAGTGTGAAAATTGTAATTTTGACTTATCGAAATATGTTTTAGAAATGAGTAGGATTTCGGTTATTTTTGAATATGATAAAGAATAAAGACACAAGTATTGTTCGGTTTATTAGTCGTGTTCCAATGGTTACTGGAAAATAATTGATGATTAGAAATACAACGTAATATTATCAATAGCAAAGCTATAGGATTTCAAAAATGAAGTCTTATAGCTATTTTTGTGTAGCAGTAAAAATTGTGAAGGGTATGTTTGGGAAAAATATTTGTGATTACTTGATTTGAATCAAGTTGGAAAATTGCTATTTGTCAGACAATAAAGTATAATTAGAGAAAATCTTGTTTGCAAAGGAACAGGATAAACGATGACTTTAAATAATATGTTTTTATCTGTTGATTTTGAGCGTGTAAAAAGGAAAAAGTATGAGTGATGAAAGAAAAAGGGAAAATGAAGAGGAAAAACTGAAGGATTTTTTTCATAATGTGATAGGAATAAAGTCGGAAGCTGTGCTGGAGGTGTTGGCGGAGAACTCAGAAATCTGTAATTTGAAAGCAAGAACCTTGCTGATGAAAGAGAACGAGAAGGTAGATGAGATTTCTTTTCTGTATAAAAAGGGTGGTCTTGTAAAATCATATTATGAAAAATCAGACGGAAAAAAACAGGTTCACTGCTTTGCGTATTTTCCGGGGGAAGCTCTGGTAGGGATTATGAATCTGGACAAGCAGATAACCTCTTTCCTGACAGTGGAGCTGATAACGGACTGTGAAATTGTAAGGATATCAGCGGATGTTCTTCGAAAGCTGGCTATAGAGAATATAGAAATTGCTCTGGTCTGTAATCGGATGCAGAGTGTGGCATCTATGAGGGAATATGAATACAGAAAAATGATTCTTACCTGTAATCCGGTACAGAGATATGAATATTTCCTGGAAACCTATCCGGGGCTGGAAAAAAAGGTGAACAAAAAAGATATAGCATCTTATTTGAATATGACACCTGAATGTTTCAGCAGGATGCTGAAAAAATATGATGGGGCTTGACAGAGTTGGAAAGTAACTGTCAATTCACATAACAAAAAACCGCAAATAAAGGAGGAAAAAATTCATGAAGAAAAAGAAAAAAGTATTATTAATGATTCTTGCGACAGTAGTAGCAATGCTTGCCATGTCTGTGAATGTTTGGGCAGCACAGAAGAATCCATTGGCGAAGATGCCAACAAAGATGAAAGTTACATTGGGGTGTAGCGTAGATAATGTAACTAATTATTCTACACCGGTATATTATAATCGTGAAAATATAGAAATCTCTGCGGTAAGCAGTAATCCTAAAGTAATGATGGTGTTTTCACGTGTATCCGGCAGTGATGGTGGTGCGAAAAGAAATGCATTTTACCAGGTAACTGGAATCAAGGAAGGAACAGCTAAGGTTAATGTCACTGTAAAAGTAAATGGAAAAACATATAAAAAAACCTGCACCTATACATTTGTAAAATATGCAAATCCATTTAAAACGCTGAAAATCGGGAAAAAGAACCTGGTTTCCTACTATGCAAAAGAGCCGGAACCAAATTTATATGGGGTTGTAAGCAGATTGAATGGAAAACTGACTTATAGCCTGAAAGCAGGATATAAAGTAGAAAAGATAGAATACAGCAGATTTGTTAATGCTAACAACGGAAGCATAAAAATGTATTCTATCAAAAAAGGACAAAAGCTTCCAAAAGATTTTTTGGCACTTTTTATCAAGTTAAAGAATACTAAAAATAATGCCTATGTTTCTATTAGAGTAGATAATAATTAGGGCAGTAGTGTTATGTGAAACGATTGATGGTACTGTTGACAGATATTTATCCATTTGAAAAGAGAGGATAAGAGATATGAAAAAGAATGCTTTTATAAGAAAAACCGTAGTGTTATTTTTAACAATTATCAGTGTACTGGGATTACAGTTGATTTCTGTAAATGCAAAGTCACCCACATATCAGCAAGTGCCAACAATGGCTTATTTAAAAGTTGAAAGTGGACAGGCATATCTTTCTTATGCAAATTCAGCACCTCAGTTGTTTTATGAACCGATGAATGGAGAAACTGTTCGCCTTACACAAAAGATTTGTACCGGTGCATGGACAGATGGAAAGATTTTTTATTATGCTTCGGGTAACCGGAGGGAACCTACAAAGGTAAGTTTATATAAATATACCATCAAAACAGGAAAAACAGAAAAATTGTGTACGATAAATAAAAATTGTGATCTGGTGGGGTATTCAAAGAATAATTTTTATTTACACACAATGGGATCTGGAAAACAATATTTATATGCCTATAATCTGAAGACAAAAAAGATTACATCCAAAAGAATTGCTTACCCTGTTTATAACAAAAATGATGTTATTGGAACAGGATCATTGTCAGATGGGAGATATATTTTTGTAGGGGACACATATTCTGGGTATTCTGAGTTTTCGGGAAAATATAATTGTTATCCTCATAGTATATACATATTAGATCCTGTTTCTCAGAAATTTAAATTGGTAAACAAGATGGTGACGACTGAAACTACAAAAGAAAAGAATCTGATATACTATGCCAGCTTTTCAGGAACAACATCTAAGCCATATTCACAGATTTGGAAATATAATATAAAAACTGGAAAAAAATCGGCAGTTGGAAAGAAATATTCAGGTATAGTATATAGCTTTTATAAGGATTCTGCATATATCATAGATCAAAAAGGCGAATCAAAAACGGTAAGATATAAATAAAAATTAAGGCTTCCCACATCTTTAATGGTGTGGGAAGTGTTGGATATTGGTAAAGAATTTCTATTAGTGAGAAAATTGGTTAGCTATAAAAAAACAGGGAGGGTGAGGCGTATGAAAAAGAAACTGATGGCGTTGATGTTGTCGGGGGTGCTGGTTTTACAGTCAGCAGGAATGGCATACGGAGCAGATTTTTCGGATGGAACGGGAGTCGAAGTGTGTGGTAAATCTGAAGAATTTTCTGATAGTGATGGAAATACGGCAGAAGAACAGTTTTCGGGTGGACTGGATGAAGAAGAAAAGGTTCAGGAAGAAGCTCCAGATGGAGAAAATGAACAGAATGCAGAATCAGCTACTGCTTCACTGACATATGGAACCTGTGGGAAAAATCTGAAATGGGAATTGGATAATGGAACATTGACGATTAGCGGAATAGGGGAGATGACAGATTACAATGCTCTTGACAGCGCTCCTTGGGACTTTGTTAAAAATGATATTAAAAAAATAGAAATAAAAGCTGGTGTTACCAGAATAGGAAATTGGGCATTTTATGGATGTGGCGGATTAATGAGTATAACGATTCCGAGTAGTGTGATGAGTATAGGAAATCATGTGTTCACTGGTTGTAGTAAATTAACAGACATAACAATCCCAAATGGTGTTACAAGTATAGAAGATTGGGCATTTGATGGATGTATTGGATTAACGAGAATAATAATTCCAAATAGTGTGATGAGTATAGGTGATATGGCATTTTATGCATGCGGTAAATTAACGAGTATAACAATTCCGAGTAGAGTGGAGAACATAGGGGATGGTGCATTTGAAAAGTGTATTGGATTAACGAAAATAACAATTCCAGATAATGTGACAAGCATAGGGGCTGCTGCATTTGCTGGATGTATTGGGTTAACAAGTATAACGATTCCGAATAGAGTAGAAAATATAGAATTTAATACATTTAAAAATTGTAGTGGCTTGAGGAGCATAAGAGTTACGAATAGTATAACTAATATAGAATCAGGGGCATTTTATGGTTGTAATGGATTGAAAGATGTATATTATGAAGGTGATGAGGCAGAATGGAAAAAGATATACATCAATACATGGAATGAGAGTTTGAAAAAAGCAAAAATTCACTACAAGAGTTCTGCTCCTTCATATGATAAGAAGTTTTCTCTTAAGGTAAGCAATGGTGCAGTTGTTTTTGGTAGGGATAATGCTCTTTTTGTGGAATATGAAGCTTATGCCAGTGGGATGGTTGCCAGTGAGGGAAAGCAGATTAAGTGGGAGTCGAGTAATCCTTCTGTTGCGGAGATTGACCAGAAGAGTACCGGATTGATTGTGAGTCAGGATGACAGTAGTGGTTCTGGGTGGATTAATTTGTTGACGTATGATGTGGGAAGGACTGTGATAACTGGAACTTCTGTGGATGGCAGGAAGGCTTCGGTAGAGGTTGAAGTTGAGCCGGAGTTGGGTATTGCGAAGAACTCAGTAAGTATTTTAAAGGAAACGTTGGTTACTCTTTGTTCTGTAAAGCTGGAGAGAGCAAATAAGGAGTATCTGGAGTCTTTTATGAAGAGCCTTAAAGCTACGGTTGAGGGGTCTGTGACTATTAGAGATACCAGATATATTATTTCAGAGGATGGAAAATTAGCAGAATTTGCCGGCTATGTAAATGTTGGTACAGAGGATGGATATGTTATATGTACCAGTAAGGGAGGACAGGCTGTCAGATTGCGGATCAACAGAAAAACCAGTACAGTTGCAGTACCGAATTATAATTATGAGGCTGTTTTGAAAAAATGGATGAATGATGAGGGTACTGAGAATTCAATAAATTATTTGATAAGTAACAAGAATTATATCAATACCCTGATGGTTTCCCAGACGGAGAATAGCTATCTTGGTGAATTTGTGGAGAATACTTCAGAGTTGGTGTTTGGTGGTCTAGAGGGCTGGAAGAATTACTGGAAAGGTACTACGAAACGGGAAGAAGCACGAAAAATACTGGCAGGACTGTTAACGAATTATAATGATGAAGTCGAGACACTTTCCATGGCTGAGACTGCGAAAGAGTTTGCAGATGCATATCTTTCTGCATTAAAGAAGGCAAACTGGGCATATGCGATTGAATATGGTCTGAACAGTGAGGAAATAGAGGATTTATATGAATTATGTTCGGAAGATCATATTGAAAATTTCTTTTTGGAGGGGAATTATAATGATCTGTCTAAATATCTTGCTCTGCTTGGAGGATATGGCGAGGACTCAAGAATCATTAAATGTATACAAAAATTTACTGAATCAGATGAGGCAATAGAGAGTGTGTCAAAAAAAATGAAATTTCTGGGTGACGGATTAACAGTTCTGAAATTGTCTGATTCTACAATCAAGAAATATTATGAAATTGAGGCACTGAGCAGGGCAGACCAGAGATACTGCGAGATGCTTTTATATCTGAAGCAAAATTGTTCATATGTGCCTGTTCAGCAGGCAGCAGATGATTTGTATAATGTAGTTAATAATGAACTTAAGTCACAGGGAGAGTATCTTACAAAAGAGATTACAGATGAAGTTGAAGAAAGAATAGTGGATATAATACTGGAAAAGGTTACTGCCAGGATACCGATGGCAGCTGTCATATATAATAGTTATAAGTATAGTGTAGATTTTGCAAATTTACTTTTTGATACGGCTGATGCGCAGAAACAAAGTGATAATATGCGATGCGTTGCTTATATAGGAACTTATCTGTCAGAGTGGCTGAAAACTAATAAGGCAACTTATATCAGTTCTTCAGGGAATGCTAAAAATGAGGCTGCGAAGAAAACAGTATTTGCTTATTATATGTTATTAGAAACACGTATGAAAGGCGAAGAAAGCTGCAGGAAATTTATGGAGCTGATAAAATTCAAGAAGGGAAGCAGACAGTATAATGTTTCCCTAGAAATAACGTCTACGTTGGAAAGCATAAAGAAATTACTGAAAAGTAATGGCGTATTGATGAATCAATATCTGAGTTCTGTGGTAGCGTGTCCAGTTGATATAATGGTTTGTGATTCTTTTGGTAATGATGTGCTGACTGTGCACGATGGAAAGACAAGTTCAGGAACAGTAAATGGTATTTATTATAATGTATATTATAATGCGTTAGAACAAGATTATGTTAAGGTTATTAATCTGCCGTTAAAGGGCGGTTATATTTTGAAATGTGTAGGTAATGATCTAGGTAAGGTTAATATTTCTGTTTCTTCTATATCTGAGGATGGTAGTATCATTAGGAAGGATGCTGGCGAAATACCGGTGAAAAAAGGTAGTCAGATTCAGGTTGATAATATCTCTGGTCCGGTTCCGGTATGTAAATTAGAGGATAAAGATGGAAACAAGAAAGAATATCCTGTTCAAGAAGAGAAGCAAGAATATATAGCGGTTTCTTCCATTAAAGCTGATCAAATAAATATGAAGATTACAGCAGGAGAAAAAAAGATTATAAATCTGACTGTTAGTCCGGAGAATGCAACGAATAAAGGTATAGAGTGGTCATCAGAGGATACAAGAATAGCAACAGTGAATACAGAGGGAGTAGTTACGGGTGTTTCTGCCGGAACAACGACTATCAGAGCAATAACTGTCGAAAAATCTGGAGTATATGTGGATATTACAATTAAAGTAACAAATAATGGAACAGATATTACTCCAACACCGGAACCAATAGTAACACCGACAGAGAAGCCCCAAATGCCTAAATTAGAGAACATTATTCCAGCGTATAATGCCATTACATTTAAGTGGGGTACAGTTTCAAATGCTGATGGTTATCAGGTTTATAGAAAAGTAAATTCAGGTAAATGGAAATCAGTGAAAACTACAACTGGATTAGTCTATAAAGATAAGGATACAAAGGCAGGCTATAAATATTCCTATACTGTTAAAGCTTATAAGCTTATTGACGGTAAGAAAGTTTACAGTGGATACGATAAAATAGGTTTATCCGGAAAATTAAATACGACTGTTTCGTTGAAGATTAAAAATAATACCGTTTCTGTAAGTTGGAAAAAAACCAATGGAGCATCAGGTTACTACATTTATCGTGCTACAAGTAAAAAAGGAAAGTACAGTAAGATTAAAATCATTACAAGTGGAAAGACATTGAAATACACAGATAAAAAAGTAAAGAAGGGAAAGACATATTATTATAAAGTAGTTCCGTTCAGAAAAATCAGCGGTAAGGCAGTGAAAGGAGCAAGCAGCGCGGTAAAAAGTATTGCTTTTAAGAAAAAAGATGTTAAGCCGACTGAGTCACAGTCATCTGCTTGGAAATATCCTGAAGCAGTACAGAAATTAATCGATTATCTGATAAAAAATGGACAGGAATGGACGGATTCATCAAACGGAACAGATTATACAATAGATTATCTGGATGTTGGAAACGGAAGTATAACATTACAATATCAGAAAGCCCGGGGAGACCAGAAGAGTATGCTCTGGATGGCCTATTCTGTGAATGAGGAAATAAATTCTCAAAACAGAGAGGTTATTACATTATCCTGGTGCGAAGTCTATCAGCTGGATAATTCGAAGGGTGAAATATCAGTGAATTATAGGATAAATAACAATGATAATTCAGTTGAAGGAAAAATGGCAGCAAATGATTTTACAAAAGAAACAAATGTTAGGTTTTATGGTAATACTCTGAAAGATTATACTTTGGAACAGATGAGTGAAAAAGGTAACAAGCTCTTACAGGAAGCACTTCCTCTGTTTGAATCCTGTCTGAAACAAGGAGATTCTGGTGTTGCTCTGAAAGATTTAGGATTTAAAAAATACAATTTTCACTAATTGCAGATGCCTTTCGGAGAAAATCAATTATTTGTCTGTATTTACCATTAATGATGGTAAATACAGATTTGACAAAACTAATTATAAAAATTGCGGATTATATTTTCCGCGGAGAGGACAATGTTCGGAAAGGAATAGGTGATATTATGGGTGGAAAAGTTCTGGAATTGGAATCTGAAAGACTTAAAGCAGAGGGAAAAGCAATTGGACGTGCAGAAGGAGAGGCAATCGGACAGGCGAGAGGTGAAGCAATCGGACAGGCAAGAGGAGAGGCAATCGGGCAGATTCAGGGAGAAGCTCGACTGGGAAGCCTGATTACTCGACTGATTCAGGATCAGAGAACGGAAGAAATCCCGATTGTATCAACAGATTCTAAAAGACGTGAGCAACTATATAAGGAATATGGTCTTTAATGAATATTACGTTTTCAAAGCAGTAGGATGAAAGGAATATGACCTTTCTCCTGCTGTTTTTCTTTCTGAATAAATCCAAGAGATATAGAATTTAATGTAGTAAAGTGATGAAAATAATAGCTTTAAACTATAACTGGCGCTAGGTATTATGAATTGGCATAATTGGAAGTGGAGTGGTATAGTATGTTCATGCTCAACGGAGCGGGGAATAAGAGAGAGGGAGAATGAGATGTCTGGGATTGTGATTGAGAAGGTCCGGAAGTCTTTTGACACGAAGGATGGCGTGGTCGAGGCTTTGAAGGATGTGAACCTGAATATCGATTCCGGTGATATATATGGAATTATCGGTATGTCGGGGGCAGGTAAGAGTACATTGGTACGATGTATGAATTTTCTGGAGGTTCCTACAGAGGGACAGGTTCTGATAGATGGGAAGGCTCTTGGAGATTTGACAGAGAAGGAATTGAGGAAACAGAGGGAAGAGATTGGTATGATCTTCCAGCATTTCAACCTGCTGATGCAGAAGTCAGTGATTGATAATGTCTGTTTTCCACTTTATATAAAAGGAAAGAAGAAGGCAGAGGCCAGAAAGAGGGCAGCAGAGCTTTTGGAGATCGTTGGTCTGGGGGACAGGCAGAATGCTTATCCTGCACAGCTCTCCGGTGGTCAGAAGCAGAGGGTTGCCATTGCAAGAGCACTTGCATCGGATCCGAAGATTTTACTTTGTGACGAGGCTACCAGTGCACTGGATCCGCAGACTACTTCTTCCATTCTGGAATTGCTGAAAAAGATTAATAAGCAGTTTGGAATCACCATAGTGATCATTACTCATCAGATGTCGGTTGTGCGTGAAATCTGTACACATGTGGCAATCATGTATGAGGGTGAAGTGGTTGAGAAAGGACTGGTTGCAGATATTTTTGCAAATCCTCAGTCAGAGGTTGCCAAAGAACTGATCCGAAAGGATACAGGTTCTGATATCGACGCAGACAGCAGACTGGATGCAGGCAGGGAAAAAGGACAGGCAGAGATCAAAAGCGGTGAGAAGATACGAATCGTATTCTCTGAGAATTCAGCTTTTGAGCCTGTGATTGCAAATCTGATCCTTACCTTTGGAGAACCGGTAAATATCCTGAAGGCAGATACCAAGAATGTAGGTGGTGTAGCCAAGGGAGAGATGATACTGGAGTTTATGGAAGGCAGTACCAGGACAGAGATGATGAAGCAGTATCTGAAAGAAAAAGGTTTAGCAATCGGGGAGGTGACAGAATATGTGGGATCATGAGACAATAATGATGATTGTCCAGGGTGTGGGAGAAACACTTTACATGACAGTTCTTTCCACAGTTCTGGGATACCTGTTCGGACTTCCTATGGGAGTGCTGCTGGCAGTGTCTGATAAAGAGGGACTGAAACCAAATGCAGTGTTGTATAAGATACTGGATGCAATTGCAAATATTGTGAGAAGTATTCCGTTTCTGATATTATTGATTCTGCTGATTCCTTTTACCAGAGCAGTGGTGGGAAAGAGCTATGGATCAACAGCAACGGTAGTTCCTCTGGTAGTGGCTGCCATTCCTTTTATCGCACGAATGGTGGAATCGTCTATTAAAGAGGTAGATGCAGGTGTGATCGAGGCAGCCAGAGCTATGGGTGCCAGCAATATAAGGATCATTGTGAAGGTTCTTCTGGTAGAAGCCAGAACTTCACTTATCACAGGAGCAACGATTGCGATTGGAACTATCCTTGGTTATTCAGCAATGTCCGGTGCAGTAGGAGGAGGCGGACTTGGAGATATCGCCATCCGCTATGGATATTACAGATATCAGTCAGATATTATGATCGTTACAGTTATCCTGCTGGTGGTGCTGGTACAGATTTTCCAGTCAGTGGGAATGATGATCGCAAATAAGATTGACAGAAGAAAGTAGTTTTAAGAAATCGTTGATTATAAAATGGTTATGAAAAAAGTTAAAATATAAAATTCAGGAGGACAATTATTATGAAAAAATTAGTGGCAGCAGTTTTAACAGGAGTATTAGTGGCAGCAGTTTTAACAGGAGTATTAGTGGCAGGAACATTAAGCACAGGCGTTTATGCAAAGGATGATGACAAAACCATCACAGTTGCAGCATCTGCAACACCTCACGCAGAGATCCTTGAGGAGGCAAAACCACTTCTTGAGAAAGAAGGATATGACCTTGAGGTTACTGTATTTGATGATTATGTAAGACCAAACGAGGTAGTTGAGAGTGGAGAGTTTGATGCAAACTACTTCCAGCATATCCCATATCTGGATCAGTTTAATGAGGAGAAGGGCACACACCTTGTAAATGCAGGCGGTATTCACTATGAGCCATTCGGAATCTATCCCGGAACAAAAGACAGCCTGGATGATCTGGAAGACGGAGATTCTATCGCAGTACCAAATGATACCACAAACGAAGCAAGAGCACTTCTTCTTCTCCAGGATAACGGAATCATCACTCTGAAAGATGGTGCAGGATTAAATGCAACTGTTAAGGATATTGCAGAGAATCCTCACAATGTAGAGATCGTAGAGCTGGAAGCAGCACAGGTAGCACGTGTTACAGGTGAGACAGCTTACGTAGTATTAAACGGAAACTATGCTCTGGAAGCAGGCTTCTCAGTTGGAAAAGATGCACTTGCATATGAGAAATCTGATTCTGAAGCAGCAAAGACATATGTAAACGTAATCGCAGTAAAAGAAGGCAATGAAGACAGCGAAAAGATTCAGGCACTTGTAGATGTATTGAAATCTGATGAGATTAAAGATTTTATCAATGAGAAATATGATGGTGCAGTAATTCCTTTTGAAGAAAGCTCAGATGCAGAAGAAACAGATGCAGATGATGCAGACAGCAAAGACGCAGACAATGCAGATGACACGGCAGAAGAAAATGTAGATACAACTGACACAGCAGAAGACGCTGAATAAGTAAAGATAACAGGAGATTCCTTTTTCAGGTAAAACTGGAGAGGGAATCTTTTTTGTGCAAAAACATATAGGATTTCCATAAGTTTTCTGATACAATCTATAGTAATTCTATAAAAAGCGACAGACAATCCGATTTATCGGGAAACTGATATAAAATTATCATAGTGACGCGAAAAAATGTGACCCATTTTTGATTGTCGGCGATCGGTTATACCAAAGCAGGAGAGATTGTATGAAAGAGAACAAGATATGGAACGATTATTTGCCAGAAGACATGCAAGAACACTGGACTGTATATGAATGTCTGAAGGAAAGCGAAGATTCATCCACTTTCCTGGTGAAAGAGACAGTTACCGGAATCCTGTGCGTGCTTAAATGGGGGCGTAACAGGCAGGCAGAGTTTCTGCGCAATGAAATGGAAATCATGGAAAAAATGGCGGACAGGAAATTGTCCGGGGTTCCAAAGGCATACAGGATATTTGAAGAAAATGGCGAAGTGTATCTGGTAAGGGAATATATAGAGGGAATGTCTCTGGCTCAGATGGTTTTGCAAAAAGGTGGCATATCAGAAGCGGAAATCTGCAGGATCAGCAGGAAGATATGCCAGACAGCAGAGCAGTTTCAGAATCCGGATGAGCCTATGATACACCGGGATATAAAACCGGAGAATATAGTGGTCACACCTGGTGGTGAGGTGGTATTCATTGATTTCGGTACTATGCGCAGTTATAAAAAAGACGGGTCGCGTGATACTTTTGTGGTGGGTACCAGAGGAACTGCGGCGCCAGAGCAGTATGGCTATATACAGACAGACCAGCGTACAGATGTGTATGCAATCGGGCAGACAATGCTGTATATGGTTTCAGAGAGCTATGAAATGAATCAGCTTTCTGAGTGTGCAGTGAGCCGGAGAATGAAAAAGATAATAGAGAAGGCCTGCTCTTTTGAGCCTGATAAAAGATATGGAGATGCTGCGCAATTAAGGAGAGCAGTTGAGAAATGTCAGGCGAACAATAGAAAAAAGGTTTATAAAAAAGCAGGCGCAGTCTTTGGACTGATTGCAGCAGGTTATATACTGGCAATTTTTTCCCAGGATGGCACAGTGATTGAAAATAAAAGGATTGAAACTGCAGAACAGAGTGCGGCAGAAGAACAGATACAGGCAGAGATAACCTTCAGAGAAGAACTGATAGAAGAAGCCGTGCGCAAGGAACTGGGGCTTTCAAAGACAGACAAAATAACTGCCTCTATGCTGGAGGATGTAAGGAAACTCCGCATTGTCGGAAAAGAAATTCTTGATGATGAGGACACATTCTGGGGTGAAGGCCACCATGTGGATGGAAAGGACAGCAGCTTCGGATCTGTGCGCGGAAATATTACAGATCTTTCGGATCTGGCACAAATGGTAAATCTGGAGGAACTTGCGCTGTGTAACCAGAAAATCGAAGATATTTCCGGGTTAAAAGAGCTGCCTTTGAAAAAACTTTATCTGAGCAAGAATATGATCACAGATTTCTCTGTGCTTTTGAATCTGATAGATCTGGATACCCTCTGTATTATGGAGAATCCGGCAGAGAATCTGTCAGTGATTGGAGAATGCACAAGCATTTTAAGATTAAATATACAGGGGATGAATCTGACAGATATAGACTTTCTGAAAAATCTGAGCCTGGATTACCTGGATATGAGTAATGTGGAAGTAGAAAACAATATATTTGAGCCATTGGCAGAGATGAAGAAACTGGATACTCTGTGCATGTGTGATGTAAATGAGGCGGCTGCCGAAACTCTTTCGCAGATGAGTACCTTAAAGGCGCTGTTCATGTGGGGGGATAGTACCATACTGGAGAATCTGAAACCATTGAAAGGGATGACACAGCTGGAGACACTTGCATTCACAACACAGATTTCCTCGTTGGAAGGAATCGAACAGTTTCCTTCATTAAATTTCCTGTCAGTGAGTTTCAGCCTGGTGAAAGATCTGTCTCCTGTCACAGGAGCAAAGAATCTGCAGGTAATAGATATTTCCAATGCAGATATTGAAAATTTTGAACCGCTGTTTGGACATTCGGGACTAACAGAGGTACACTGTACAGAGGGACAAAAAGAAAAAATCATGAAGATAGATTCTTCCCCTGATTTTGAAATTTATACATAAAAAGGGACAAAATTGTCCCGCTCTAAAATGGGCAGATATGGTACACTTAACAGTATCATATCTGCTTTTAAATTATGGATCAGTCATCAGATAACGGATAGTGGTAAAGATCAAAAAAAACAACCTCGGGTTTTGACAGAAGGGAGATATGAACAGGAAAGAGGTGTGAGAAGAAATGAAAGAAACAGAAGAAATCATGGGAATGATAAAAGAGGAAGGCGCCGCATATTTTGCAAGGGAACGAGGAAACAAGGTAGAGGTAGGGCTTTATCTTGAGCATATAATCGAAGAGCGTGGAATGAAAAAGAAAGACATTGTGCGAAAGCTGAATCTGGAAGAATCCTATGCACGAAAACTGTTTGGCGGTCAGCGAATCCCCACAAGGAAAATACTACTGCAGTGTGCGTTTCTCCTTTCTCTTGATCTGTCGGATACACAAAGGCTTCTGGATATCGGTCAGAAGCCGAGACTTTATCCGCGCGTACGTTACGATGCAGCAATTATTTATGGACTGGAAGAGAAGATGACACTAGAAGAGATGAACAGCTTCCTGGATGAAATAGGGGAAGAGATTTTACTGTAAAATATTTTTGAAAGATATCCCTGAAGGGATTCTGAACGCTGTCAAAAATGAAGATGGCAGTGTATAAAATTACAGAGGTACTAAAAAAATCATTCTCGCAAATTGTGCAAGCTGCGATTACATCTTGCAGGGTGCTTTTTTTAATACACTCAAATCCAGAAAAAGGAGGGTTTTACGTATGAAGAAAAAACAAGTCGCATTATTGTTGGCAGCACTTATGTGCATAACATCTGTGGCAGAAAGCGCAGCTGTTATGGGTGCAGAATTTTCTTCGGGGGAAGAAACTGTAGAGATGCAGGGCACGGAGGAAGAAGCCGAAGCAGAGGATACGGCAGAAATCTGGACATCCGGGGAAGAAGTATCAGATTTTGGTACGGACGAAGCGCCGGAAGTGGACGGATTTACATCAGAAGAATCAGAGGCATCGACAGACGCAGCAGGTGCTAAACAGGTAAAAGGATCTTTTGAAGTGGCATACATAACAGAGAAACAGTACAATAATGCCCTGCAGAATGAAGAACGTCCGGAAGTGGACATGAAAACAGTAGAAGACACTACTTTTTCAAGTGCGTTAAACAGTATCGAAGGAGAAAATACAGGATACTGTTTTGTAAGCGTCCAGGATCTGGAAGATGCAGCAGACTTTGTGGCTCCTGAAGGGATGACAGTACTGGTGGAGAATGCAAGAGCCAGAAGTATTACACCGAACGGAAACATCGCATTCTGGGGTATGATAGATCCGCCAGAGACGATTGAAATCAAAGAAGGAAAAGGAACGACAGCTTTCTTCTGTCAGGATATGAGAAGCGTATTAAAAGGAACTGGTTCCGATGATAAAGTGATCTTTTGTGGGCAGAATAATGCGATAGGTGGTATTTCCGGAGTGGAAAATATATATCTGAGAAATAACAGCCATGATCTGCAGGTATTTGGTGCCAGTGAATTTTTTAATATTTACAATGAAACGGATAATATCAAAAACAATCCACAGGAAGAAAATGCTTTTTTTATACACATTGTAAACAGTAAGACTGCTCCGGTATTCCATAAAACATTTGACTGGGGTACTGGCGAGTTTGAAAATGAAAATGGAGAGAAGTGGAGCAGTCCTTACGGAATTGGAATTATATATAATACATCAGATGAGAAAAGTGAATGGGAAGATATTCCTGTTCCGGCTGGTACACAGGCAGTGAAGTATGATATGTCTGACGAAGATATTGTGGAAATGCTTTCCAGAATTTGGGTCTATTCAGAAGATGGTACGACTCAGGATATGAATGGAAAAATCTGGAATCCGGATAAAGATAATGCGGTTGATATTCAGGAATTCCAGGATTGTGAAGGAATGTCAGCACAGGAGATTTTCGAGGCATGCGGAAGGGCAGAATTCCCTGATGGAGGATGTGTGTGGATTAATGTCGCACCGACAGCACAGGCGGAAAGATATATAAATGCATATCAGAAGAAGAACAATGCCAGTGGCTATTATCTGATGAATATGAAAGCTAACACCAAGATCAGTGGAACGCTTACTGTTCCAAGTGCTGCGAAAGCACTGAAGATAGAGGGACAGAATAATTATGACGAAAGCACAGATACAGATCATTTTGTTCCGACCTCAATTTCTTCTGTAAATGTTCCGGCAGGCAAGAAACTGTCACTGTCCAGGATTCTTGTAAAGGCGAATACTTTAACCTTTACAGGCTCTGGAGAAGTGGAACTTATGAATGCCAGATTAAATGCAAATGTAACAGCAGATAAAATTAAGATTGCGGATGCTGTAGTGAAGAGCCTGAACTGTAAAGAACTGACATCAGAAGAGGGTGTATGTCTGGTTGTATCTGAATATCTGAATTTTGAGAAAGCAGTGATTAATCCGGAAATAACCATTTATGGACAGCCGGGAGCTTATCTGAAATTTGGTGAAATTGACAGTGCAGAATACTCTCAGACAGCAATTCCGCAGATTTATCTTGGAACAAACGGAAAACAGACAGCGCAGCTGTATATAGGTGGAGCATTGAAACTTGGTACATATGAAACGGAAGGTGAGACATATTCAAGAAATCTGATCGTTCGACAGTTTGATACAAAAGAAGCGCAGGCAGCAGGCGTTCCCGTATCGAAAGACTGTTTTGATCCAACATATAGGTATGCCTGGGATGAGACAGAGGATAATGACTGGTTTTACTTTACAAAAATATACAAGAATGAAGAAATAAATCTTGTTACGGTCAATGCTGGTCTGGATGAAGAATATTCTACAAACAGACTTCTGGCGCAGTTTAGATTTGATGTAAATGGTGAGAAAAAATATGGAGTAGTACTTCCTCGATACATTCATCTGGATGAATTCGAAGGTTTAACAGCCGGAATTGATGGAAATAAACATCGTTTATTTTATGTAGACTGGTGGACAAATGAAGAGAAAATAAAAGCTGTTGAGATTCCTGCATACTATGAGTTCTCAGGTCAATCTCTGAACAGCATCGCATCTGCACAAATTTCTACAATCAAGACTCAACTTTATGCAGGTAAGGCGCTTAAACCGTCAGTAACAGTAACCTTAAACGGCAAGAAACTGAAAGCCGGAACAGACTACACCGTTTCCTATGCAAATAACACAAAAGCCGGCTCCACAGCATCTGTGATCATTACAGGTAAAGGCAATTATGTTGGCACAGCGATCCAGAATTTCGAAATTGCGGCGATTCCGGCAAAAGGAAAGGTATACACATCCGGAAACCTGAAATACAAGGTAACTAAATCCGCATACAAGAATGGAACAGTAAGCGTTTATGCTCCGGCAGAGAAAACTCTTACAAGTGCATCTGTTCCTGCAACAGTAAAAATTAATGGTTATACATTTAATGTAACAGCAATTGGTGATAAAGCATTTAATGGCTGCACAAAACTGAAAAAAGTCACGATAGGATCCAAAGTAACCACAATTGGAAAACAGGCGTTTAACGGATGTAAAGCGCTGACTTCTATTACAGTTAATTCTAAAGTGCTCAAAACAGTAGGAGCATCTGCATTAAAGGGAATTTCTGCTAAGGCAGTAATCAAAGTTCCGGCAGCAAAATTAAGTGCATACCAGAAGCTTTTCAAGGGCAAAGGACAGAAAAATTCTGTAAAGATTACAAAATAAGAAATAGAAACAAAGATTATATAGCTAAAACCATACAGTTAAAATTATATAGAGGCAGAATCAGTAAAAATTTCTGCTACACATAAAAAGATAGTTCTTGAAGAAGAAGCCCGGAATTAGTGTACCGACAAGATTGTTTCAAGAATCAACTTGTCGGTACATCAGAGTTGTTGTCATGAGCAATTCTGTTTCCGGGTTTCATTTACCTGTATTTCTTTGGAAAATTCAGGTGATAAGATGGATTTAAAATGTATGAACAATTAGAAAAATAAAAAAAATTAAAAAAGTTTCAAAAAAGGTGTTGACATCCGACAAAATCCATTATATAATAGCAAAGCAAGTTACGGAGCGGACAACAAATAAGCCGCCTGAAACAAGCACAATATGGAATCTTAGCTCAGCTGGGAGAGCATCTGCCTTACAAGCAGAGGGTCAT